>Ga0247734_1000967_pt1 | contig 23174 bp, 21 predicted proteins | sample UWRJL103311B2_FD_180933 | JGI IMG/M metagenome (GOLD analysis project Ga0247734, IMG submission 180933) | Plant litter microbial communities from Arlington Agricultural Research Station in Wisconsin, United States - UWRJ-L103-311B-2 | ecosystem: Environmental > Terrestrial > Plant litter >... | reverse complement strand
CCACCCTGCCCAAATCTCTTGAACGCCTTCAAAGAACCTCCCCCGATTTCCTTCCCCCTGGCCCCCCCATTCTTCCAAAATAATGATAAATGGAAAATCTAGCTCTCCGCGCTAAATTTTTGCACATATATTCAAACCGTATCATCATGATAGTAGAAATTGATATCCCGCGGGCGCTGTCGGTTGTTGGCCACAAATCCAGCATCGCCCTCGGGCCGCTCGTTCTTGTCGTTCCCGGTTAACATGCTCTGCAAACTCATGCTGATGCTCTGCACATTCTGCACGGGTGACCAGCCGTTCTGACCTAAGAGGTCGAGGCATATGATGCCATTAGAGTAGATGTGGGGATGTATAGGAATTGGTCGCTCGGGTGAGTGGATGAAGACTACTTCGGGTGGTTCTGGAAAGGTTTGTTAGTTGGGCTTGCTTGATAGGGAGTTTGAGTTTTCTTGGGGAGGGAGGTACCCATAGGATATTTGTCGCTGAATGTGAACTTTAGACGGAAGACTTTGTTGATATACAGAGGGTTTGGGTCGAGGACCCTAAGGTCTATGTACCACTCTTTGAAGCCCTCTGCGGATATAAGGGTCAACCCTTCTGGTAATTTGTCGTGTATCTGGGAACTGGTTAGCACATATTCGAGGTATGGTCTGTAATATAGGAGAGTATAGTATAAGAGATATTATATATATATATATATAGCGCTGTGAAGTTTGTAAGACATGCATAAATCGTTGTCGGAAGCCTACATAGGTAGGTAGTCTTTAGGTAGACTTCCCTTCAAGCCGAGACCTGACCCAGACTTCCACCAGTTTTGGATGTCTCATGTGTATACCCAACTCGGAAGACCACATAGAAGCGGGTTCAGTCATCCTACCTTGCTCAGTTCCTTCGCCAGACGTTTCGACGCCAGTCCCGTTGCCATTTCCGCGGGTAGTGTCCGGTTAACTTGCTTGCGCTGTCTAACTCTGTGCGCTAGATAACCCAAACCACACGGGGTGGGCGAGATGTAATAATAGTATCAGATCAGTACAGCAGGGACCAGGTGCGGTTGGAGAGGTGCACATAAATCAAATTGCGACAGGTTGGCGACGGATTCAATGGTGGTTGCGCATGCGAATGACGGGGTGTTTATTTATGACGAGACGAGGCTCTGAAATAAACCTTCCACTGCTGCTGTCACTGACAAGGCTAGCAGGGCTACAGGACGGGAGGGGACAATACATATCATACAGTATCATACATACAGTACTTACATATTGCAGTATGCGATGTACTGTACAGTACTCTCGCTTCTGTACTAATCGATAAGACGACCAGCCAGAGGCCAGCCCAGTGCCCATACATTCTATACTATATACATTCTATTATATACATACAATACATACATACAATACAATACAATACTGTACGGTAGTGGTTGTTGTTGTTGTTGTATTGCTACACACTACACTCTCTTTCCCTCCTCTTTTTATGACCTAGCTACTACTGTAGAGCCTCAATCCTTAACCCTCAACCCTCGAACATTACCGAGCTAGCTAGCTAGCTTACTGTACTTGCGCGGGGGATCCGAACACATCGTCCCCCTCCCCCGTGGTCCTATGTGCCCCTTTAGTAATAACTGTTCCTGTATCTTCCCACATCCCCCCGGATGCACATACCATACTGTACATGCATGTTTTCTGTGACTTCATTTGCCTCCAAGCCTTGTGCGTCTTCGCCCCATTTCGGGGCTGCTGAGCCACAAGACATGCAGCGACAGCGGCAGGAGGCACAAGGCAGAGAGAGCAGAGCGCAGTACCAGCCCAGCTCCCCTCTCCACCACACCAAACAAAAACACCAACAACTAATCTTATGAACCTCGAGGTGCCTGTTCAACTCTAACTATCTAACATTCGATTTAATTGCAAGACCACCGGCGCCCATCCATTTACTTCTTTCGGTTGTGCCGTTTATATCATACCATACCATATCATATCGTATCAGCATATCAATCATTCATTGAGATCCTGGCGAGCAAAAGCTCCCAGCTGAAGTAGCCCCACTACAACAGCAACTGCACGCATACATATCAACAACAAACCCTACACACCCCGCCGTCACCCACACCTGCTACTTCGAAATCCCCTTTTAAAAGTCAACCGCGAGATCAAACGGGGTATTCAATTAAGTCTCTGCGACGCACCTGGCAGGCACGATGAGTTGTAAGCTATCCAGACCCTTTCCTTCCTCCATTGGGACCCCGCACGTCAGATTATACAGGTCAAGAATGGTCCAGGAGGCATATCAATATCCCAATATCTGCGCAGTATCTTTTAGGATACGGCATCTCCTATACCCTGACTCTTCGCCTTCGCAATTTCTATATATTTTTAATAGTAATTCTTGCTGATTCTTACCACCCATCAGTCTCCAATATGCTCAACAAGCTTCATGGCCAACCAGAAAGCTATGATAAGAAGTAGGCTGGATTCCATGTCTATGCTCATCGACGTATACTGACTAGCCAGTAGATCCAGATATCGCTTTGGGCGAACACTCGGTGCCGGAACCTATGGTATCGTGAGAGAGGCAGATGGTCCCTCGGGCAAGGTCGCAGTCAAAATCATCCTCAAGAAAAATGTCAAGGGCAACGAGCAGATGGTGTACGATGAGCTTGAGATGTTACAACGGATGAAGCACCCACATATTGTCAAGTTCGTGGATTGGTTCGAGTCAAGAGTGCGTTCGCAATACAGTTTTGAGGGGAATAAGTACTGACAGCTTTAGGATAAATACTATATTGTCACGCAACTAGCAACTGGAGGAGAGTTATTCGACCGTATCTGTGAGCAGGGCAGATTTACGGAGAAAGATGCTTCACAAACCATTAGACAGGTTCTCGAGGCTGTGGACTATTTGCACGATAACAATGTCGTTCACAGAGGTTAGTGCCCAACTCTTTTCCAAAGAAATCAGCAGCTAAAGTTCAAGCAGATCTCAAGCCAGAGAATTTACTCTACCTTACCAGTGCCTCCACATCCGATCTTGTGTTGGCTGATTTTGGTATTGCAAAGATGTTGGACTCAAAAGATGAGGTGCTCACAACTATGGCTGGATCCTTCGGTTACGCAGCTCCTGAAGTCATGTTGAAGCGAGGTCACGGAAAACCAGTAGACATGTGGTCCCTCGGCGTAATCACCTATACTCTGCTTTGTGGATACTCTCCTTTCAGAAGCGAGAATCTCCAAGATCTTATTGATGAGTGTAGCAATGCCCGTGTGGTGTTTCACGAGAGATACTGGAAGGATGTCAGTGATGATGCAAAGGACTTTATTGGTCACTTGTTGCAGCCAGATGCCGATGACAGATCTTCCAGCAAGGTGCGTGATTATTGTAATATACGTGTTTTAATGCATACTGACTCTCTAACCAGCAAGCGCTCTCACACTCATGGCTAAGCGGAGAGAACGCTACCGACCACAATTTGTTGCCCGAGATCAAGGCCTACATGGCCAAGGCTCGTCTACGTCGCGGTATCGAAATTGTAAAGCTTGCAAATCGAATCGAAGCTCTCAAGATGCAAGAAGACGAGATCGACGAGGTCCCAGGCGAGTCTGATGTCCCAGCCGACGCAAAGGCAGCAGCCGACGCTGCCCTTTCTGGGGTAGATGCTGGTGCAAGTCTATCAAAGGTTTCTACAGATGCCAGTACTGGTTCTTCGTCTTCCGCAACTGGCGAGAAGAGGAGCTTAAGCAAAATCGCCAAAGGTGCGATCTTCAGAGAAGTTGTCTTAGCTAAGGTTCGCGATATGAAGGAAGCTGAGAATAAATTGAAGGTTGAGAAGGATGCACAGGACAAGGCCAATAAGCGGAAGAGCTCTGATGGCAAAGGTCTTTGATGGGGGCGGTTCCTGGAAGGTACATAGATCGTGTTTTGGCATGCGCTGGCCTTTTTTCATTTAAATCTTGGGCTAGTGATACCTGAAAAGGATGGGATTTTCCCTGGTTTTCTCTTCTTCTTCAATTAGGTACTTTTGAGCGGTCTCAGGGTGGCCATGTAGTCAAAACATGGAATGTGACGAGGATGGGAATGGAAATGAAACAAGAATTTCACCTGTCAATGTCTTTTTAAGAGAAAAGTTGTAATAGTTATCGGCATTTGAGACACTCTTTCTAGGCTAGCACATTTCTTGTTTTTGCAACCATATACCCCCTGGTAACGTAGTTCAGAGATGGATCGATACAGTCAAATACATTTTACTATGAACTCTGTCTTAAGTAAAATAGCTGGAGGGGGGGATCTTTCTTTCTCATATCCACCTAAAAGGGGGATTTCTTTTGGCAAGTAAGTTATTATATAGGATTATGCAAGATAAGTAGGCATATAGGTGTATTACGCATCCAAATCTCTCACAGCTCAGCTCTCCTCCATCCTCTCCTAAAATTAAAAAAACCTAGTCTCAACAGGCCATTTCTAGTCTATTTGTTCTGTCTATCTATCCCCCAGAAGAAACCCTACCCCCACCCAAAACCAAGTAACATAGTAAGAAACGCAAGCGCAAGGCAAGTGAAAAAAAAAAAAAAAAAAAATCATATTAGTATACACTAGCCCCCAACGCCAACCCATCCAACATCCAACTAACTAAGATTATGGAGCCACACGGGTAGGTTAGATACCTATTAAGTAGATTAGTGAACCTTTTTTTTTGGTTTGAGCTTTTTTTTCTTTCTTCTTTCTTCTTTTGTTGCATATCTTATTTTCGGCTCGTCCCATTCTAAAACCGGGGAAAACTTCGCTAGTCTTGGGGGTTTGTGACGACGTCTGAGGTTTGAGGCTTGAAATCGTCGTCGTCGTGGGTTTTGGCGTGGGTGATCTTGTTTCACGGCACGGCGACGATGAGAGTTGTGTTCACGTGACGTCCTTTTTTGGCGTGGGGAGGAGGGAAGGGGGACCCTTTTCTCTCTCTCTCTATATGTGTGTGTGTATGTGTGTGTGTGTCTGTTTAGATTTGAAGAATTTCCTTTTTCGGAAGAAATTGCAATTTTTTTACTTGGATTAGATTTATATTGAGAGTCGTATTAAAGGCTCCAAAAAGAAGAGGGAAAAAACCCCCCCGAGTGATTGTGTGAAAGAATTCTTGTGTGATAGTAGTTTTATTTATTTATATATATATATAAATCATATATTATCATATCTTTCCCTTTCTCTTTCTCTTTCTCTATGGTATCAATTTAACTTATACAGTACATCAAACTGTAACCAGAATTGGCTGGTAGCAGTGCCCACTTAAATCCCCTTTCCAACTATATACAAAAGGAAGCGAAATTCCACCATTGGCGGAAAGCAAATATACAAAATGGGAAAACATAGAAAATATATATCAAGCAAACTCCATACCCATGACCGGTTCCCGTAGCTGACCTCCCTTAATGAAAGCGCCGTCGTACATACATCATACATCACACAAACATAATAAACGTTACAAACCATTACTCAACAGACACCATTCAGATCATCTCAGTTTCCACCTCTTCACATAACCTCCGGTACGGTTCCGGGTTAAATCGTTCCCTCCTCCATCCCTCGCTCTTCAACTTCTCAATCCTGGCTCTCAACTGCACCTGCCTCGCTTCATGCGCCGTAGTATCCTTAGAACAGCTGAGAGCAGAGGCATCGAAGAGATTCGGGAGGTTCGACCGACGAGCTTTCTTAGATGTCGTGAGAGTACATATCTGGGCCTTGACGGAAGTGATATGGGTGTTGATTTGGGTATGCATGGAGGATAGGTGTGTGAGATACCGCGAGAGGGAGCGGTCCAGAAGGTAGGATTGAAATGTGTCTTTAACAAGGTGTGCGGGGGCGGTTTGCGGAGAATCGGTTGATGAGAAAGTTGGGAGCTGAGAGGATGTGGGCGAAGTAGGCGGCGCAGGGAAAGATTCTAACAGGAGAGAATCTCTGAAGCTGAGTTTCCCCTCGAATTCTTCGTCGTCATCGGAGAAATGGAGGGTTTCGCTGAAGGAGACTCTTTTTTGAGATTTGGGGGGTGCGTCCTTCCCTGCTGACCTAGAGAGATTCCGATTGTGAGAGAAGGAGGATACTAGCTCCGAGACGCCGTAGATGGATGATGTGGGTGATGGAAGCGAGGAAGCTGTCGAGGATGAAGCGGAGAATATCGAGTCGATAGAGGAGCGGATACTTGATGATGTTGAAGTGGTTGTAGCAAAGGTGGCGGAAGAGAACATGGAGTCAACAGAGGGGACATTTGAGGCCAATGAAGAGGAGCGTTGACGAGCATATTCCATCAATGACGGGTCTGCACTGAAGCTGGCGTAGTCCATGAATGATTCTGCGTGTTGGTAGTAGTGAAGCGATTCTTGAAAAGTTGGTAGTTTATTGCTGGAATTGATGTGGAGAGAGCGTGCGGTGAGTTCCAACGAACTTGCGGCATAAAATGAGATGTATATTGAGTATATAGGGTGGACTCGATACTAGTTTTGTTAGTTGAGATAATTTGGGAGCAACTCAGCACTCACTGGGTCTTTGATGTTTTCTAATATTTGAATACATCGTGCTGAACAATGTTTGTAATGTCGATTCTGATACAGCTTCTTTATTTCCTCCATAACTGCAGAATATTCTTTCTGAGTGGTAGGGAAAATGAGAAGTTCTGTGACGGGACCAGGTCTACTTCTAGGTGTTGTAGGCACGGTTACACTACCCCCCTGCGGAAGCGTAGTGGGACTAGGAACCATGATCATCTTTATATTGGAAGTTGATCCGAGGCGAAGGGAGATGAGCCGACCCATTCTCGGTTGGAGTGTATTCTTCTGGAGATTTAAATATCGAGATCCTTATACGTATGATATTGTACAGTACAATCACACTAGTGTGTCATCCAGGGAACTGCTAGGAGCCGATCCCAAAAAGCAACATACGGGAGGACGAGGAGCCGAAGGAATTCTCTGAGAGCAAGTGCCGCAATAAATTGAACAGAGGTAAAGGGATGGGTGTCGGTACAGCAGGTAAGGAGTCTATAGAACAATATCTCTCTCTCAATGCGAGGGGATACTTCTAGGAGGATAGAGACTGCAAGACGAAAAAAGACAAGACAAGAAAACAAAAGGAACCCTAAGGAAAAGTGGTAGGACGCGAGGATATATCATGGTTCCTCTGCCTTGCTCTGACAATGTTCTAATGCATGCTGCACTACTAGCACACTGCCCTCGCGAATCACTGATGACCAGTAGCAACCTGTGGTACTGTATGAGAGCCCAGAATCCTCGATAGCATAAAAAATGTCATCTCGAGAAGAAGATAAGAGGTTGGATCTGCCATGGCTGGCGAGAGTGGCACACCCCAGAGTCAATGCACGGCGATTGTTTCGTTTTGTGGTTGCCAGGGCATGGCTGCCCCTGCCGCGCCATCTTTGACCTCCTTTTTCGTCCGATCAATTCTCCTTGATGTTCAGTGCGGAAGCCTGTGCGTTGCACTTACTTCCCCGATTAAGCATGTTTTTCTGCTCTTCTTGATGTCAGGCGGTGTGATGCTGCGACCTGAGAGGTCAAGTTTGATCAAACAGACCCGTCGCAACGTGCTCGAGCGTTGAAACTACCGCAGGTACCGAAGTACCCTTGGATGCCGTTGGATTTGCGCGGCTTGTTCTCCAAATAATATTCCATCTCGGTATATCACTAATGTTACCACATCGCTCGATCAATTCTGAGTGCGCATGGCAATTCAGAGTGTTTGCCGTTGGTTTTGGAGTGCCTTTCATCACCGTGGAATATGGACATGGTGATATTAGTGCATACTCCCGTCATAAAAGAGAATTGCATCGATACCGAACAATTGTCTACTTGGAAGATTGCCGCGCATAAAGCGTGGAAATTTTCTTTAGAGTATGACGCAAAGAGACAGTATGTGTAAATGTGCTGTTGGGTTTTGGAACATCTCTAAAGGAGCAGCTGCGGAAGATGGCATCTTATTAGGTCAGCGAAGGCCCCCAATCAGCCCACGCATTGATATTCATTTCCAACACACATTTCTTTCCTGAAAGGTGTACCACATCAACAAACACGACAGGGTAGAAGGGAATTAAAGAGCATAAGCAATGCCAGATGGTCCTATAAGCATGTATCTGTAAGCTAGTTGCTATTTATATATTTTTATGGTTTTTATGGTTTTTTAAGAAGCTGGTGCAGTACCGATTACCTCTGCCGATTGGAGAGAGTTGTTTTCTGGCTTCTTATCTTCTGTTACCACCACTTCTCCAGAGGCTTCATCCTTAACAACCTCAGATGCTGCCTCTCTGACCTCCTCTTGAGTGACTGCTGCAGGCAAAGCTTTTTCGGGCTCTCCTCTGATACCGCTAACGACTCTTAACCCACTAGCCACTTTGATATTTGAATCCATCTTCGCCTTGTGCTCCAGTCTTCTCTTGAGTTCAGGAACCAGCTGATCCAGGTCAACGAGGACTCCGTCCTTCTCGGGATGCCCCTCTCGGAGCCCGTTCTCCTTGATCTTGGCTTTGCCGGCAGCAACCTCGTCCTCACCCAACATAACTGAAAACGGTATGCTTGAAATATGTTAGATATTTCCCATATCAAAGGCAATATTAGAGTACTCACCCGCTAGAATCTACTGCTTTGAATTGATTTTGTAATTTTGGCTTAACTTTGTACGCAAACTCCGCCTAAAGTCATCGTTAGCTCTGACAGTCGACCGTTCTATTGTAAAGATATATACCTTGATGTTTGCAGCCCATAATTTGGAACAGATTGATAGTCTAGAGAATGAGTATCAGCATGAAGGCCATCGCCTCACCATTTTAGCAGGTCCAGTGGGGATGCATACCTTTCCTTTACTAGGCCAGTGAATCCTTTACCGCCAACAGCCATCACATATACGTCGACTTCGTTCCTCCGGACAGCTTCTCCCTTTTCAGCTTCCATTCTGGCCTTAGTTATTGCAAAAATTCGATCAACGCCAAATGAGATGCCAACGCAAGGAATTTTATTCTTTCCAGAGAACATCCCAACAAGGTTGTCATAACGACCTCCCGCTGCAATGCTACCGACTCCAATGTTCGGATCTGATGATCGATCATCATCAGCATCTACAGATTTAGATTTCTTAGGCGGCCTTGACGAAGTGGCGGGAGCACCAGTAACAGTCGCAACAGGAGCTGAACCTTCAGTAACAATCTCGTAGATTACTCCCGTGTAATAATCAAGACCACGTGCCAAGCTTAGATCGAATGATACACTGTCTAGGCACTCAAAAGCTTCTAGATAGTCAAACAACAGATCCATCTCTTCTAAGCCTTCCTTCATAGACGCATTTGCTATTAACTTCTCATCTGCCTGTAACCTGCTGAGCAAGTCTTTACCACCCTTTAGGACGACATACTCTCCAATCTTGTCTGCAACCTCCTCTGCTAGGCCCTTGTCTTCTGTCATTTCTTTCCGCACTTCAATCCAAGGCAGCTTGTCAAGCTTGTCGACTGCAGATGAAATTGTGCGAATCTTCTCTTCTGGTACACCACAAACTTGAAAAAGCCCGTCTAGTATCTTTCTATTGTTGAGCTTGATCGTAAACCGACCTTTCCATCCTAGGCCGTCAAAAACCTCTGTTGCAATTCGCACAATTTCTGCATCAGGCATCATAGGATCATATGAGCCAGCAATATCAAAATCACACTGGTAGAACTCTCTCATTCGGCCTTTGGTCATAGCTGGTTGATCTCGTCTGTAGACCTTTGCGATGTGGTACCGCTTGATGTTTTGTATTCCTTGATTCATAGCTAGCCATCTTGCAAATGGAACAGTTAGGTCGTACCGAAGTGAGCATAATTCTCCTCCTTGGTCTGCCAGGTCGTAGATGAGTTTACTGTCTTCGCCGTATTTTCCAGCTAGAATTTCCTTCATCTCGAAGACTGGCGTATCAATTGTGACTGCCCCGTGACGCTTGAAGACTTCCGTAATGGTAGAGAATATCTTATCTCGAATAACCATATCGGTTCCCTGCCCTGAGTCTGTGTTAGCTTCAACTTTCTTCATATGCGAGGAACTCTTATATATGCTAGTCGTGTAAAATTTAAATCTCACTTGCACCATACATAATAATTTGGGAAGCCGGATATCCCCCAGAAAGAAGGGTCACCTACAATCTTTGGTCCCCTTCGGGACCTTCAGGTCAAATTTTGATCCTTTTGCCATGTCTGCTACTGGGTGCTCGTCCAATTCTCTCCTTCGAACAGCGGTACCAGATATATTTCGAGATGCTGCAATGCGCCAAAGTGATAATTGACTTGTTTTAGTGGTTTGTTTTGAGAATATTGAGTTCGCAGATCTTGCCAATTGCCGATGTGTGAACTTCATATACTCTGACGTCCTGTTGGAAAGTAATTCTTTTTTTTTACTTCAAAGAGTCTTGTGGGGGTTGAGTCATTGATTAAATTGATGGTGTTTTGGGCAAGGCTGATAAAAATGCGTGACTGGAGTGGCCCACTGTTTCGCTTCGGTTGACCATGCCCATGCCCATGCTCCCATGGTATGCTTCCGAGGCTTCGTCATTTCAAGGCTCTGGTGCATCTCAGGCTTCCATTCCCATTCATCCCACAACATCATGAGGGACAGATGAGCGGCCCTTCCCTCATACTTCTCCACCAAACTTAATAGACGCCAGGCTGCATGTAGAGCACCCCATGGCTCCTTATGCCGGCTTTGATCCGGAGAAGATCAAGGACAAGGCGAGAAAGGATCTCCTGTATTTATTAGAGGGGGTGAGATATTTCCCCCGTTGCCCTCCAACCTCACCGAGCTTACTGGATACTAGATTCGCGGGAAGAAAAATATAGTCCTCGAAGAGAGTCTGGCTGGACCACTTGGAATCTTCGTCAAGTTTTCAACTTTGCAAGATTATGGTGCCGATAAGGTGTTTTTCTTAGAGAATGACAATGCAGATGTCAGCCAGAGGAATGTGGTCTTCATCGCCCGCGGCGAGAGCGCAAAGCAAGCCCAAATGATAGCTGGTATGCTTATTAATCTCTTTATTATCTTACCTTCTACCTTTTGTAACTCTCATATCTTCAACGGGCGAATTGCAGACATGGCTAGATGATTACCCACTTCTAGGCGGTCATACTTGAGCCCAATAGGAATAACAGCGCGATTTAATAGCGTCACTTCGTAATCTGTTATTGCAAGCGATGCTGCCATAACGTGCTGACACTCTTTAGATCATATCAAGCGGATGCAGCGTCAGAGTCAAACAGGCCACGAGTTTTCGATATTTTGGGTTCCGCGACGAACCCTTGTAGCTGAAAAGATACTTGAAGAATCTGGCGTTTTAGGCGATACAACCATCGCAGAATTCCCTCTATATTTTCTTCCTCTTGAAAAGGATCTTCTTTCCCTCGAATTAGACGAGTCGTTTGCCGACCTCTACCTACGCAATGATCCCACACCGACATATATGATGGCACGTGCCTTAATGCTTATACAGCAGAAGCATGGGCTATTCCCTCGAATCACTGGAAAGGGCGATAATGCGAAGAAGCTTGCTGACCTCCTTGCACGCATGCGGCAAGAATCGATTGCTGGCGAAGATACCACTGAAAGCACCAAAGGCGGCCTTACACATAGTACAACCACAGAAAGTTTGATAATTATTGATCGAGAAATAGACTATGCTACTCCGCTTCTCACCCAGCTAACATACGAAGGCCTGATTGATGAAGTTGTGGGAATTAAGAACAATCAGGCAGATGTCGAAGTATCGATCGTCGGAGCTGCCACTCAACCTCCATCTAGCTCAGGTAAACCTACTGGTCCGGTATCTGTACCTAGCAAGAAGAGGAAAATATTGCTAGACTCAACAGATAAACTTTATGACCAACTTCGGGATACCAATTTCGCCATTGTTGGGAGCTTGTTGAACAAAGTAGCAAGGCGGCTCCAAACTGATTATGATAGCAGGCATACCACCAAAACTACCTCGGAACTACGAGATTTTGTAAGCAAAATTCCGGCATATCAAGCAGAACAACAGAGTCTAAAAGTACATACTGGTCTTGCTGAAGAGATAATGAAGCACACTCGGACGGAGCAATTTAGTCGTATATTGGAAGTCCAGCAGAATTTAGCTGCAGGTGCGGATCCATCTACACAACACGATGCGATTGAAGAGTTGATTGCTAGGGAGACACCTTTAGCGGAAGTTCTGAGACTTCTCTGTCTTGAATCGTGTATCTCTGGTGGAATTAAACCGAGAGAACTGGAGACATTCAAAAAAATGATATTGCAGGCCTACGGCTATCAGCATTTGTTGACGCTCAATGCTCTCGAAAAACTGCAACTTCTTCTCTCTAGGACATCTCCGATGGCAGTGATGATTCCGATGGCTGGTGCCACAAGTAGCACTGGCACAAAAACCAACTACACCTATCTTCGCAAAGCACTTCGCCTCATCGTTGATGAGGTAAATGAGCATGACCCAAACGACGTTGCGTATGTGTATAGCGGTTATGCACCTTTATCGATTCGTCTTGTTCAGTGCATCCTGCAGAAACAATACGTGACATCTATAATACGAGGTGGAAATGCGAATAACATTGTGCCAACTGGAGGGGCTGCTACTGGATGGCGCGGTTTTGATGATGCAGTGAAGCATGTGCGTGGACAAACTTTTGATGAGATACAAAAAGGAGAAGATAAAGCTGTCAAGGCCAGAGCTCTGCTTACTGGAAGTGGTGAGAAGAAGACAGTATTCGTCGTTTTTTTGGGAGGTATCACCTTCACAGAGATTGCAGCCTTGAGATTCATTGCCAAGAAAGAAGAGGGTACGTGATATTTGAAGCTGGCCCCTTTGCGGGACGATTTACTAACAGAAGGCACAGCACGAAAACAAATCATTATTTGCACGACTTCAATCATAAGTGGCAACAGAATTATGGATGCGGCTATCGAAAAAGGATCTTTTGGGAAAAGCACCTCCGAAAGTGTAAGATAACGAGTCTACTACCTGCAAGCAATGGTTCAGAGAATAGCATCCCATAGAATCTCCATTGCCATATAGTAATAATAATATATTAATGAAGAAACAACCCGGTTTACTCTACAGAATGCCATTAATCCGGTGGCAGAAATGCAGTCTGTATTTTGGTATCTGTAATATATCATGTAGGCCATTGAGCAGAGTCTGGCATTTTACACCATTTTAGAAGCTTTGATTAGCAGCATGCCGGATCTTGGGTAATTTTAACCATATTTCGTCTTTTCTAGTTCATAGTTCTATTCGATGGAATGAGCGTGCCGAAGAAGGACGTCAAAAGAAGCTCTCATCAACAAGGTTAATTAGATCACGTGGAGGAGAAACTCCGCTTGAATCTCAGGCCATCCCCATCATTTCCGCCCCATGAGAGTTAGATATCATGAAGTCGTACGACACAGCAAGTCTTTACAGCAAAAACCAGCGATTACTGTGAGAGTAACTATACTTGATAATTTGATATCCGGACTCCGAGCCTGTGGATACACAAGACTGGCATAGGTAGTTGTCGATTCTGAGTGCGACAGATTGAACTCAATCCACGTGCCGGTACATATATCTTGAACTACATTATCGTCGACTCACTGACTCATGTAATTAGGCTATTCAGACTCGATCAATTGATGAGATAGACCTTCCGATGGAACATAGGGCGTTGGTGGATGGAATTTGATGGGGACAGTCCAGGACCGTCAAATCAACTCATATCTTACCGAAAAAATGGCAACCACGATGGATACCACGATGCATGACTTAAGTCATGATACATTGATGGGCCTACAAGAGCTAGATTCTCAGCTTGCGCTTTTCGATACGACGGATCTCAACAGAGATTCATCTACTCCAGGTGCTACTGCCACCGGTAGTGCAATATCCGTATCTACATTTGAGGAATCTTTCTCTATGCTTGAACAGCAACCCCACACAATCGTTGTTGACACGTCGCATGACGGCTTCCATCGAAATATCACACTTGATACCGAATCTCGAAGTCTTTCGTCAAATAAGCAACCTTCATTCCGTGCTCATACCCAGTATGTATTCTCTGCTGACTTATTTGATGTACTGTGATCGTGATAAATGTTTTAAGGGACCTATTAATGTTTATTAACATAAAAACTGTAGAACTGAGCGACATCTCAGCAATAAATCTATATCTAATGGAACTTTCCATCTCCGACCTGAGAGTGCCCGCGATTCGATGGCTTCATCGATAACCACGGATCACGACGAAGCATCATCTGCTCTATCATCTATGTCAAGCAAGGCAACATCCCCAACTGATCTTGGAACTGTCGCAAAGGATGATTCCCAATCCGCGAAACGACAAACTTACAATGTACGTCCTAAGGTCTCGATACCAACAGATATCGTACCTTCGGAATATGCGAGGCAGTGTATATCAGCAGGAGAGTCATCACGCCTGAATCCATACAGTCTGCACCCAGAGGAGCACTTGATGCTCAGAAACCATATCAGTCATCAACAAGTTACAACTTATTTGAACATCAGAAATGGCATTTTGAGACTATGGGTCCGAAATCCACTCATTGGCGTTATGCGAGATGAAGCGGTTGGATGTGCGAAGGATATCCGTTGGTTCGACATTGCCAACGTTTGCTATGAGTGGCTTGTGCGACGTGGTTACATCAATTACGGCTGTCTTGAAAATCTCAACATCCCCAGAAAACCGAAAAAGGGCAAATCCTTGAAGCGTAAAAGAAAAACAGTCGTGGTTGTTGGAGCAGGCCTGTCCGGGTTAGGCTGTGCACGGCAGCTTGAAGGGCTGTTTGCCCAGTACGGAAACTTTTTCCTAGATAAGGGGGAAGACATCCCACGAGTTATTGTGTTGGAAGGCAGAGACCGCATTGGCGGAAGAGTATATTCACATGCATTCAAATCAAAGCCTAGTTCTACTACACTTGCACCCGGCAGTCGATATACTGCAGAGATGGGAGGTATGATCATCACTGGATTTGATAGAGGCAACCCATTGAACATTATCGTTAGAGGTCAACTAGCTCTCCCATATCACGCCTTGAAACCAGATACGACGATATATGATGCCACAGGGAAGGCTGTAGATGCTGAACGGGATCAACATGCTGAGCAATTGTTCAACTATATTCTCGATCGTGTTAGCGAATATAAATTCAATGTTCCAACCACTCAAACTGCTGAAGGTGATAAGGACCTTCTAGATGCAGGTCGAGAAATAAGCGGAGAAGGTTTCAAGACAATCCTTGAGGCCGAGGAAGGTCTAGCAGCTGCTCCTACATCTGCCACCATTCCAAGCCCTGCTCAAGTCCAGATGGTACCTGTATCTTCAGATAGACTGACGGGTAGGGCGCACCTTGAACTTGGAGTTCCAGCTGTTCATACTGCAGCATACAGAGCTCAAGAAATCGGCTGGAAGCTCCGGCCCGGTATTGGAATCGAACAAGATCTGGATCTGGAATCTGCTGTAAGATCAAAATATGCTACTCTGGGATCCGTACTTGATGAAGCCATTCGACAATTTGCACGAATTGTTGACTTTGCACCGCTCGATCTACGCCTGATCAACTGGCATATTGCAAACCTAGAATATAGTAATGCAACCACTTGCAATACTTTGAGTCTAGGTGGTTGGGATTTAGATGCTGGGAATGAGTGGGAAGGAAAACATACAATGGTCACTGGCGGGTATCAGCAAGTTCCACGAGGTCTCTACAACTGCCCTCAACCATTAAATGTAAAGAGACGAAGCAACGTCAAACATATCACATACAGTCCCGATCAGACCAATGGGCGATCGCGGATTGAGTGTGAAAATGGTGAAATTATTGAGGCTGATTACGTCGTGTCCTCTGTTCCTCTAGGTGTTTTAAAACGGCAAACTATTCAGTTTGAACCTCCGTTGCCAGAGTTCAAGCTTGGTGCTATTCAACGCATAGGATTTGGTGTTCTAAACAAAGTTGTCTTAGTCTACAAGGAACCATTTTGGGATCAGGATAGAGACATATTTGGAACGCTTCGGGATCCAGTTAATCGATTTAGTGTCGATCAAGCTGAGTACTTTCAACATCGAGGTCGCTTTTTCCAATGGTTCAATTGCACAAAAACTTCCGGGGTACCCACACTGTTAGCCTTGATGGCTGGTGATGCTGCTTTTTACACCGAAAAGACTACTGACCAGGAGCTTATCGAGGAGGCAATGAAAGTCTTGAAAAGTGTATTTGGCCCAGAAATACCACGTCCGACGGAGAGCCTTGTTACAAGATGGGGCCACGACGAGTTTGCATATGGCAGCTACTCATACACGGGAGCTATGTTCAGACGCGATGACTATGAAGAAATGGCAAAACCAATCGGCAATCTCTTCTTTGCCGGTGAACATACCTGTGGCACACATCCTGCAACAGTTCACGGCGCATATATCTCTGGATTGAGAGCAGCGTCGGAGGTGTTAGAGACTATGATCGGGCCAATTGAGATCCCAGAACCATTAATCCAACCCAAGGAGTCCAAGAGAAAGTCCGAAAATTTGCAAAATCCGAAGGATCCTAAACAAGAACGTCTTGAGGCCTATGAATTTGCGATTTGGAATCATATATATGCCACAATAGGCGACCGTCCATACAAACCGTTGAACAATTATGCCAATCCATACCGTATCTACAGCAAGGAGAAATGGGAGGAAGCCAAAAGGAAATGCGATCAAGGCCGAAGACCAGGTAAAGGAAAACCAATCCCCAACGAAGTTAAGAAAATGGTTACAAAGATGTGGTCTGAGGCCTCTGAGGCTGAGAAGAAGCCCTTCAACGATCTGGCAAATGCCCAGAAGCAGGCATATGCCACGGCGTTAGCAGAGTATAATGAGAAGTCAGCCATATGGGACAAGGATGCTATTGCTGTCAGAGCGGAATACGAAAAAGAAAATCCAAGCATCCCAGGACCTGATGAGTCTTCCGATTCACCGTCGAGAAGAGCCAGAAAAGCAAAACGGATTAGCGGATATGCTGAGGATGATTCCGGGTCTGATATGGAGCTTTAGTTATAAGTCGTCCTGATTGGGAATTTTATCAGCTTGAGTGGATCTTGTTAGTCGGTCTATCAGAGTCGGCTGGCGGCGTTAGCTTTGATCGGGGATATTCAACTGTACAATGGGTAGTAATAGGTTAGATGCATGGAGGTGTTTGGGATTATTAGCATTTGGAGATGGCTTTGGGGCGTAGCTCTACTATGCTTTGGACAACTAAAGCATTCAAGTCGCTGAACTTGAGCATCAACTATTATATTAATTGCTACATAAGTTGCTCCTAATACACAGATATAACTTGTGATATCTTTCTTCCCTGGATTCTACTGTGACTAGCCTGCTCCATCCCCATCCTGTTGCCTTTTGGTAATATCTGCGGTTGGCAGGATAGAATATGCTGATATCTTGGCATCTTGGCATCTTGGCAGGCGGTACGAACTTACCCCTCCAACAGCCTTCCTTAGTTTGACGTTGCAACGTAAACAAAATGTCAGAAGTTGATCAATTTGACAGCGCTCTGGATCTTCTTAGAAGACTAGATCCCAAGGAGACCAAAAGCCACCTAGAGTCACTTATCTCCCTAGTACCATCGCTTGGCGAAGATCTCCTGTCATCCGTCGACCAGCCCCTAACCATCGCACGCTGTAGGAAGACTGGCCGTGACTACCTCCTTTGCGACTACAACCGAGATGGAGATTCTTACCGCTCGCCATGGTCAGGTGAATTTGAGACGCCGTCTGGAGGTAGCGGTGCTGGCGGCGTAGATGACCAGGGAAATAACGATGGAGCTGGTGAGGGAGCCGTACCTAGTGAGAGAGTGAGGAAGATGGAAATCAGAGCCAATGAGGCATTTGATGTCTACCGGGAGCTCTACTATGAGGGTGGTGTTTCAAGCGTGTATTTTTGGAACCTGGATGATGGCTTTGCGGGTGTGGTGCTCCTGAAGAAAGGTTCGATTATGTTCCTCGGGCTATAAAGATGGAAGCTAATGAGGGACAGTGGCTACTCCAGCAGGCAAGAGCGAGGGAACTTGGGATTCAATCCACGTATTCGAATCCGTAGATCGAGCTCGTACGGCACATTACAAACTCACCAGCACCGTGATATTGCATCTCTCCACCGACAGTGATGCCTTGGGGGAAATGGATCTCAGTGGGAACATGACGAGACAGATTGAGAGCGATATGGCGGTTGATGATGACACATCCCACATTGCGAATATCGGCAAGCTAGTGGAGGATATGGAACTCAAAATGCGAAATCTATTGCAGGAGGTCTATTTTGGCAAGGCGAAGGATGTGGTGGGTGATTTGAGGAGTATTGGGCCGCTGACGGAGGCAAATAAGGATAAGGCTACACATCAGGAGATGATCAACTCGATGAAGCGGTAGTAACGATGGTACCCAGTACGGCAATGAATTATGAGTCTTCATGTCCATCTCATTTAAATTATGCGTTGATATATGTGTGTTTATTCATTTCACTGTAGTATTGCCCAACTTCCACTGGTAGCCTGTACTCACAGTCGTACGCAAATTGCTGGGCTTAGAATAGCGCGCCACTCTAGAAACCTGACAGTTTTACAACAAAGACTAACATTCAGTCCTTGATTGAAAATGAAGAGTACTGCTTTCTTCCTACCATTCAATGTAGCAAATACTCTCACATACCACCGCCCACAGGGCTTAGGGCATGTACAGATTCCACGGGAACTTTCTTCGCGGGACCATATACTTTTAAGATCTCACACCTTGAATATAACGAATAACAGGTTTAATTAGTAGTCGATAGGCAAGTGAAGCATTGTTCTAGTACTAGTTTGATACAAGATAAGAAAATATTAAGTAATTATGTACCCTACTAACACCGCAGTAAAGGTAACGTTATCTATTCATACAAGGAAAACATATATATCATATGGTTTATAATCCACCACCGTCCTTCTTCCATTGAAAATGTACAGTCAATGAAAAGACAAAAGAAAGGCGAAGAAAAGGGATTTGCGTTATAAGCTATGCGTTTAACAGCTTGGTATCGGTTTTTTTTTAGTTACGTCCGTTGCTCGTCTCGTCATCGTTAAGTCATTCATGTCGGCATGCTGTGTGTTGCTTTTTGTGTGGCTGTTTCCATTCGTGCTTTCATATTATCAAATTCAAGTCCTCCAAGTTCTCTGTCTCCCGAGTAACAGCAGTAGGAAAGGAACCTCGCAACGTCTTTTATGCCTTTCCATCTCCTGGCCACCATCCAATCCGTGAATAACTGTCGATCATCTCCTTTACCAGCTCTTTCGTGATCTGAGGTTTTTCGTATTTAAACCCAACCACCTTCTCCAATCGACTGCCATCCATACTCAAATCTGTATCCTTGAGTAGTTCCTTTTCCATGAATGGCGTGAGAGGGCCAGGTCGAGTGATGCCAGCGTCCTCGAGTAAATCCGCCCAAGGTTGCAAGACCTCATCGTTCACATCATCTACCACACTATCCATATTTAATCTCGCAAACGTGCTAATCAGCTGTCCCTGAAACCCAGTCTCAATGCCAAAAATCTCTCCGATAATTTCGGCCATAGTGCCTTGAGAAGTTACGCCTTTATCCACCACGTTGAAAATTGGGATTTTGCCCATGGTTTTGACGTCCCAGTTGGGTTGCTTCTTGACTGCATACCACTCGGCGATATCATAGAGGGCACGAGTCACGTCGGTAATATGGACTGTGTTTATGCGTAGATCTTTGGTCCAAAGCCATTTTAATTCTTCATGGATGTGTTGGTATACTCGTCCCATACAAAGGGCTGTGCCAACAAATTGGGAGGAATAGTCGCCGTAGACATGAGCAAGACGAACGATTATGAGGTTCAATCTATATCCTGATGTTAGTTCTTTGGTCCGATGGACAACCGCTTTGGACTATGCCAAACTGGAAATGGTTTGGTAGTTTCACGGCTCTCAGTAGGGGCTGCCAAATTCCACTAACCCTTCGATTTTTGACAATTGCTCTTCTGCTTCCAGTTTGAAAACTGCAATCTTACTCCATGGCTTCACTTTGTCTCCCTCTTTACTTGGTTGCGAATCCGGCTTATACACCATTCCAGTGCTTAACTCCACAAATGCCTTGACGCCGCGTTTTGCAGCCTCTTTGCCCACCGCAACACTCAGTGCCAATGACCGCACCTTGTAGACCTCATCCTCCTGCGAGTATTTTGTTTCGCCCCCACAGTTGAATACATAATCCCATTGCTTGCCGTTAGAACGGTCAAATATGCGGGGAAGGGATTCTAGGATGGTACAGTCAGCTCAACAGGTCGAGAGCGCATCCGATCGTATGCAATGCATGTATGACGAGAGACGGGTATGGGCAGATCACTCACGGTCTTTACTCGCATCTGCCTGCATGAACTTGTCCTTCGAACAAGCCTCTTCGAACTCTGGGGCCAGCCATGCCAGCTGCGGTAGCACCTTATCGACAATCCGAACCTCCGAAGCCAATTTATTTTGTTCGATGTGTAGAGCTAGGAAACGTCCAATATAGCCCAATCCACCGATGATGAGAATTGCTGGCTTCTCGGCCATTGCGGTGTTTGGATCTGGAATCGAGGGCAACAAAAAAGTTCAGCTCTGGGTAATAAGTGGTAATCTTTGGTGGTGGAGGGGCGTTTTGGCAGCCAGTAGCAATACAATACGAGTGGATCAATTAGTCAACGCAGGCAAGGCACGAAGAAGAAACGATCCGAGGAGATTCGAAATCGAAATCGAATTCGCATTTATTCGAAGTGTGGGAATAGAATAGAGGGGAGACGACGGAGGGGTGGCGGGTCTCTCTTGTACTTGCTCTGTCTCTACAGACGGGGAGTAGATGAGCTCACACGGGCCCTCAGTGCAATATTTGCTGTAGCAGGAGCAGGCCGAGCAGCAGGAGCAGCAGGCTCAGTACGGAGAGCAGTAGTAGTGACCGGGTTTGTAAAGTAAAGGGGGGGCCACTTATTATTATTATTACCTCTCCTCCTCTCTCTATCTTTTTATCTCTCCGTCTCCCTCCTCCCTACCACCACCCTTCCTCCACCGAGCCACCGAGCCACCTTTCCTCCCCTCCCCCTACATACATACTGTACCCCCCAGCGCAATAATCACAATCTATCACTTCCACTCCCACTCGCGCACTCCATTGATCAGCAAGCCCGTCTCGGCAGCGTCCAAACAGCGTTACAGCGGTCTACCACCTAAGACACCAGTACGCCATCACGCAAAGCTAGCCTCGACGATGCAGCTAGGACTAGGAGATGGATGCTATGGTCTCGAAAAGTGCATGGGCCCGGACAGCTGCTGGTACCGTAGTGCTGCTACTCATCTCTGCTGCTCATCTCTGCTGCTCATCTCTGCTTGCTGGCTGACTCGAATCATCGACGTGCGCCGGGTCGGCATCAAAGGAAATTTGGTTCGACGCAAAAGGTGAGCTCTGCAAACTCGTCCCATTCCGCCAGGCTTCTTCCTGTACAGTGGTGTAGGACTTTATGAGTTCCTGTTGTATGTTCGAGGATATGCAAATACCCATTCGGCGTGCCCCCCATCTACACCACACCGTTGCATTGGGAGCAGTGATCGAGCCATCGCAATTGGGCGGACGAACGGGCAACGATACTACATTGCTTACCGTACTCTACACAAGCAAGTCGCTGGCCTAGGGCATGGGATGGTAGGCTTTCGTGATTTCAGGGGACATTTGCCACGGACTTTCCTTCTAGAAGGCTTCTATTTCTTAGCCACACCGCCGGCAACACGGGCACTGTACGGGAGTGCCCTGGTGCGATGCGACGGCCCCGGAGAAGCAGCACAAATTCACAGGCTACGGCACGGTACGAGTGATGAAGGCCTTGGCAGATGTACATTTGTCACTTCAAAATCTCCGTCTGCACTGTTGCAAAGGATTTGAGACTCTATATACAGTAATTTGGGATGGTCAACCGTCTTGATACAGTACATTAAAAGCCGTTTGCCAACAAATGACCAACAGTAACAAGCACCTTGCGGATGTGGCGCTGCATGGGTAAAGATGGGCCTGACCCTAAGTACTTTCCTCACCGAAGACCTGGCGCTACATTCACTTCATTACCAAATCGTATGACCGACCGTATGGGCTCGATTACTACGTTATCATTCAAGGTCGTTGCCAATGAAAACCAACTAGCCATGATCCAGCCGAGACAGCGTCCAGGGACAACGCGGAATTGCTGTGACTTTCTTTATAGTATCATCGTCGAACAGAATGCAGGAACAAAAGCGCTGTTACATTTACTCCTCGGACGGAATTAAATCCTGCACGGTCCGACCAGGAACGCAGTTGCATGCTGCAGTTCGTATGCAAGTCATTTTCGCTGCACCATCTCTTCCTCCGGTGGTCAGGATATCTCTGAAACTTCACTCACCAAATGTTTGATCAGCCTGTTTCGACCTCCGACACCAGATTTGAACCTATTTTGATGAACTCACTAGGGTCTCCGGGCATAAATAGCGTCACATTAAGGGATTTGAACAGTTGGGTGCAGACTTTACACTACCCATCTATTGAAAATATCGATTACGAGATATGGACAGCGAGTAACCCACCAACGTTCCAAAGAAAGGAAGCCGAGGGTAAATCTGCGGCAAATCTTTGTATGCACTCCATATTTCAAACATAACTGGCTTTCTATCCCGTTTTGTTACATACAACTTCATTCAGCTTCTCTGGACTGACTCAATGTTGAGGATCATGTGAAAATGTTTATACTGATACATCTAGATTAGAAATACTTAATATAAGCAGAAGCTTCTTAAAATCTTCATCCATCACAGCCAGTTTTGGCTGCAGCTTATACGAACTGGCCGATCTCCGGGACATCACTTGGTTCTTAGATCTTGCATAAGATGCTTGAGCTGAGCTTCAATCAAAGCACAGCCAGTTCAGTACAGTGTCATATATGAGATTTGTATGGAAGCGAGGTAAAAATTCATAACCAATCCTGACTAAATGTGCCGTAGGAAATCTGAGAATAGGAGGTTAATCTATGTGGATTCTCGTCTTCAGAGATATGACATATTCAGAATGACATTCAAGTAGATGAGACGAACACTATTTTCAACCCCCC
>Ga0247734_1000966_pt1 | contig 23205 bp, 22 predicted proteins | sample UWRJL103311B2_FD_180933 | JGI IMG/M metagenome (GOLD analysis project Ga0247734, IMG submission 180933) | Plant litter microbial communities from Arlington Agricultural Research Station in Wisconsin, United States - UWRJ-L103-311B-2 | ecosystem: Environmental > Terrestrial > Plant litter >... | reverse complement strand
ATTATCAGGGAGACCCACAAGAAGGTTTGGTCGGCGTGCTTCACAAGCTTCAAATGCAACAGCTGCTTCGTCTGACGGTCCAAGCCTTGGGCTTCTAGATCATCTAGTTGGTGTTTGATGACTAGTTCAATATCGTGCTCGGTAGCCGCAATATTATCTTCGCCACGCAGCCAGATAGTCGGAACTTTTGAGAGTTGTACTCGAATCAAATTTTCTGGTCGAGAAGTGAGGAGAAACTTTATACAAGGCCCTCCGGAATTTAAATTCTCACTCCGAAACAATGCCGTCAGGGCGTGGATTATAGTACGCTTTGAATTTGCTTCGCACTCATCCAGACCGTCCAAAACGCAAATCGTATTCCTAGAGGGAGTCGCATTCAGAACACTCAAAAAAGATCGCCATACAATATCGAATGATTTGAAAAGGTGTTCTCCCTTAGCCTCAAATTCAATCCGGAGGTTAGTTGGTAGAATTGGTCGTGTAGAAATGAGCTGGTGCAGGAGAGCTCTAACCCCAAATAGTGCGTTTGACTGTGTCAAGTTGTCGTCCTTAAAGAAAAAGTAGCATACATCACTACTTAGTGTGTTTTGTGACTCCTCTCTTTGTAATTCGTTGACGAGAAAATTGGCGAGAACAGACTTTCCACAGCCAGGATCTCCTGACAACCACAGAATACCGGAAGAGAAATCTTGACGCCATTGTTTATATTCCGGGTGCTCAAGGAACCAGGTGCAAGTTCCAGGAGTTCGTGCCGGGTTTCGGAGTCGATGAGATTGATATTCAATGTGCTGCTCGTTTATCCCTTCGCTATACTTCAGCACTTTCTGAAGAAAAAGTTGCCTGCATTGGACGTCTTCTAGGGACACTTGGCCGTCCTCAACCTGAAGTGCTGAAATATATCGTCAGTGTGTTCCCAAAAGTCAAATGGTAGTGCTAATGTGCCTATTGATACCAAAGTGATACATTTGCGAAGAAGTATAATCAAGGTTACGTTCATCAACCCCTCAGTGCTACAATTCGTGCCTCAAGACTCAAAGGATCGCCAACAGCCTCATTCTCCTCCCGGCTGCCTTCTGCCCCAAGCGATGAAATATTTACCAACTCACACCGTTTCGCTGCACTATTATAAATATCTTTTATGTTGCCCTGAACAATCTCTAGGATGTCCTCATCGTCAAGACTTCTGTCAAATCTGCATATATCAGAGTGGCCAGCATTCAGCTTCACGATGTGCTCACGATCGCCAGGCAAACCAAATCGAGCGCTCTCTTTGGGGACAACCTTGGGTTGCATAAATTAGCATATACGGACTTCTTTCAATCTTTTAAGAGGTGGCTTACCTCGTCTTCGCTGCCCCAGAACGAGATGATATGGTAGCTTAGCAACTGATGTCGCCAATGTTCCTGTAGAATATCCGAAAATATGGAGCCTGCAGAAAGAACATCAAAGACGTTTTGTCCCTTTTGAAAGCCTAAGCTAAGCGCAATATTTGCAGTGACTTTCCCCAGGCCAACCAACATGTTGTGACCTCCATCATGAGGTGTGCCGAAGAAAGCCAGTCCGGAGCTACGCGAAATGTCAACGTTGGAAGAAATAAGAAAGAATCGTTTCACTCACGTAGCTTTTCGGATCGAGGTGTATTTTGGATTGTTGTGGGCGTTGACCAAGGCTTGTTCAACGAGAAGACCACCCAGGCTGTGGCCTAGAAAGATTAAGGGCCGCTGCTCATGATCACCTCGTTTCACTCGCAGACATTCAAGAAGTTCAGTGGCTCTATCCATAAATGTGCTCTTGTCGCTACCAAAAACTGCTGTAGAATTGTATTCATATAGAAATATTCGAGCTTCGGGGGTGTGGGCTGGGAGGTCATCTTGTAACCACAGTCTTCCATCCTTGGTTTGCGGCTTCCTCCATGTATTCCATGCATGGTCAGCATTGTGTTTGCTTCGAGGGTTTAAGCCATGAACGGCAACGATACTAAACAGATAAAACGGTTAGCTAAGACTACGGGAGAAATGGATTCCAAGACTCACTCTACCCGTGCAGCCTCGTCCCCAAGGCTCGAGCTAAAGAGTTGTCGGAGCGGCTATAAATCACTATCATTTAGCTTGCATTACTGACAGGGGAACAAGTGAAATGTTTACCATCTAAGACACGTTGTTTTCCCCGCATGTTTGGCTTCAAACACAGCATTCTCCCTATCTTATTATAGACAAGTCACAATGCATGGACTAGCACTAGACCAAATCAAGCCTAGCGGCTTACTCGAAACAATGCTCACTTCTTTAATAGAGAACGTTTAAAATATCTCAATTTATTGGAAAAGTTGTTTTCCTTTTAGTCACGTATCGTAGTTCCTCAATCATGCATAGAAGAGATAGGCAAGGGACTGGCTATACTATAAATCTAAGTGACAAAGATATTTCAAGAAGTTGAGAATAGTGGTGGGAGTAGAAGGACTCGGAGCTAGCCGTGTATTATATCAGCGGTATGACATAGGACCACGAATTTTGTTCTCCCTGCCTACCATTCTGTTCTCAAATATCTCCAACAAAAAGTTCCTTTAAAGGATAATTGTGCGAAGTATAACAAATAAAACTCCAAAATGATTTTCCTAAGAAAGTCATGTATCGTAGCCTTATTTCCTTAATTAAGGCTTTCTGCGGATATATTATTTCTTTTATATCGGCTTGGAAATGCTAGTCCCAGTAAGAGTTATGCTATTTAATGATTTGGAGCTGATCTTCTCCATAAACTCCTAAATATGAGCTGGTGCCGCTGGCATTATTAATTAATGCAAACTCACTTAGTTTTATTTTAAAAGACAGAACCTTACAAATAAATTTAAGTGATGTATTGTCGACATCAATTATAACTGCTATAGGATGCACTCGATCCAGAAAACCTTCGCCCATTCTGTGAAAGAGGCACATTCGTCAATTCGGATATTGTATATCTCGATTTTCAAAATGGGAGGTTTCAAGGCGTTTTAAAACTGTATTTATTGCCAATACCACTGTGTCATGGAGATTGTACAGCTCTCTGAAGATCCCCATATAGATTTAAAATTACATACTTTACAAGATTCTTGCCAAAATTAACCCAGCGCTGAATCTATCACGGAAGAATAGTATTTCCCATTCCTATTCCCTTACTCTCGCGAATAGTAAGAAAGGCCTGTGCTTTGAGTACTCAACCCAGGTTTCTCTACATCCTGCATATTCCCGCTCTCCACAGCTTTTCTTCTACTCAGCAAACGCCAAGGTCTCGTCACCACATACTGCAATAGCCTCCAGTCGCTCGGCTTCTCTCTCGGTCGACTTCTGGTCTTGAATTTCGCAAACGCCGTTGCTCTCTTCCTCCATGTCTCGCTGCTATCCAATTCCATAGCCGCGATGGTATTGGCGCTGAGAACTCGATGACAGAAGTGGAAAGCGTAGACTAGGCTATTTATATTAAAAACTATGATGTATGTGCTGAGACCGACGAGTGGCGTGACAATAGCGAGTGAGCTCATAGAAAACATGTCATTGATAGACCAGAGCGCCATGCAAAATGACAGCGGAAGGAAGAAGATGCTGACAAAGGTAAGAAGCTTGACGTTCTCTCCCAATCTTGTTGCAGCACGGCTTTCAATCACAGCACTTGCGCTGAATAGCTATGTGGAATTAGTTCTGTGAGTGGGGAGACATAGGGGAAGACGCACCCCATCTCGAAGATCTCCTGCCTCCTGTCGCTTCTCCCTCAATTTAGATGCAACTACCTCAGTTTCCTTATACCTGATCTCTAGACATGACCGTGCGTCCTCCAACTCCGCTTTACGCATATTTTCAATAAACGTTGGTGCCCTAGCATCCAGCAGTCTTCGGATTTGTAGTAGATTATCTGAAATACTCAAGTCGAGCTCTTTGAGCGTCGTGATTGCCCAGAAGTATTTTTTAGATCTTGAGAAGGTCTCATCATCAGATAGAAGGCTGTCGTGGCGGTCTGGTTGGAGGAAGGTATCTCGCTCACTGACCAGGTTGTCGAAGTAGTCTAGAACCTCACGCCAGTACATGTGAATCTTCATCATAGCTTTATCCGCCACGACAAGGGCAGCATGAAGAACATCAGTAGGAGAGGAGAGTGTTCCTACGATGCTGCTAGACAGACCGGGAAAGCTGGCAGGGCGTAGTTCGAGAAGCGTCCAGAAGTCTCGAGGAGATTCATTACCCCGGTCATGGTTAGGAATCAATAATACCTAGATTGTGAGCGGCCCGTATCTGGATCTTCGGCTGCAGATGTAGAACTTACTGTATATGCAGACTCACATAAAAGTCTATTGCTCAGATCACTATGCAGACTACCATGCCTCCAGGGAAGAGAATGGACCAGGTTCCTATAGCTTCTGATATGGTAAAAGGTAACGTGAAATCTGATACAGCCCGAGTCCCATTCAACCCACCGCTGTTCACGCGGACGCCGGCGACATTTCTGATAGTCCTCAATTGACTGTTCAATGTGATGAGGTTGGAAACCCCCAGATGTTCGAATCAACGACATTGTCCTATGCTCTAAGCCACAAATCGATCTATAATCTGTTAGATTGCTTCAAAATTTCCCATCTATAGCTATTTACATGACTCTACGCCAGGGTCCAAAGGCACACATCAAAGGGCCTCGAAGTCCGACTTGAGCTAGAGAGCAGAGATTAGTCTCCGGTCAAGAGTCGCTAGGGGAGCCTCCTCACTTTCTGGTCGCCAGCTAACAGTCGGCGGGTCTGTCTTATCAATATCATAAGACACACCCAAAGCTCCGCCTCCTAAATAATCCGTAATGGAAATATTACTCCTCGACAAAGTCGTGGTTCTCGCATCTTCCTTCCTCGGCACTACTATCTCATCCGCTACGAGCCGGTGTAGATATGTTTGAGGAACCATAGGATCCGATGGCGCCCGAGACACCTTCTGAAATGGTTGAATTAAGCAGCGTTTCTGGAATCTTAATGCCAAACGGCCGTCTTCTGGTAACCTCCAGATATTGCCCACCAATCTCGTCCATTCTCGCTCTTCTTCAGCGGATACATTACGTACTGGGAACTCGGGAAAGAAGCGATCTTCCTTTGCTAGCTGATCTATTCCCACCAAGTCATTGCTATAAATATATATCGCGTTCTCAACCGTGTGACGACTCAATCCAGCACGTTGGATTTCGGCGAGGATGGGAGTCCATGGTGTGGAGAGAGGACCGAACGTTCGAGATTTGGACCGCAATTGGGTAAGTTCATTTGTATACATAATTTGAGGTTGAAGAACTTACAGAGGTTTTCTCTAATAGCTTATCCTCTAGCCGTTCTTCGGTCCTTCTCTCTAGCACACCGATCCGCTCATCTTGTTTGCGCAATTGGCTGCCTATATTCTTCAGCTCGGTCAGAATTTCCTTCAATAAATACTTTGTATCGTCGGGATCTGTGACAGCAGAATTGGAAGCACCCGCTTGCATCGCGCAGACATATTGGTTCTTGCAATGGAAACTGAATAAGAATTTGAGCTTGCTGTTGCTGTTGCTGTTGCTGTTGCTGTTGCTGTTGCTGTTGGTTTAGCAACTCCCCCTGCTGCGCCGCCTCAGGGGATCATCGCCCTAGTCTTCATGCGGCAGGTGGGGTAACGAAGCGGTAGAGGGGTAATCAACACGATCATCAGTTAAAATTTTACTAGGGATTGTTCAAGAGCGTTAGTTGAGTCTTGTATTGTGTGTGGTGAAGTGGAAAATATTGCCCATTCAAAGTTTCACCAATGCCTTTGAAAATCGAAAATCGAAAATGATGATATTGCTGCCGTCAATCCAAGATGGAAGGTTTCAGATATCTTGAGAGCTGTAAGACATGTACCGTACAAGAAAGTAGCTAAGTCTTGATGATCCTTAGCCCCTGGCTTCGACAGACAATTAGATTATCCTAGCGAACGCTCTCAATTGCTCTATTGCTCCTAAAAGCATTTAGCAAAAGAAACCAAGGCGGCATATTTGGTGGGCATTTGAGATGCAGTGGAGATTATGTAGAGTTTGCCTAAACCCTTAATGATCTAAGTCCCCGGTTTCTTGGTAGTACATACATTTATCAGCTCAAATCATGAAATTAGGCATCATATCTATTTAAAAAGAAGATATATATATTGGACTACCGGTGGATAGTTATCCGTAACGCTTGTTGGCTCCTCTAACACCACTGACCGGAGTAAATTTACTTTCAAGCTTTTGATTCAAGTCTGGCACGAGGTTACGCATACAGCAAGTTGAATCTGCAAACTTTTAAAGATTTTAAAGATTTTTTAGGTTAGTATCGAAGGCTCGGTGGGGAGCTGCCAGAGAATTTCTTCTTCCAGCCTCAGCTGAAGCATGTCCATCGATTGGCTCCGTGATGATTCTCCCTGGCAGGTCATCCTTGCTAATCAAGCAATAATTCGGACTATTAACCTTAAACGCATGTTCCACTATTATACGAAGAGTTTGAACCGCATTATAAACGTGTTGGCTTCTAACTTGGTCTTCCTTGTTAAGCCTACCTCCCAAACAGCGTCATATGAAGCCACAAGGCGCTTGCCAGTTGCATGGCACTTGACAGTTGACAATTGGAGCACTTGCATATGATATTTGATCACCGGCACTTGCATAGACTAGTATGCCGCTACTGCAGTTCAGGGATCCTCTCTTGATCTGGCGGCTGGTCTGTGAAACAACTCGGTCAAGATGGCCCGTAAGAACCGCCTTTTAAGGATAGAGCGATGCTTCTTATTTGATAATAGCAGCAGCAGTGTGCCTGGATGAGCATATATGAAGATCATCACCGAAATTGAGATAATCAGCCCTCTTAGATTCCATTCCCATCCACCTCACTATTTCTATCAAGAAGTTCAACTCGATAGTCTCTAAGATCCTAAGCTATACAATGAGAGTCTAATCAGCACAGAGAGCCATATTTCATTATATTTCTTATTAACTTATTTCACATATTCTTCAACGAACAGACTTTCTCTTTCCGGAGAGAAAAACCTCCAACAACAAAAAGAGGCCAGTTATTAACCGGCACCTACTCCTGTTACCTTCAACCGCAAAACATTGAAGTAGCACTTTCAACTCTTCCAAATGACGGCCGCGATACTTTGTCTCCATTCTCCTTAAGATCGACACAATGGTGTTCTGTACATATTGTGGACAAAGTTTCAAAAGGAAGGAGCATTTGGAGAGGCATCTTCCCCATCGTATGTCCATTGACAACCTAACTCCTGCCCGGCAAGACTTAACACCAAAGTTAGATACGAACGTCAAACCTTTCAAGTGTGACTCATGTCAATTATCCTTTGCCCGAAGGTGCGTAGAATGGACAAGTATGGAGCAAATATGTTCCACGACTAATTGTTTCAGGGACCTTCTTCAGAAGCACCACTCGACATACCACGAAGTACAAGTCAACCAGCAAGGAACCAACGGAGATTATCTTGCCAGTCAACGAACTCCAATCGCATGTTCAAATTGTGCGACAGCAAAAGCGGGCTGTGACAAGAAGGTGCCGTGCTCTCGTTGTTTGGACAAAAGCCTTACATGTGCTCCTCGATTCGCACGGCGGTCATCAAAGGGAATCGTTCGCTCTACTGCTCCCAGTCTCCCAACAGTCGTGGAACATCCACCGCCACTGCCATACCAAAATTTCCAAACAAGTAGTAGCTTAGACAGCTGCATAAATCCGCACATGACTGGAGAGCTTTCTATGAAAGGAAGTTACAATGATTCAAATCTTTTATCATGGGAAAGTTCACAAGGGTCGCAATCAAATTCTTCTCAATTCCTCGAAACTTTTCCACGCGATTTTAACTCTCCGGGGGATGTATTAGGTGTATCTTCAGATCTTCTCGGAGGTTCAGGTGATTTTGATTCTAACACATGTGGGATGGATAATATGAACCTATGGGATAACTATTCAATGGATCTCGACGTGTGTGGAGATACTAATTTGGGCGACCTGACCAATAATGCAATCTTTTGGCTCCCGGATACTTCAGGCCTTGCTCAAGCAAATGGGATGCCTTCACCGCCATCTACGACCTCAACTTCACGCAGCCGCATAAACAGCAACAGCCCCGCATGGCAACCACACAGAAATCCGCTCTCTCAAGAAGCCAAGGTCAAGGTTGCAATGCTGGATCCGAACAGCACTGAAATTCCCGAACTAGAACTTGTAATTGCTACTCATGAAGCCTGGCCAATGGCTAGATGTAACCCAAGAATATTCTCCGGATGTTGTCCTAGAACAGCGGTTGCTCATTTACAGACACTCCAGCATTGTTCAAAATTGGAAGATGCTTGGAAGTCAATGAATAATATGACAATTCCTGATGATCAGAGCTGCGGTGATAGTTCTTTTTGTATTTTTCCTTTGCAGTCAACGACAAGGGACAAGATCATTGCTTTTGCACAAAGTTTCCTGCTTAAAGCGTTAATAATACACCAAGGAGGGTTAACTAGGCAAAGTGGTGCCTATTCGCCTGGAGCTGGAATTTTCTTTTCTCTCCCACCTTCACATATTCTCGAAAACCTCCTTGGCAATTCTCTTACGGCTTTGAGGCCTTACTCTTCACTTTTCCATGGAACCACCCTAGATACAAACGAGCTGCTGTTAAATGATGACGCATCAACGCTGCTCTTCCTTTTGATGATTGCTCATGGGGCCAGTACGGTGCCAAAAGCTGAAGCAAGATATTTGGCTGCAGGGTTGACAGAGACTTGCCGGATTTCTCTGTTTGATCTAATCGAAAAGAATATTGAGTTTTCGGCTGATCCTATTGTTTTGAAGGCTGCATTCTTGTTCATTCTTGTAGCAGCTTGGGGAGGTGATTCTTGGCGTAAGTGCTTCTGCACTTAGCATCTTTTAAAAATTTCGAACTAACATAATTTTTAGACATCAAGCAAGCTATGGGACAAAGAGGAATGTACCTTGCTGTGTGTTTTCCAAGTTCCTAGTCAACTTCGTACAGCTAATTTCTTGTAGATGTTGAAACATTCAGGTCTCCTCGAACCCCAGGTTTCGCCATCTTCGAATTTCACACAATCACCAGACATGAATTGGAAGGAATGGCTCAGACGTGAGCAAATATATCGGTACAAGACTCCTATTTCTTGTTTTAAAACTCGAACATAAAATTTCCTGTTCTCAGCTAATAATATATAGTTTGGTTTACAACTGGGCAATGGTAGATTATGAACTGAGTTTATTCCATGATACATCACCCATTTTGTCTATCGGCGATCTTCAAACGCCACTTCCTTGTAATGACAGTTTATGGCGTTCAAAAAGTTCGGAAGAATGGCTTAAGATGATGCAAGAAACGTATCCTCGCTCCAGCAATATGGAATTCCATTCGCATATATATCCCACTGAGGATCTCTCTTTAAGCCACCTGTTTCAGGATTTGTTGCGCGACGAAACGGAGACCAAACCACGGAAATTATCTGCTCTTTATCTCAAGCTACTACTTCATCCACTCCAGAATCTGGTTTATCCTCTCGGTCAACTCCTAAGCTGCTTTTATGGAATACATGACAACCAACTTGGGACGCCTTCCCATACAACAGCTTCAACGCTGCTGCAATTGGAGGAAGTCCAGTCATTACTTCATAAATGGTACGATTTGGCTATGCATAATCACAGAATTGACTCAGATTGTCCCGTCACCAATAGTAGCTTGGTACTATATCACCTTGTTTACCTAAATACCGTGACTTACTTTCCTGGGGTTGAGCGAGTCGTACGACGAGAAGACTCTAATGGCCACTCGTGGGAATCTGAGCTACAGTCAAAGAAATTCATTTACCACTCAGATAAAGCAGTCTTCCATGCCCTGCGAGTATTTATGCTTATCAGTAAATGGCCAAAGTCTGGACGGGCTCCATGGTGGTCTGCTGCACTATATCGCGCTGCAATGATACTCTGGGTAGACAGGATTTCAAGGTCGTACCGGAGAGACGGCTATGATAATGAGAAAGTTGAACTGTTGAACTCTGACACTTGCAACGATCTGGCTATAAAAGAATATTTGAGTGAAAGCTCCTGTACTCTTTATACGGGAACGAGAGGTGGTGATTGTGCAAAACCAGGACTACCAGAAGAGATTCTATTGCATTGTGTTTCTCTTCTGGAAGACGGAGTATCGTCAAGGTTCTCTGACGGGATTAAAAGAAAGTTGCAGACTGTTTTGAAGATTTGGAAAGCTGTCTGAAGGAACGTTGCTTTAGGAAGCTACGCCAGACACCTGCACAACTGCTAATGTTTAAAACGCACCATATATACTACATACTCATATAGATCACATTAAAAAGTTATTTTCGATGATGTTTTTTCGAGTTGTTCTGTATTGACTGCATCAAAAAATGTAGCTAGCGAATCCTCAGCACCATTTAAGTCAAGTACAGTACACGAGGAACCTAATGTCCGGTCAACGCAAAATCTTGGAACAATCTCAGATTTAGCCACAAGATTGAACGAGGAAGTCTATAGTTTAGCTTGTAAAGCTTAGAGATTGCGAGAGTTATCAAATCTTTGAAATTATCTATTAATCTCGGACGAGATTTCTTCAAGTTTGCCTCCAAATAAATCGACTCGCGCGTGCTAATTTTAAGACAACAATCAGCTGACAAACTAATGCCGAGCAAATAAAACGTGCGACGGTACTCAGTGCATCGTTGATGGGAATAGAGAGCAACGAAGAGAAAATAAACATTCCTAGTGATAAATGGAGGAAAGCGCCCAGACCGGCAATACAGTTGCTCAGCACTAGCCACCAGGGTTGAGTTCTGGAATGGCCTCTAGTTGACACTGTCAGGATAGGTTCAGCTCGAGATATACTCTGTTCGGGCATATGCTTTCCTCGTGGTTCCGATCTGGTATGTTGCTCTCCACCACCAGCCGTCTGGTCCGATTTGCGAATGCCAAAACGCTTGAAAGCCAACGCAAAAGGTACAACGGCGACCAGGTGAATCGCCAGAGGCAGAATAACCCACACGAGGGGCATAAACCAGTTCAGACAGCCCCAGCTCAACACCGTGCTATAGCACAGATCTATCACCACAAGCCATATGTTGACAATCGAGCCAACACACGCGACATAGGAAACGACATCCAACTTCCAACCCAAACGATCCACTATCATCTCCAGCGACCCGGCTTGCGTATACTTGTCGAGCACTTGAAACGGGTCGGCATACTCTAAGACACGCGCCGGATAAACCGCAGGCACGCCAAAGCTGATCAGAAGCGACAGCAACGGAGCGTCCAGCGACAGAATTGAGGTCTCTGCAATCGACGGCGCTATAGCTGCTAGTAACGTAGGCATCAAGCCAAGGATCACGCTGGCGCTCGCCATGTTGGCTTTGCGCGTCTCAACCAGACGCTCTATAATGCAGTCGGTATGATGGTAGCAGGCGAGGAGCCTGTCGTTGCTTGGCGGAAGGCTGCGGTAGACTTGCAAGGTCTGGCGACAAGCATTCTTCGAAAGATCGAGGAATGTGAGTTAATATTCTGGGAACCACCGCTGAAATCGTTACATTTTGTAGAGTCTACCGGCCGCACGTCGAGTCGAGTGTGAGTAGAGTGTGAATAGAGTGAGAGTCGAGCCGTAAGTATCTGTTAAATCTGAGGTTGCGTGAGAATAGCCTCACCCCATGTCGGATTCCAATTGCTATGTGACACGTTGTGCCTCCGACTGCTACGCCCTGCAGTACGCATCCCGAGCCCACGGCGACTTTGATTGCACCGTCAAGCTTGTCTGCCTAGGTTTTGTCTCACTCGCCCTCTTTCTGTAATTCAATTGGATTCTTAATTAGGCCGAGGGCTTTTTTTTGATAGAATCATGGAATATATCAATTTATGTGTAAATTACACCCTGATTCTGGCGTTGAAATAGATACTATCACGACATTTTGATAGGTTCATATAATTAGGTCGAATGTATGTGTCAAAACCTAGTTCTGGAAGCATAGGGCTTCTAGAAGAAAACTCCTAAAATCAGAAGGCTTCTAGGAATATGGCTCCTAGAAGGAGATCTCTTTTAGTTGCCTTTCTCTATAGTTTCTTATGCCGGGTCTATAATCAACAACAAGGGATAGAAGGATAGAGGCTGCCCGGATTTAAATATATAAGTTCATTCCAAACATTCCAAAAGTGATATTTGTAATATATAGGCTTAAGACTGGCAAGAAGATCGGTGGTGTGATTTAAGTGTAAAGTGAAGATATATCCAAGTTGGTGGGAAGTATCAGCAACACATTATGGTAGCTCGTAGTTTCAAGCTTACAGTTTCCTGGTGATTCTATTTTATGCTTCTAAATTATAGGGACTCGTAATGATTAAAAGATGAACAACCGATTAGAAATTACCAAGTAAACTCCCGCATCTGAAAAACCTCCTCCAAAGTATATAAAACACATCATTTACAGGTTCTTTACGACGGCACCTTTTATGATCGAACCCAAAATCTTCACCTGTATATCTGTTAGTTTAAGGATAAAGTTTCGTCACTGGACTAGACTCTTACCTGATCACCCTTCATCATCGTGAACTTGACACCAAATTAGTGAGGAACGAGTTAATGGGCATGGAATATGAGTTGCTTACATGGTTTCCGGGCATCTGATGGCATATTATCTTTTCTTTGCTTAGATACCTATCCCACAAGTTGGGTCCAAAGTCCGTTCGATTGTCCAGCAGAAATTGCGCATGTCCATAAGGGAAAGGATCTGGCCGCGGATCCGAAGGAAGCTTGCACACCCCATCTTCACACCAAATCGCCGTTACGAGCGGACACTTAACGGGGTCAATCTCTTGGGCAGTATAGGTCGAGAGGGCGTTAACGGAGGCGGCGAAGTGGGGTAGTAGCCATGGAGGGAGCTTCGGGGTATCTCCATCGCCCAGAAGTCCGATAGAGCCAAACCAACGATGTAACGAGGATGGGAGAGGTTCAATAATGTCTGGACATGGTGAGTCGATGAGGATAAGTTGTTCGACTTGGTCATTGTTCTTCGTGAGCTGATTGACAGCTTCGAACGCAATCACGCCGCCAGCACTCCATCCCGCTAGAAGGTATGGTCCATTCGGCTGACGCCGTTTGATCTCAGCGATGAACTTCTCCGCCATTCCCACGACACCAATTTTGTACTCTTCGGGGACCTTCATAAATGGGGAGTTGAGGCCCCATACAGCAATATCTGGCGCAAGATCTGGAATTCCAACATAGGATGTTGCAGATCCACCACCGTCAGGAACCATCCAGAGGTGTTTGCGGGCAAGTCTTGAGTTGCCTTGTAGAAGAATCGAAGTGGCAGTGCGATCCGACTTTGCAGCAGTGGTCGAAGCTGTGTCAAATCGACTTTCTGCTTTAGTGGAACCTTTGGTCTTTGTTGTCAAGGGCTGTGATGGTCTTGAGGCTGCTCCGAGTCGCAAAGTTTTCTCAATATCTCTGATTGTCTTGTTGGCTACTAAAAGGTCCCCGGGCAGAGTAAGCCCAGTTTGCTCGCGAAGAGCACCCAGAACCGTGAGACTCATCAGAGAGTCCATACCAAGGGAGGCAAGATCTGCATCATCATAAATCTCATCAACATCACAGCTCATCTCTGCGGCAATCGTTGCCCGGATCGTCTCCGTAACCTCACTTTCTTTGCCAGCTTCAGAGTGAGTATCCCCTACAGGCGTTGTTGCTGCTGAGGTATCGCCTTCGTCGGTGCTGAAATCATTAAGTGGGCTATCTGTATCTGATGAAGATGGGGTGTCGGTAGAAGTGTTTGGTTTGGCATCGAACTTGGCTAAGTATGACATGAAGTCTCCGATAGTTTGAAATGCTTGGAAGTCATGAGAGTTAATTTCCAACTCTAGCTCCTCTCGGATTCTTCCAGTGACTGTTAGTGACATGAGAGAGTCACATCCAAGATCGGCAAATGCAACGTTCTCATCTAACTCCTCAAGACCAACACCAATTTCAGTAACGAGTATGTCCAACGCCCGAGAATTTAGGGAGGTGAGCTTTTTATTGACAGACTGAATGTTCTCCATAGTAACTTGTGGAGTTGCTCGTTTGGCCGCTGGCATTTTCTCAGGGGTTGTTAGCTTTCTTGTCGGAGGAGATCCAGGAGGAGGTAGTAGAGTATTCAGAACTCGCCGAGGAATACACTGAAACTTCAAGCCACCAACGGTAGCAACGACACGATCTCCATGTAATACCCACACATCCCCCGCCATAATATTACCCGGCTGGGGCTGCATTTTGACGTAGGATTGATAAGTTTTGTCTACACTCAGGGGTTCGGCAATTAGCAAAGACTCCCAGCCATGAGATATATATACGTTTTCCTGCGAGTTAACCGCATCGGAGCCATTAACGATGAATCCAGAAATATGAGCCACGCTATCGATCCAGAATGGACTACACATGAAGTTTCCATCATTCTCAGTGGTCTGAAACTTGACACGGGCAGTTGCTTCCATGTTCTCACTATGTAGAATCACCTCCTCCATACCTCTGTACTTTTGATCGTAGTCCACAAGGGCTGCAAATAACTTGTATGCTAAACCCCGACCAACCTTGTGGGCTTTGCCAGCAGATTCGGCTTCTTGAAGCCAGCTGATTCTGGACTGTATCAAGTATGCATTTCTTGACCAGTCTGACAGATTCTTAGATTTTCTTTCAAAAGATACACGGCATTGTGCATGCTCAATCTTATCCTTGTCATCTCCACTCGTGAAAGAGAGTTCGGCAAAGTTTTTGGAAACGTCAATATTTGCATTTAATCGTAGTATCTGGGATTTTCCGTCCGATCTAGCAATTAGACTTTTCTGGACTTGCATGCTTGAAACATTGGTTGCAAGGTCTTTATCATCTGACCGAACGAGAAGATACGCATAGTCACACAACGTCATTGCCATGTCGGCGTACAAAGACTATTATTTGCGTTAGTGACATCTTCTGCTTTGGAGGATGTGATACATACCGAAGGACATAACAGAGCTCCATTGACAACGTGTCCAGACACAACACCGCGCAAGTCAGGTCGGGCAAGATCGGACTCAGCAGATACAGCGACTTTATCGCCATCAATAATCTGGCTTGTAATTTTATGTATACTAGACGTGGAAAACTTCGACACCGGTTCGGAAACTGCAGGCATGATGGTCTTTGGTTGATTCTTTGTCAGACACCAATCTCCTTCATACTGGATCCAGTAATCCTTATCATCAAATGAGTAGCTAGGAAGGTCAAGCAAACGAAGAGAAGGAATGAAGTCTCGATGATATTCTGACCAATCAACAGAGAGGCCAGCGGTGTGAAATGTGCTTAATGTCTTGCTGATCGTCTTATATACACTCTCGTTTCTTCGAAGTGTTGGGGATCCTGTGGTTGCTGCACCAAATGTCGCCTTCACCATACCAAGACAAACAGGATGGGGTCCAACTTCAAGCCATAGAGCCTTGTCGTCGATTAGCCCATCTTTCTGTGCTGCAATGAGCGCACCCAGTATATTTACGGGGTCTTTGGCATGATTACGGAGGTAGGTTGCATCGATCGGCTGGTTTAAAACCTGGCCAAGGAGAGATGAGATTACGGGCACCTGTTCTCTGCAAAATGTAACAGAGTCCGCAGCTTTCTCGAACTTTTCGAGAATGGGATCGACTTGACTGGAGTGGAAAGCGAAGGGCACTTTGAGCTGTGTGCATTTGATGCTAGCATTGCCCAGTCGCTGCATTATCCTAGCAATGTCATTAGTAGCACCAGCAAGCACTGTCTCTCTGGGTCCGTTAAAACAGGCAATTTTGGTTGGGGGGCTAGGTCCTAGCATTTTGTCAATCGTCGCGGCAGATTCCTGAACCGCAAGCATAGAATGAGTGCCAACAGTGCAGTTGTCAACCAACAACTGCGCTCTGGTACCAACCAAGTAAATAGTATCGCTAGCAGAAAGAACACCAGCAATATTGAGAGCCGCATATTCACCAAGACTATGTCCCACCACAGCCGAAGGTGTAATGCCCCAAGATTCCCACAGTTTAGCTAGCGAAATTTCGAAGCACACAAGCCCGAGTTGAACTGCCACTGGGGAAAGAGTCTCAACTTTAACACTACCATCGATTAGAGGAACAAAGCTTGGGAACCCATGAATAAGAGCAAGTTTTTCCAATTCGTGGATGCTTTCATGGAAGAGTGTCGAGTTTTCGTATAATTCTTTGCCGAGAGCTGCATAGTGTGACCCTTGGCCAGTGAACAAGAATACCACCTTGGGAGGTTTAGAGAGAATAGGTACCAGTTTCTCATTTTGTAACTTGCACATGAGCTGCTGTTTAACTTCGGAAATTCTGGATCCTGTCACCGACAGGCGCCAATTGTGCTGAATGCGTCGACAGGTGGTCGTGTAAGCCAGGTCTGCAATGGAGGTGTTTGGATTGGCCTCAAGATGGTGATTAAGCCGTTCCACATTTCTTTGCAGCGCAGCTTTTGACTTCGCCGTAACTGAAACGACGTGATATGACCGTGGGTCAACGTTCTTTTGTTTTCGGGATGGTCCATCCTCAAGCAGAACACCAGTATTACCCCCTGCGGCACTGAAATTGCTAAGATAGATCCGACGACCACGACCCAACCTGCCATGAAAAGGGGTTTTGGAGAAGGGAATATTGACATTCCGGTCCGCTAGGTCTTTCGGAAATCCCTGATTAATCGTCTTTTTGATACCAACATGAGGAGGAATGGCGTTGTTCTGAAGCATCATCAAGCACTTAATAAGCGCAGTAATACCAGAAGCAGCTTCACCATGTCCCACATTAGCTTTAACAGCTCCAAGATATAGAGGTTGATCAGGGGTCCTCTTGCGTGCTCCAATCGGTGCAAAGACGTTGGTGACGGAGAGCATTTCTGTCCCGTCTCCTGCTTGTGTCCCCGTGCCATGCATTTCCACATAGTCGATATCCACTGCATCGACACCTGCCTTATCCAGGATTCTCTTATAAAGAACTTCTTGAGTTGGCCCATGGGGATGTGTGATAGAGATGGCATCGGCAGAATGATTGGTAGCCGTGCCAAGGATGACTGCAAGTATATTGTCATTATCAGAAATGGCATCTTCCAGCCGTTTGATAATAACAGTTGCACAAGCATCCGCTCGGCAATATCCATCCGCGTCATTGTCAAATGTTGCACATGGTCCATTCTTAGACAAGAACTTACCACGGCTTAATCCTGCAAAGATATCTGAATTGGTCATGCAAGAGAGGCCACCAACTACTGCAGTATCGCAATCATTTGCCCATAATGACGTAGCGGCTAGTTGAATTGCTGCAGCACTTGATGAGCAAGCGGTATCAATATTGAACGAAGGACCAGAGAAGCCAAAATGATAGTTGATACGACCAGGCCCGAAAGCTCTTACACCACCAGTGATGAAATATGTATCAACATCCTGAGCTGCGTTTATTTCTCGCCAATCATCACTCGTCTGGCCATAGAAGGTGCCAATTCGGTCGAGACGAGTTGATTTTGTTCTGTTGGGGACGTATCCAGACATCTCTAGAGCTTCGTACGCCGTTGAGAGCGCCATTCTTTGCATGGGATCGGTCTGAAATGCCTCCCGAGGCGACATGTTGAAGAATCTTGGGTCGAAAAAACCCGGATTCTCGATCCAACATCCATAAGGCGTGTGACTCGTATTCCGAGCCTTTCCAGTGGGATCAACATGGGTCTTGACATCAAAACGATCCTTTGGAACTTCTCGATGAACATCCAGCCCTAGCTCGAGAAGCTCCCATAGCTTCTCATGGCTGGCAGCATCTGGGAACCGACCTGCCATACCAACAATAGCGAGCTTGCCTTTGACGAATGCTGATGGTTGATTTGGGTCTTCATTACTCGACAGAGCTCTGCCAAGCACAACATCGAGGCTTGTATTGGTACCTAGGGCACTGACCAAACTGTTGGCTGAGTGTATTTGTCCAAATGGAATCACTTGACACTTCAATAATCCTTGATATGTCTTCGCTTTGGCAACACAACCGTCTAGAATTTTTTGGATATGCAAGGGCTTGGTAAGAATCTCGCGCACTGCCGTTAGCAGAATTGTATAGCAATTCTTTCCCTCGAACCATTTGCCACTACTGCAAGAAAGAACAGGATATCTTGGCTCAAGATCTACAAGATTCCTTGACACAAAACTGTTCTTAAGCCGTAGTATCTTCTCAATATCTACTACAGCATGCAGGTGGTCGGCATGGTACGGGCCACGAACCGGGAGGGATAGAGGTGTTTGATCAAACACATTTGTATTAAGGAGAGCTTTTAGTGTTGAGGGAGGACCTGTTATTGCTACACTCCCAGCAGCGACCGCGCTTATGTATGCTTTCGCTGACGGTGAGATTCCCTGTAGTTAAGTTAGCATGTGCTGGGATGATCTTCAAGAATAGCGTACTCTAGAAATATGAAACGTTTTGAGTATTGATATTGCTGATTCTTGGGTTATGTCGGGAATGATATATGTCCAGCTTTTCGATGAACCATCAATTGCCTCGAGTTGATCCGCCATGCCACTGACATAAAGCCCGAGACGGAAAGCAATGCACACAATCTCGGTGGAAATGGGCAGTAATGTTGAAAGTGAGGAAGCACTCGTGATGGCGGTTGCGGCAAGAAGACCAGTACAGAGACCAACAAGACAGTTATCTTGTGTTCCACTATGGGCATCTTTCAGCCTCTCTTCGCGTCTAAGAAATATTTAGCTACACTCACACCAATTAGGCATACTTCATACGTACTCAATATACAACACTAGTTGAGCAATGCATAGCAAAGCACTATCCAATGCTGATGTCTTCTGGATGTGTTCATGGTATCTTTGATTAAGTTGTTGAATACTAGCGAATGTGGGAATCTTTCGGCGGTCGATGCTTGGTAATCGATCAACTTCGTTCTGTAGCGAAGATGTGGTTTCGGCGAGGAACGACTCTGTGAGAATTCCATGGGATCCCCGGCGAAAAAAGTCCGCCAGAATCTCATGCACACTCACGGATTGATCCCCGAAGAGAAGAAAATTCAGTCTCTCAGTCATGATGGGTGCTTCTTCACACAACCGTTATCTTAGGAGAGTGCTCAAGAATACCGGGAGCATATATGGTTTATACCAAAACCCGGAGCTTAAGAGCATGCCAGGTCATTGCCACAATTATCTGAGGCACAGCCAAAATTCACATGCTCTCTCTCCCTAAGACACCCTCACTTCTTTCAGTCTATAATCGCCATAGCTGTATCGTCCGACAGGGAAAACGCAGGGGCTCCCTTGAGATTGCATTTTTGCCATTTGTCTTGAGTCCGGCCAGGTTTCTCACGCTTGCAGTGTACGCCCCATACCTCGTTAGTATTGTTTCAAACTGAAAAAGCTTTCTGGGGTTTGAAGGAATCTTGGCCTAATACGCCCTGTTAGTATTTAGTCATTAATATAATTACTTCTCTAGCAACATGAAATGTTTGCCCTGACATTGAAAAGTTAAAACTCAGTGGCAAGTTCAAGGTGGGGTTTCCTAAAGTGGTGCTCAGTCCAACCAAGACTCTCATGCACCTGCAGAGAGCCACTATCTGCCTTTCCAATTTCAATACGAAATGTCTCAAATAACGAGGTTTTGGTAGCAGGCAAACTTCCGCTTGATCAAGTCTTGACAACTGATGTCAATATGCATTGAATTGTACTCTGCGTAGCAGTTCTATCATTGCTGGTAGCGGACGTCCGGTGGAATTCTCCGAAACTCGCTAAAGGAAAGGGGTTCCAAGACAAAACGGACATCGGCTGCAAGGCAAGAAATATTGATTTCACACGGACTCCGCACTCCGTTAGAGACCAGACGCCCCTTGATTCATATCAATATCTGGTGGTAAGGGCCCAAGGACCGAATTCATTATCTGTGCTAGCAATTGTGCAACCAAAGCAGTCGATGAGCAACAGCGCTTTCCAAAGACTCCAAGACTTTTGGCCTTTGTGAGTTCCTGAGCATTGAGTCGAGAGGTATCCCTCGTGACATTATTGAATGACATTTTTCCATATCATCGGAGAAGGGCCGAACTCAAATGCTTCTATACTTTGCCAGCCTCTTATTCTAGTCGATATCATCATTCCACACTCTGAAGCTATGGGCGCCATCATCCTACTTGCTATAGCATTTTCTTGTCTAATAGCTTGGTACAGATGGCGGCATGATCCTTATCGTCGAATGCCAGATGGAGCTCGCAAACTTCCTGGGCCATGGAGTAACTATACAAATGCTCTCTACGGAGTATCTACAAGTGCTTACCAATTGACAGGCTTACCACTCATTGGTCGCGCTCATGATATTCCATCAGAGATGACATGGCTACATTTTTATAAATGGGCCATAGAGTTTGGACCCATCTATAAGCATGAACTGTTCGGTACTACCCATGTCTGGATATCCTCTGAACAAGTTGCGAAAGACTTGTTATCGAAACAAGCATCAATCTTTTCTGATAGGCCATTGATAACAAATCTTCCAATAAACAAAACTGGAGGAGAGTATCTTCCGCTGCTTGGAGAAAATGGTATGTTGCTGGCCGCTCCGCCTGTACCACAAGATCTGATGACATAGTAGAGCTTTGGGTACGACAACGAAAGTTCGGCCAACATCTTATGACAACATCAGCGCGCTTGTCTCAGCACCATTATCCAGTAGTTGAGACCAAAAGATTGCTTTACAAGTTGCTGTTCTGGCCGGAAACATATAGAGACTTATTAGAAGAGCATTCCTCACGGAACATCTCTCGGCTGGCATGGGGCTCTCCGGATGCATCAGCTAAACTTCGACAAGTGACTATGGCTCTGCTCAGGGTCATTTCCCCGGCCGGCGCACTACCCAATATCATATCACCACTTGCATATTTGCCAGCGTTTATATCTCCTTGGAAGAAACATGAGAAAAGAAGATACCGAGAGGAAAGGAACTTCTTCCTCGCCCAGCAAGCCAAAGTTCGTAAAGCTTGGCTTGGAGGGAAGGTTAAGCCTTGCTACACGCAAATGTTTTTCGATTCCCAGGAAAAGTCAAATATGACTGATCTCGAAGGCGCATACCAGGTGGGCATGATGGCTATTGCTGGTGCGCTGACGATCGCCAGCCCGCTGATGAGTTTTGTTTTGGCCATGGTTTTAAATCCGGAATGGCTATCAAAACTACAGGACGAAATCGATATTGTTTGTGGCGAGCGACTGCCAGAGATGAAAGACATGGAGAATCTTCCTACCCTCAGGTCAATTGTAAAGGAGGTAATCCGTTGGCGACCTCCAGTTCCCACAGGTATTCCACATGCTTCGACGAAAGATCACATATACAATGGCTATTTCATACCAGCAGGCTCGACTATCCACGCTATGGAATGGCAAGCAATCCTCCTAGATATATAAAATGAGTAAGACGAGCTAATTCATCCTAGGGGGATTACTCGAGACAGTAGCATATACCCAATGCCAGATACCTTCCTTCCCGACCGGTGGATGGACCCTCGGTATCCCACTTATCGGGAACCATTAACCCAATACCCCAAACTAGAAGGACATTCGCAATTTGGAAATGGACGTCGAATATGTATGGGAGTGGATATTGTTAACCACGAGCTACTTCTCGTATGTGGTGCAATTGCATGGGCTTTCAACATGACCAAGAAGGTTGATAAGAATGGTCGAGTAGTCGATGTCAAAGATATGGAATATTGCAACCTACTTATTGCTAAACCAGATTGGTTTCCCTTTGATTTAACTACCAGAGATGAAGTCAAACGTCAAAAAATATTGGAAATGTGGGAAGAAGTGGAGATTGAAGAGGGACGTGTGAGTGAAAAACTCCGTCGTTGCTACGGACTGTGAATATTCCGACAGTCTGGTCTGAACAACTCTCAGATTTTCAAATGTAAGCAGTAATAAAATGATCGAAGCATAATTGTGCAGTTACCCGCTTGATATAATTTGTAGTCCATCTGGCATTATAAGTTTCATGAATCTTGGTAGAACCGCCAAGATGATTCGAAATCTCGGTTTAGTGGCTGTTTCCTAATCAAAGCTCTAAATATTTCAATAGGCATCGTATTCTCCTTCAGAAATCTATCGTGAAACTTCTTTTCGCTCATTTGTCCACTCACAACTAATTCTTTCCTAAGAGCATAAAGCTGTAAACCTCCGATGAGGTAACCCGCTTGATAGAGAGGAGAGTAATCCCCAGCAAACGATCGTCTAACCTCTCCCTCGGCCGTTGATTTTTCATGTCCTACCATATCAACTAACATGTCTATGCATTCCTGTGGCGTCATTTGACCAAGATGAAACTTCAGTGAGAATATGATTCTTGCACAGCGATGCATGCGCCAAAAGAGCATGCCAATTCTGTTCTCCGGACTAGCGGCAAAGCCCAGATCCCACAGTATTAGCTCCCAATAAAGAGACCAGCCTTCGATCGAGAAGGGGGTTGTAAAGACAGGGTAACGATATGGTTTTGATCGAACTATATAGTGGAACTGCAGGTGATGCCCAGGAAGCAATTCATGGAAAACTGTGCTACGAGAAAAGTGAGGATTATTTCCGCGCATGCTCATCAACTTATCTTCATGATCCATTGCGGAGGTAGGATAGGAGACGATAATATCATCGCCTCCAAGAAAAAATGGAGACACCTTTTGTTGAGCTGCGCTCATCATGAACATTCGCCAGCATTCATTTGCGATGGGAGGAATTGTAACCATGTCTCGTTGTGTAATGAAATCCACCGCCTCCTCGGCCAGATATCGAATCACTTCTGTTTGCTTTCCAGGTGGTACGTAAAGGTTTTTAACGTGTTCCAACGCAGCCTTCCAATTGTCACCATAGCCAGCATCTAGGTCGTGAGAGGCCGTCTTCATTTCTTTCAGGCACCATTCGTATTCCTTCTCCCCGATATTTATCAGTTCTTCAGGTGTGTACGGGATCTTTTCTGCCTCTAGGTCTACCAAAAGCCCTTCGCGGCCAATAGGATCACCAACAATTGCATCTTTGTCGCCTGGTATAATCCCAACAAGCTCAGTTCGAATCGTCTCAGCCAAATCCCTAAGGGCGGTGTTGACTTTGGTATATGGTTCCACGACCCACCAAGAAAACATTGGGTCATAGCCATTGAAATATCCA
>Ga0247734_1000965_pt1 | contig 23220 bp, 21 predicted proteins | sample UWRJL103311B2_FD_180933 | JGI IMG/M metagenome (GOLD analysis project Ga0247734, IMG submission 180933) | Plant litter microbial communities from Arlington Agricultural Research Station in Wisconsin, United States - UWRJ-L103-311B-2 | ecosystem: Environmental > Terrestrial > Plant litter >... | reverse complement strand
CTCCTGTATGTCGACGCCAGGTTGGCCATGCTGGTTAGCGTAGAAGGGTGGTCGGCGCCGAGCTTCGTCTTGCTCATCTCTATAACTTGCACCTCCAGCTTCTCAGCATCATCCCACCGGCCTTGGTTCCTATATGTCGACGCCAGGTTGGCCATGCTGGTCAGCGTAGAAGGGTGGTCGGCGCCGAGCTTCGTCTTGCGAGTCTCTATGACTTGCACGTCCAGCTTCTCAGCATTATCCCACCGGCCTTGGCTCCTGTATGTCGATGCCAGGTTGGCCATGCTGGTTAGCGTAGAAGGGTGGTCGGCGCCGAGCTTCGTCTTGCTTGTCTCTATAACTTGCACAAACAGCTTCTCAGCATCATCCCACCGGCCTTGGTTCCTGTACGTCGACGCCAGGTTGGCCATGCTGGCCAGCGTGGAAGGGTGGTCGGCGCCGAGCTTCGTCTTGCGAGTCTCCATAACTTGCACCTCCAGCTTCTCAGCATTATCCCACCGGCCTTGGTTCCTGTACGTCGACGCCAGGTTGGCCATGCTGGTCAGCGTAGAAGGGTGGTCGGCGCCGAGCTTCGTCTTGCGCGTCTCCATAACTTGCACAAACAGCTTCTCAGCATTATCCCACCGGCCATTCAGGCTATACGCCAAGCCCACCATTGCTATACTATTTAGGGTATTATCGTGCTCATTACCAAGAATCTTCGTTCGAACTTTCATTGCATAAACCGCCATAGTCTCCGCCTCTATACCTCTTCCCATTGTCCAAGCATACCATGCTGCTTTATAAAGTACTGAGGTCCAGTCTATCAGAGAATCTGGTTCCTTAGGCCTCTGTGCTACTGCCGATTGCGCGTGTGGGAAGAGTGCCTGACATCTTTCCCAATTCTCGTACTCTCCCGTTAGAAGCTCTGCGTCAAGATTTTTGATAAACTGCTGTTTCCACCTCTCTATCTGCCCGTTGGCTTCAAGCCATCTCCGTGTTGCTAACTGCACTAGTCTGTGCATTTCGAATGTTGTGCCGTCTTTATTAGCGGAGATGAAAGAGAAATGTCGCAAGATTGAGACATCGTCCTCGAACTCATCATCTGTACTAGATTGTGATATATCATCTTCCTCGTGGTCATTGTGCTCAGCATCATACTTCGCCCAACTACCTTCACTGTTGTGTTGTGGGTCTTGCGCTGAGTCTCTTTGATCGTTTCGGTTTCTGAGGAGAGTGTCGGGGATGCCTTGCCGGTCGAAAAAGCACATTAGTGACAGTAGTTCAGCTGCTGATTGTCTAGTGGTCTGGATATACTTAAACGAGATCTGCCATGTAATAATTATACAGTTCTCCGCCTCCCAATCTCGGCGGACCATACCGCCTTTGTTACCCAGAAGCCTTTCTTTCTTGCGATCATTCTTTTGAAATTCTTGGAGGTACTGTCTTACGGAACAACGCGATCCCTTCTCGCGAATATATGCAGCAGCTTGAGTAATGGCCAGAGGTATTGACTCTAGTTCACTGGCGAGGTCATCAGTGCCGTCATTGTCGACCTCTGGCCCTAGCTTTCGCCCAAAGAGTTTTAGTGCTTCTCTCTTCTCCATTGAATCCACTTTCATGATATCGTCATGTCCAACTAGCTTCAGGGCCTCAGCTTTACTCCGCGTTGTTATGAGAATCGATCCATGCGGACACTGCGGTAGGTATGACACGAGCGGCCATGAGTTCCCGCCCTCTATGCCGCTTGTTATCCCATCTTGTCCACTCCTTCGAGTTTTGAGGAAGCCAGCATCATCTATATTATCAAGTATAAGAACCCACTTCCTCTTCTTATCATCGCGCAGCCAGTCATGCACAAGCTGGAAAATATCGGCTTGTGGATTCTGACGTCCAGAGATCTTGACGTAGTTCGCAATATCTCGAAAGCTTTGCTCGAATCGGGCGGCATTGCTTGCGTGGACCCAGAAAACCCATGTCTCCGGCGAGCGCTCTCGAGTTCGATAAGCATATTCGATGGCGAGTTGCGATTTGCTTTACAGCGTTTAGTAATACGTGTTAACCAAAGGGATTGCGCTTACCCGACGCCGCCCAGGCCAACGAGTGCAGTCCGAGATCCTAGAACTGCGCATTTCTGATTAATCTGATCGAGTATCGCTCGCTCGATGAAGTCTGTGTCGCGACTGAAGGGTATAACGATCGACGGGTTCGGTGGAGTCTGTGGTCGTTCTTCGGGTGGGGATGTTATTAGCGCGGGGTCAGCTTGGATCTTTGTGACTTACCGGGAGGGGCATGGTGATGGAATTGAGTGTTGACGGGACCGTTGAATATTCCACCTTGGAGGCCGGAGTTGTCCCCGCTAAAAGATATCGCAGTTGCCATTACAATAGAGAATCTGCGACTAGATGTTAAGTAGCAGCTATTTGTGTTGGTGTCGTTGGCCATCCTTCAGCCGCAACGACATGCAGCTACCTCCTAATCAGATTGGCGGCGCTTCCAGTGCCTCAGCCTCAGCTTCTGATCAGTTCTTCATATCCGCCTGCTTCTGTCATTAACAAGACATTGCGGCTGGACGATAGCCAACATCATCAACACACTCTGCTGCTATTCACCTTTCGTCGTTCTCAAACTACTCCGCCGCAATGGCATCTGCGATGAATTTTGGTAACAATAACGCCGGCTTCCAAGCCGGGATCATCAACGGTCCAGTCACTACGCAGTTCCATCACCATATCCCTACTGGTAAGTTGCAAAGGTCGAAGCTGACCGGTGCTTATGACGCTAATTCTTTGTCCAGCTGTCTCTCCACAAGCCTCAACAAATATCCTCATCATGTCATCCGACCCTCGAAACACAGACCGTCTTCGGCTTGGCACCGAACGCCGCGAGTTGGAAGACGCTCTGCGTGATACACGATATGGAAAGTCATTTAGTCTCCACGATATCTGGAGTTGTCGAGTACGAGATATTACGCGCGTGTTAGATCGATATAAACCGAATATACTCCATTTCTGCGGTCACGGAAGTAATTCAGCGATATTCTTTGAGAAAGACGACGGTGAAGCCATAGCCGTAGATAAGAACGCTCTTGGGGCTTTGCTAAGAACCCAAAAGGGGCTAGATCTCGTCATACTGAATGCTTGCTACTCTCGAGACCAGGCGCAAGCCATTGCGGACGCAGTCGGATATGCTGTTGGAATGGAGGGTGCTATAAACGATGAGGAAGCAACGGAATTTTCTCGCGAGTTCTACAGAGCGCTTGGGGACGGACGTTCGTTTGAAGATGCATTTGAGAGAGCCCAGTTGGCAGTAGGTTTGACATCGAATTTGAGACTACATCTCCTAAAGCGAACTCAGAACTAGGGTTTAGGAAGCTCTTCTAGCCTTCCTTGACCTGACAACATCTCGGTACTACGACAATCTTCTTTCCGTAGTGATAAGAGCACCATTAGTTCCTTCCTCTTCTGGCAATGTTTCGAGAGCTACGGCTGGACCAGAGAAACCGCCTTCCTTCTCCTGATGCACTTCGACACATTGTACTCCAATGCTATCCCTTCGACCCCCCGCGCCATGCTATGAGACACCTCTGTCGACATAGACTAAGCTGGTCCAAAATCTCCTTGACCACCCAGCAGGGCTTGGACAAATGCAGGTCCGAAGCTGGGTAACCTAAATCCCTGGCACGGACTAAGTTTGATGTGGGCGTCAGCCCTCCAGTCACTATTGGCTACTATTGTGGATCATGCGGTGGTACTTCCCGCGAAGATCGTCACTCGCTTCAATCCGAGGTACCAATCCGCGTAGCGATCTTGTATAAATCTGTACGCTACAGCCGCCATAGGATTGTTGACGATGTCTTATATATTAGGAGGGATTTAGAGTTCGCGTAAAACGTTTTCATAGGTATTAGGGATAGTATAAGCTTAGTGGTATAGCTGTGGTAGAAGAATTCTGTTCTTCTATAAAGGGAGACTCTTTGACAATCAGGGTTGAGACAGCGACACGAGCGTGGTTTTTCCAGCCGGAGGCTGTTAAGTTACTCGGGAGTGGCCACAGAATATAGACTATAAATATCCATAACGGATATTGCGGTGTGCATAGATTGTATGATGCATGAAGTCAATGTACCGGCTAATTTTTCCGGCACGCAGGGATGGACGTTAAATCATTATATTTTGGTTTTTGGGGCGTTCTAATAGACATATTTAGGATTGAAGTATAAAAATGGAGGAGAAAGAATACATGGTTTAGGCTCGACTTTATAGAGCATTGTAAATCTAACCCTAAACAATGTTTATGAGAAGGATTCTCTCTTTAATCATAAATTTATATAATTAGGCAATCTAGGCTACATATACGCAACTACCTCCTAATACAGGTTTCAAACTCTTCCCGCAATTGCGAAACTGAAACTATAAACATATGATCACTTTCGACGATAACATACATTATACTAACGTGCTTTAATACTCTTATTATTTAACCTAATCCACTATTCCTCTAAATCGTTTCCCATTTCTTAGAGCAAAAAGATCAATCTTCTTTCTTTCTTAGAGCCACGAACCCCCCTTATACTAGTATCTCTTTTCTATAACTCCAGAACCTATAACATCCTTTCTACGTCGCTTACAAAGGAATGAGACCTATGCCTAATTATTATACTATAATCTGAGAATTTTCTAGAAGAACCATATTTTTTATTATTGTCGGAATCACCCGCTAGTTCCGCATATACTACTTTAGTTGAATACGGTCATTTATGCTTCTCTTCACGCTCCTCTGAGATTGTAAGAAGTGCTTTATATCTAAGAACAGCGGCCACTAAATAACCAGGATATGGTTTATTTGTTTCACCATGTGCAGTAAGAAGCCCTTGCCCTTCTGCATTTGAGTCATTGTCATTCTCGTAGAACATTCGGTATATGGTTGTATTGTTTGGAAGAAGAGTTGGGTTCGATATTGGATTAAGCCCTTGGGTTATCTTTTTTAATTCTCACTTTATTATATATTTGCAATCCTTCGTGTTTCCAGAGAAAATTTAAGATTTTTTTTGTGGGGTTTTTAGTCATCTATAACCACGTGACTTTATCTAGTAGAAGGTTTTAGTAAACCGGTATTCAGATCTCACTTAATTTGTAATATGCTTAGTGAAGTGCTAAGTTTTTGTTTTGAATCTCTTTTAATTGGGATCGACTTATATTAAATCCCTGCTGACAATAACCGACTGGGCACTTTTGGTGGATATGTTAATGTTAGATGTTTTCTATTGTTTGATAATGGTCCGGTGGATGCTAAAGAGTATTCTGTTGTTCACCTTTGTTGGAAAAAACAGGAGCTCTAAGTATAAATTAATATAATATTATCGGTTGATTTCGAATAATTTATTCTTAAATAGTCATAATACACCTGGGCCATTACATCCATATATTTAGAAACAGTTTGAAAAAGTTTATCAGCTTAACACAACTGATCGACCAAAACCTATAAGTTTACACTTTAATATAATAATGCATTCTGCTAAGATTTTTTGGATGCCTCAAAAACCTGGCGTGTGGTTGGTTGATAGATTTCAAAACTCACGGCATTTCTAAAGTTATCCGTTTTCTTCACTACTCCTGTTAAGTTTGGAGCTAACCGCAGTTCAACCTAGGGAAAGGCTACCCAAACTGCAGCGATGCTTGGAGCTCAATAACACTGCCGAAAAGAAATCTTAACAAGGCGTATTTGGACTTGGGATTGTAATTCAGTGTCTATATTTATGCTGGCTGATCTAAGCACTTGCCCTGGGAATTTGGTCGATAAGTGTATAACACTCGGGTCTCCCCATTCCCTTGGACTCTCAGTGGTTGAAATAGGCAATATGGCCACCATTAAAACCGTTTAGATGAGTAATTCAATTTCCAGTTACCAAGTCATTGCCTAGAGCGACTTCCCTGCTGATCAAAAACGGGATTTCTGGTTAATCTCAAGAAAAAGTATATCTAGAGAATGCTTTCCCCCACCGCCCACCTTAGGACGCGAATGGTAAAGTCTCTCGATGAACTGGTCTGTTCAACAATTTGTACGTGAATCTCTCCTTATCTCGCTGCGGTAATCGCAAGGAAGGGCTGGGATGGGTGTGCAGCAGAATAGATCGGATCCAATCGTGGACCAAGCACTCCAGTTCTCTGGCCCCCGTAATTAATCACAGGAATTTTGATTTGCTGAATTGTTGGTAATATCACTCTATTTTATCTGTGGTCACTGAGGCAGGGACTTCTAGTTATTTGCCAAATTTCATAGCCAGATTACGTCTCGTTCTAATGCTGGAGATATTGTTGGCGCATCATGGCTTGTTAAAACCCAGTCTTAAAATAAAGCAGTTACCAACTTTAAAGATTGGTAGCGGTCCGAACATTTCAAATATCCCAAGGAGCGAGTTTCACCGTGCTTGAAGGGTTCTCGTGGAAAGTGAACTTGGCGATTTACTCAAATTATCGCCTCTGTGATCCATTATTAAGCTTCCAGGAAATCTAATGTCCTGATAAGTAGTAAAAATGCTTCCTATTGGGTAATTATTGGGTAATTATCCCAATTTTAATATCTAGGATGGTACTCAAATTATCCATCCCAATCCATCACGCATTTAACCGAACTCTCGGTACTTCGTCACCCAGCGATCGACGTTCATCCTAGACAAGCATTATATTATATAAATTACCCCACATCAAAGTTTGATTTGGTCAAGAGATCTACTAGATAGCGGCAGTTACTTTGGGTTCCAAGTATTGTACCTTATGACCAGCTCAAACTAGCGGCATATGTGCGACCCATCATGATGGAATCTCCCCTATCTATCACATATAAGACAGTGGGAACAGAGCGAACCAGTCTCGGTTTTCTTTCTAGTCTGTTCGAACTCAGTTATCCAGTAAATCTATAGCACATTCGGATATTATCCGTCAAGTCAATATGCAGTTGAGGACTTTTGCTCCAGCTTTTATGTTGCTTGCGCAAGATGCTCTTGGGCAGCAAATGATGCGATTCTCGTGCTCCAAACTTGTCTTTGATCGTATAGACCCTTTGGTCAACCCAGGTGTTGCCCCTTCACCTCATCTTCATCAGATTGTCGGCGGCAACTCGTTCAACCCGGATATGAATCCAGCCATGCACGACCCTGTTACAAATTCTACTTGCACCTCATGCACTTTCTCGGAAGACTTCTCAAATTACTGGACCGCAAGTCTATATTTTAAAGCTAGGAACGGAACCCTCAAGCGTGTACCTCAGATGGCAAATCTAGGCTTGAAGGCGGATGGAGGCGTGACGGTCTACTACATCCCACCGTACGATGGCAAGACTACTGTCACCGCTTTCAAACCAGTAGGTCAACTATATGAAAAGCTCGATAGCGTTTGACATCAAATTTAGGGATTCCGCATGCTTGCTGGTGATCCAATGCTACGCTCCGGAAAAAACATACAGCGTCAAATTTGTCATCGTTGCTTTAGCAATATCAACCAAAATCCGTTTGGGGGCGCTCCATGCACGGGATCTGATACAAACACCTTGCCCACAGGGTTCTGCCAGGGAGGTATTCGTACCACTATCACGTTCCCCACGTAAGCACCTGAGACTTGTTCGCTCCCTCTTGCGATAACCTACTGATATCTCCTTAGCTGCTGGGATGGGAAGAATACTGATAGCGCTGACCACAAGAGCCATGTCGCTTATCCCAGCAGCGGTACCTTTGAATCTACCGGCCCTTGCCCAGCCAGTCATCCAGTCCGACTTCCTCAACTGATGTGAGTTTCTCCTTAGATACCTAAACGAAAGCCAAGCAATGTATTGTTAATTCCTAACTTGTAGGTATGAGGTTATGTGGGATACAAGACAGTTCAACACAAAGGATCTTTGGCCCGCGGACACCACTCAGCAGCCATTCGTTTACAGCCAGGGTGACGGGTAAGCTATATGCTCAGAAAAGAAGTAAAATACTGATTACAACCTAGAACTGGATATGGACAACATGGCGACTACGTGTTCGGTTGGAAGGGAGACAGTTTACAAAAGGCTTTGAATGCCAGATGTGGCAACGACAAGTGCAGCGTGCTCACTTCTCAAACCTCAGAACAAGCAATGAAGTGCACTAAGTCCCAAACGGTCCAAGAGCCGGTTGAGGGATGTATGTTTTGCTACGCCATACATATTGCCATCAGACGCTGACATACTTTAGGGTTGACTTCACTTCCAGGATCCAACCCTATTACATACAAGTGAGTAAAGAAATTTGGATGATGGTATGGAGATTGTGGCTATCATGAATATTGTAACTTTTCTTGATCTACAACACCAGATTTAGTTGTGTGGCTGTGTGGTTCAATTAGCTGCTTGCAAGTCTACGTTTCTTCTAGTAGTGAAATTAAATATCATAATATTGCTGTCATCGTATTTCTGATTTTGTGGCTCTTATTATCCACCAGTTTTTAACAAATCTCCTAGATGTATGTTTTACGTGAGTTGATTTCAACACTTTTATTTATGAAGCTATTTGTTATATTTTCTTACGCACAATAGGTATGCACTAGGCAATGGTACCTACCTAGACAGCTATTGGGTCTTTCTTGGCACCTCGCTTAAAAAGGGGGCGACTGCTAAGCGAGCGACTGTCCAACAGTGATTTGTACCTACTACCTACTATGTGAGAGATTTGGCTTTGGCTATAGTAGCACTTGGGAATTACCAAAAGTTCCACCCAGGGAATCCGTGTAAGTAAAACTATAGACCTCAGAACTTTATCTTGTCAGTTTGCTCTGTGGCACAGCGGTATTCATGGTGTCTGATCTTTTGATATTGTCTCTCTTGTGGTGGTGGTGGTAAAACTATAATTACCAGCGGCGGCTGATAAAGAATAACCTCCTGGCTGGATGACGAACAGAAGAGCTGCGCAATACACGCCATCCACACTAACAAAACAATGACTAAAGAATCGACATGCATACTGATGGATGGCAAACACTACATTGAGGTTAAATTAGTGATGGGAGTACCAGAAACTTTTTAGTCTGAGTTTGCACCATAGGTGTGTTGAAGTATTTGGTTAAAGGTTCGTGTCGTTTCGGAGAAAATCCATTTAAAAGACATTTGGATCTTTCTGATTGACAACTTGTGTTGTTTATCCTATACTATGAAATGCTGCCAAGTGAACCCCGCGATAACCAAAAGACTTTTGGATATGTGAATCTACGAATGCAATACCTTTAAGTACGTGATATCGGGGGATGATTGTACCGGCTAATTGAGCACACATGGAAATATTCTCATTTTCATTTCATCTAGTCGAGATCTGACTAATGGATTACTTCAGATGTCAAATCCAAAGAAGGAAAGAAGGGATATGCGGCAGTGGCAAAACAAGAGACTACAGTGATTACAAGATGAACCACAATAATTATCATGATAGTGCATTACACTTACCATAATTTGAGTATGAGCTTTTGCTGGTAAATAAGTTGGGGAGGCGTTGAATTTTCACGCCCATAGATATGAGGCAGCTGCGGCTGATAACATGAAAGTTCCGATTTTGTTTGCTGCCCGCTGATTCAATATCTTGTAAGCTATATTAAAAATGAGACCTTGCAAGCGCAGTATTTAGGGATTAATTGCAAGTGTGGAATGTTTTGAAGGTTTCCTAACCTGAATCGCCACCATCCGCTTGTGCCGAGATCATCGTATGATCAGACAGAAACATGCAAATCAAGACGCAGCCTTAGGATAAAGTCTGTTTTATGGGCATCATATGTATAATTTGACGTACGATCACAAAGGAATCAATCTCCTGATAATTCAGACGGATGTACGAAACACGAGAGTTCTTTACTCTAATATTAAGCCACTGACTGCCACATTCCTCCAGACACAGTTCAAAGTTCAAAAAGCTTCAAACATATACATTTATTATACAACCAATAATTACAACCATTAATAACTACTATGCCTCACGCTAAGCAGAGTAATAGAACAAGACATACCGATCCAGATAAAACGGCAGCATATCTTGTGGGGGGCGGTATTGCCTCATTGGCCGCAGCTACTCATCTCATCAAAGATGCCCACGTTCCAGCCCATAAAATTCATATTCTCGAGTCCGGTCCAATTTCTGGTGGATCCATGGATGGTGCTGGGAACTCTGAAACTGGATATATTCTTCGCGGCGGCAGAATGCTGAATTTTAGCTATCTTTGCACCTACGATCTCCTTTCTCAAATTCCATCATTGTCAGACCCAGAAAAGACCGTGAAGCAAGAAATAGAAGAGTTCAACGCTGTTCCAGGTAACAAAACCAATGCCCATGCGAGGTTGGTTAGCAGTGGCGAAGATGGCCCGCATATTATCGACGCCTCTCATTTGGGATTGACGGTCAAACACCGTCTTGAATTAGTTGAACTTGCGATTAAGACTGAGAAGCAGATGGGGTCCAAAAGAATCGATGAATACTTTGACACCGAGTTCTTCAAGACGAACTTTTGGTTCATGTGGGATACTATGTAAGCGTCCCGCACATCGTATCTTTTAGCGATTCGACTACACCAGACAGATTGCTGATCAATTGCAGGTTTGCTTTTCAACCATGGCATAGTGCAGTAGAATTCCAGCGCTACCTGCACCGCTTTGTGAAAGAATTTCCCCGCATTGACTCGCTCGCTGGGGTAGATCGTACGCCGTACAACCAGTACGACTCAATAATCCTGCCCATTGAGACGCATTTGAAAGCACAAGGAGTTCAGTTCCATTATGGTGCGTATCGATTGTGAAAAGCTCTCAGCGAACACTGGCTAACTTTTGATCCTAGATACGAAAGTCACCTCTATTTCGTTCTACCCTGGTGAAGAATTGACGGTGGCTGAAATTCATTTCGATTCCACAGCTGGTGGGAAGGGTCTCATCCACGTCCAAAAACCGGACCTTGTTTTTATAACAATCGGTTCAATGACGGCTTGTTCGTCTCTAGGAAATAACACAACAGCACCAAAGCCGCTTCCCACGACCGCCGAAACTCTCCAATCACCGGATGGAGCATGGAAACTTTGGTCTTCCCTTGCAGACCCGGCAGTGAATCCTCATTATGAGCAATTCGGCAAGCCGTCGAACTTTTACACCCGTGTCAAGGAGAGCAACTGGCTGTCGTTCACAGTCACACTCCAAAACGAGGATTTCTTCCAAAGGCTAGAAGCGTGGACTGGCAACAAAGCTGGGACAGGAGCGCTGATTACCTTCAAGGAGTCCGCATGGCTGATGAGCATTGTCGTTCCCCACCAGCCTCACTTCCTCAACCAACCGTCAGGGACTCAGGTATTTTGGGGCTACGGTCTATTCCCCAATAAGGTCGGAGACTTCGTTAAAAAGCCCATGGAGTCTGCTACAGGCCAAGAAATCTTCACTGAATTACTCCATCAGCTCAACTTCCCCCTTGAACCGACCCTCTCTACTTCTATTACTATACCATGCATGATGCCTTATATTACATCACAATTCCTCACCCGCGAGGCTGGTGACAGACCGAATGTTATTCCAGCTAGAAGCACGAATTTAGCACTCCTTGGACAGTTTGTCGAAATTCCAAGAGATACGGTATTCACTGTTGAGTACAGTGTTAGAGGTGCGCAGATTGCTGTTAGTGAGTTTATGGGGACGAAGAAGCCGAAAGATGTGTATGCAGGGGACCATAATGTAATGGTTTTGGCTGAGGCTTTGAAGACTTTGGTTTTAAAGAACTGAAAAGGTCGGCCTCAGAGATTGTGTATTTTATTTGAAAGAAAAGGGCAAAAAAAAGAAGAATGAGAAAATAACCCAAATGATGGCAAATGTGGCGTGTTTACAGTGGAAGTTCACATTCGCCTGAGGTAATGGCGTGAGGTGGAGAAACACTATTCCCACCCCTGAAACAATGGTGATCCCACCCCACTTCGTAACGGTAAGCATGAACAGTAGAGTGGTAACACCCAATAGATATATATTTATAGTTACAAGTATCTTGTGCAACAAGAAGCACTTCTCATCACACCATGAGAACTACGGGGTTCGCAGGCACTTACTTGATCGTTTTAGTGACATAGCTATTCATGAAATAACGTTTCTTCTTCACGCCTTAATTATTAGAATACAGCTCTAACTATTTCAAGCATGCTCGTAATTGTCAAGAAAATTTCTCGGAGGAATATATCGATGGCTTGAGTAATGGCGGCTGATTAAATATAGCTAGAAATTAGGATATGCATATCCTTTCGTATTGGCATGGAATCTTTATGCGACTTGCCAAAAACATTCAGTTCGGGCGACCATCAATTTATGACAACATCTTTACCAATAGCTCCTCCATTCCCTCTTTAAACCTCTGATTCAGGGGCAAAGTCAACAAGCCCACATACTGTTGACTAGCATGTACATCAGTTTCCATGAAGCCTCCTGAGGTAAAATTTTCAAGCGTCTTTGTTTTATTTCCATCCTCACCAGTCACTTCAATCATTAGTCTCCGCGGAATTGTTGCCTTAAAAGCCATAGCTTGATCAAAGAAACCGCTCCAGATAATCCCCTCTTCTGGTATGTGATAGAGCTTAGCAATGAGGGAGGCTGAAAGGAGACCAGATGACTTGACGAGATTATAGATTGGAAGTGAGGAGAATATGACATCTATGGTAATCTCATAGGGGCCTGCGTTCTTGGAGCGAATAACGGGTGCGATGTCAGCTAGTGTTTCGGGACGTGCATCAATTGCGAACTGGTGGAGTGGTTTTGGTGATTTAGTCTCCTTTGATGAAGCCAAGGTGGTTGTTCTAGAAACATTCGACCTCTTCTCGGCCCTCCCAATTTGTTTCATCGACCAGGAGAATACTCGGTGTGCTGCTCCCGGCGGATCATCAGTAGCTCCAAGCCAGCATGCGCCTTCGGTACCAGCTTCGATAGGTAACAGATGATAGATACAGAACTCTGCGCAAGAGCCAAGTTCAATTACATTTTTGCCACCAATTCCGAATGCGAAATTTCCGCTTGTGGCTCGTTGTCCTGCATAACTCCCATGGACACATGCAACCCTTGCTAAGGATGCAATATCTGTGGCCATAGTTTGCGTGGCAGCCAATACTTCACCTATGAGAAAGACTTCTCTAGGAAGATAGGATGGATCACCAGGCTCAAGGGTGCCCATTATGCCATTTTTCCCATAGGCGTGGAATCCGAGCTCAAACTGGCCAACACTCTTAGAGTTGATTCGGGCAACATATGCCTTGACCATCTCAAGGACTTTATCTATTTGTGCGATCAAAATAGGGTCACGGAACCCCCCCATGAAAATCGACCGATACCCCTTCACTCTTGCGGCCTCGAGCTTTACTTTGTAAGGTTGATTGAAATCTCTTAGCCATAAGAAGTTACCCCCACGAACACGGACCGATCTGCCATCCGACAAAGCCTCGTATTTGGATTTAGTCAAATCAAGACTGCCTCCTGGTCCGACCAAGATATCTGGTCTAGTTTTTTCGTACAAGGTGTGAGCAGCTACTGAGGATGGAGTACATATCGAATCTGTTGATAAAGGCTTGATATCGAAGGTTCCATCCACTACGGTCAAGCAGAAAGCGTTAGCGCGATTTACCAATGAGGACAATTCAATGAGATTCGTTTGTTAAATCATGCGAAAAGAAACGCAGGGAATACGAACGATATATTGTAGCCAAAGCAGTGCTACTTTTCGGAGTTGCACAGTGAGCACCACATTCCATTAATTTACCCATGTGAGTAAAGCCACCGATTTGAGCATCTGTGAGTTTCTTCGCGCTACTTTGGGCAAGTTTGGCATTGTGGATAGCGAAGGCGGTAAATGGGCTAGGATCATATGATCTTCCACCAATAATGATATCGAAGTCTGGCTGCTCCTCCATGGCATCGATGAACGGCTCCGGACCCATCTGAGCGACAATGGTGACAGCATCCTCGATATCAGATACAGTCAGTTTCGGGACCGCTGTACCGCAGCCTACAATCTCACCAGCCTCGAAAGACTTTTGAACTACGGATTTTGAAATATTGGAGTAGATGGACAATGTTTTGAAGTTATATGACCTACAAGACAATAAGTTACGGGGTTTTGACGATATTGAGGGCAGAATACTCATTTCCGGGCATAGCAGAGATTTCTTCTATAATCTTCACAAACTCGTCAACATGGGCGTTCGTACCATCCCCACCGGCGGAGCTTATGATTACAGGAACGTGGAATTCGTGCGCAATATCGAGGAGCATTCCAAGATCACGCTCGTATGAAGATCTTGGGCATGTCATACCACCGAGCGCCAACTTCTCAGGACCGGAGTCAGTAGAGCCAGAATCAAGGATCAAAGCTGTTGGTGTAGGCGTGTCGGCTAGAATTCGTAAGGCTTCTTTTGTTAATCCCGGGTTAAATCCATATCCCACCATACCCTAGATACACATATTAGTGGATGTCATGCTCAAAAGGTCATGTTCTAGATCGAGTAGTCCCATGGCATTGGAGTACAGCCTTGTATCAAAATCCATGCATGTGAGGGCTCATATGCATCTGTTATCATGCGCAAAACTGTAAGATATGATGGAAGTCTGCTTACGATTGGTGTGATAATCTGGCATATCGGCTGGAGTCCTTCATTAGAATCCTTGATAAGTGACCATTGCTTTTTCAGTACAGAGCCTGATGCAACCCCTATTTCTGCAGCAGCGTTGTTCCAGTCAAAATTGTTGTCGAAAGTGATGCCTGCACCGGCTTTAAGGAGGCCCAGGAGGATTTGGCTGCCCTTCACGTCCTCAGGGAAGTTCGACGAAGGCTCAAACTTGTTGTCTGAGCGATGATCTAAGGGATCTCTAAAAGCAAACTCATCTTTAAGAAGCAATGCTGATTTCATTGTATGTGTTGTAGATTTGTTTCTGCTGGAACTTTGTCGTTGATAGAGTGTTGGAATTAGACTAGAAAAGGCAACGAAGGTTGGAGAAACTCTAGCAAATTTCTAGTGTTGATGACTGAATGTAAGCTAGTATGTTGTAAAAGATGCTAATATAGACAGTTGATAATGGCACAGGTTAGGTCTTTATCCGAAAATTTAGAAGAAATTCCTGGAAGAGAATCTCCTTTAATTAGAAACCGATTATAAATCAACTTGTAAACTAACCTTGATTCTCTATTTCTTATGAATGTAGAACAACAAGTAAACGCCACTAATGAAACTATGTTTCACGCTCCGTGTTGCGAAATCCGCACGAAAATAAACAAACGATACCCACGTATCTGCACGTCCAAGACCGAGGGTCTAGTGATTAGGGATAATGCTTGGTGTTATGGCATGGATGCGTAGCTCAATAATCGGACAGTCGGGGAGCTGCGCATTTCGGTGCGCATTTCGGCATGAGAAGGGCCTGCTCTACGTTGTAATCACGTAAAGCAAGTGCACGGATGACCATGAAGGTAGAAATGCATTACCCCGCCTCGTGTAGTGTGTAGTTCGGATCAGACCAGCTCCAATGAAGTACTTATAAAAGCATATTTTTATGTCATGGTCGTATTTGGATACACATTTGATTCACGATGCCGTATGCATATAGAAATTTTGGGAAACGAGTAGATAGAACGATGATAATTTATATAAAGACGAAGGACGCAGCTCAATCTGTCTCTACAATTCATTCTCATACAAGCTATAATGACAATGTCGAACAATATTGGTATCAGCAATCTAGAGATGACGACACGAGAGCAGTCAGTAAATAGTGGGTGCGAGGAAAATGTTAATAAAACCAAGGACAACGAAGAAGTACTTGATGACATAGCTACTGAACGTAAGAAGCGCAAGCTCCTCTGGAAGATTGATCTTTTTATTTTGCCGATACTGGTAATGGTATACTTTTTCGGATCAATGGTTAGTCAATCACCTCCATATGTGTAACAAGACTCAGATGTACTAGGGGCGTACGGACTTGGCCAACGCAAAAGTAGCTGGGATGGAAGAAGAACTCAGATTGACTGAACAAGACTATTCAAATGCTGCAAATATGTTCCTCGTTGGTTATATTGCCTTTCAGCTTCCAGGAACTCTGTTAGTGCGCAAGCTAGGTGCACCAAACCAATTTGCCATGGCAATGATTTTAGTAAGATTGGACATTTCGATGTTTATGAATATACATACTGACTAGAGACAAAGTGGGGTACCTTTACAGCAGTCTCAGTCAAAATCCAGAGTGCTGCTCAGCTTCTGGCTATGAGATTTCTCATTGGATCTGCAGAAGCATTCATACAAGGTGCCGTATTTTGTGAGTAATGACGCCTGAAATCTTCTCTCGAATGTCTCGGCTGACTTGATACGCGGACCTCTCATTTTGGTATCAGTACCGAGAGCTAGCAACCCGCGGTGCTATCTTCTACTCTATGGCTACAATTGGGGGCGCGTTCAACGGACTAATCGCCTACGCCATCACCAAAAACCTCAATGGTACTGGAGGATGGCTTGCATGGCGATGGATATTTCTTGTCGAAGGCATATTACCTGTCGGAGCTAGTTTCATTGTCATATTGTTTTTACCAGAGAGTCCGACTACCACACGCTTCGGATTCAGTGCCGAAGAAAGGAAGCTGGCCCTCGAAAGGAGTATGCGCTCCCATAATGATTTTGATGAAAAGCTGGACTATAAGAAGATATTCAAGCCGCTAATGAGTTTGGGCTTCTGGATGATGATATTTATAGCATGCTGCAACCATTTCTGTACTTCATCGATGTCAAACTTTTTACCGGCCATTGTAAAGGTAATTCCACTACTCAAAGTATTGTGTATTATTACTGATCAACGATGCATAGAGTTTTGGATATTCTCAAGTTGATAGTCAACTCTTCACGGTTGTTGTGTATGCATGTGCTTTTTTTGGGCTTATTTTCTTTGGAGTAATAGCCGATAGAACCAATCAGCGCGGATTGACTCTAGTTGCAGCAAATTGCGTTTCACTTTTGGGGTATGCTTTGCTCATCGGCGTCACAAATAACAAAGCACGATTCGCCGCAACATGTATCCTATCTTTTGGACTGTACTCAACCATCATTCTTCAGTTATCGTGGATGACTATGGCTACCGCCGGCTATACAAATAGAGGGGCGTCTCTTGCATTCAACAATATTTTCTCCCAGCTGTTTGCCATGGCTGGAAATCAAGCCTACCTAGATCCACCATACTATCGAACTGGCAATACCGCTGCCCTCGGAATGATTGCAGGAGCTATCATCATGAGTTTGACTTTAAGGTGGTACTATTCTTTCCTCAATGAGCGCAAAAGGCGGGATGCTGGAAATTTAGAGAATGTGGAGCTGAGAATGAAGAGTTTTGATGAGCTGGGAACTAAGCATCCAGATTTCTTTTATACGACTTAGCTGAGATGAACAATTTGGTTGGCGTGAATATGTTGGAGTGTTATCTTCCCATAGGGTTGCCAAAATATACGATTCGTTATATAATATGCTCAGTGCTTCGTAGTTTTTCGTGTTGTTAAGCACCTATTCACTCGGAACTAGTTGAGATCTACCAAAATTTCCTTCTGCTTCGATTTAGCTGGTGTGAAACATGGGATGTGATAAAATAAGTGGGGCTGCGTAGGTATTTAATCATAGCGTAGTATGCATTCTTTATAGTACAGTAGCAACAATTCGCCGCCCGAAAGAACATCTTTTTTAGAAACACACGGAAAGTTCTTCACCGACCGCCGTCTTCCTTACTGCCCGTCCTTCCGTGCTGATGACGTTGCCCTGGAGGTAGGTTACACCGATGTTACAAAGTATTCCTACGGAGCAAGGGAATTCATTCGATGAGCTCACGACGACGATTGGTGGAGGGGAAACCCACTCCAATTCTCGGCAAATCGAAAAGGGGCTCCTCATGTGCAATTGCTCTGCTACAATATGTCAATCGCCCTTAGTCTTTATTTGATACCCCTCTTTCAAGTCTCTCAAAGTGGAATTTCAGAGGCTTCCACATTGGAACCCCCACACTTTATTTGTACTGTACAGTACGGCTAATGTGCATTCACAGCACCTCAAGGCTGTCGGTCGGTCAGCGCAAGTCCATTCGACGACACATTCAATCCCGACCCTCTCGTATCCAATGTACTACAAACAAGCTGTATCCCATCGCTTCCTCTTCGTTTCTGTATCTGCAGTACCTAAATAAGCAGCGGGATTTACCACAACTTTGATCACCAGGAGCTTGGTTGCCAACTTTGCTGCAATTTCGCGGCTGGTATTGGTAATTACAGGGTGAGGGTTGTTAAGATTGTCGCTCCTAGCCACGTCAGTCAGCCCTGTAAGTATATGAAGTCACCCAGTCGAGGTGTGGTATAAGAATGAATTTCTGGAGATGGGTTGAGGTTACAAGTGAAGTAGTAGGAGGATGCAAATAGGATGCAAATACATATTGCGATGGGTACTGCCGAAAATAATGGTTTCCGCCGATGCGAAGAGTACTGGGGATGGCTAAATGGGAAGTGCAGAGGTCTGATAACGAGAAAATAAATAAATAAGAAATAACTAGTTCGGGGAGAATTGAAGTGAGAATGAAGTCGAAGTTTTGTTCCTAGATTGCAGCTGCTAGGACTCTATCTTTGCTTCCTTGAGTTTTTGAGTTACATCGATAGAATTACATTTGACCCGTAGCATCATCTTCCTTCTGTTTCGTAGAGGGGTTGTGGAGCTACAGTTCTGACTGAGATTGCAATACAGGATTTGGCTTGTTGGTGATAGCAAAACTTCCATCCGGGGAAGTCTCTGCTATTGGAAATTGGATAATTTTGCAGCAATTCTTGAGGTCTCCAAAAAAAGATCAATATCTTAGTATATATACAATAAGCATGAGGTTAAGTAAGGTTCCTGCTACTTGTTCAGAATTATATTTCGTTCTATTTATCCTTGATGGCAACGTGTTATGCGCCAATCACGTGCGACGCTAGAGGTGTCACGTCCAATAGTGTTGATATATAACTTCCTTTTACGTACGAAGAGCTTTCTTCCCTTAGACTTCATTGATTGCAAGACCCAAATTCTTACACTGAGCAAGAGGAACCTCCCCTTGATCGTGAAATAGCAAAGGTAATCATATTCCTACAGAACTAAGCTTCTTGGTCCAGGTCTATTCAAATATAGGCAACAAAATATAATCCTCATCGTGCTCATTGCAGATAGTTTCGAAGCTTCGCTGTTCATCAATACTAGAATCTTTTTCTTTTGGCTCAAATCCGAAAAGGTATACGAACCAATGATCTGTGAAAAGCAAGCACCGCACCTATTGCTATTCAATCTTTGATGTGAACTCTATGGAGACCATACGCTTGTCATGAAGGTATGCAGAACTCCAGTACTCCAGATTGCCTTAAGAGTTTGAGAATTGTGAACAGTTATTTTCCTATCGCCTGAAATTCATATTCAAAATTTGCCGAAAGAAACGCCCTTAAATGATTGATACGAATAACTAGCATTCTAATAATGCGTGGTTTTAACTTCCCCGCAGAAGCTAACCTATTCTAATGATCGATATGACTTGCTATCAGACATCACAGTACGTGGTATCTAGTATGTGTAAAAGTGTCTGACTTTTCAGGACTATCCGAAGTCCGGTCTTATAGCTAATATATTTGGTGTCTGGAACGGACGACTGAGTCCTATCACTTGCTGTAATATTTTACCTACGCTGAAATTCCCAATACATAAACTCCTGGCCATGTTCTCAGTATCCGAATTTATATCACGTCGGTGACTCCTACCCATCTTAATAATTAAGCTTCTCAAAGTCAGCCGTATTTGTATGATTCTCAACGACTAGTCTATACCGCTTTACAGAGTCTCGGCGTCGCCCTGCATGGATCTTCATTTGATTTCTCATCTTAGTGGCGAATTCTCGACGATCTAACGACCCGTTAGGACCTACAACTCTAAGTATTCCGTTCTTTTGCACTCACCAATATCGTTCGTAAAGGTCACCTCAATCCAATCAACTGATTTTGGAAACCTCGGATACTCATGACGTCCAACTTTAAGTTCAACACGCTTCACCGATTTAATAAAGCACCGCCGGCATTCATTCTGATCGTCGACACAGTCGCACATACTCGTCTCAATGACCGCCTTAAGCGGCGCCCCAAAAGCAAGCAGATCACCCGGGTAAATTTTGTTGTCACCGGGCGACTCTTGCACCAACAGCACCACCAGCGGCGCAACGGGTGCGTCCATCACCAGCGAGTCGGAATTCTCATCATAGTTCTCTATGCGTGCCGCAAGCGTATCTCTGGTCTTGAGTGTGAGACTTGACGTCGCAGATGCTCGGCTCATGCTCGAAAATCCGGTTTGCGCTCGAGGTAGGGTCATATTACGAAAGAGCTTGCTCACGACCTCTTCAGGTGCTTTCTCTCGCTTTTTGTCCCAAATTTGCAATTTGCCAATATACGACTTCTCGCACCCACTAACACTCCAACGCTTATGAACACGGATCATTATGTTATCATTGCTAGTGATGGTTAGCAAGGACACAGTTTAGAGGCAACCATCGAGATGTGAACATCGAGTCGAGGCGTGAGCAGGGACACTTACAAATCAGCGACTACTTTGAATCCGGTGACGTGATTCTGAAATATTTTCAAGTCCATTGCTCCCCTAAAAAATATCTGGGTGACTTTTGGGATGGTCTTACGTTTCGCGTTCTTTTCGTAGGTCAGCTCACATCGGTGGATCGGATACTCTTGCGTAGGATAGTAAGGATGGAAGGTCATTCCTCGAAGATCTCTATTACCACTTGAAATTAGTAAAATGTGCTTTGAAATTTTGGGTTTCAAATGCTACGGTTAGATTACCTGTCTTTTAGATCTTCGAGATTAGACCCCTCATCTGGGTCCAGAAAAAGTGCGCCATCTGAACCTAACCTGATCGCCAGATTCAAACCATTGTGACGGTCATGAAGTGTGCTAGGGTATGTTAAAAATTACTCTATTGTCGAGTTTTGGTGAATATTGGGGCGGGATGGGAGGCTGAGTGTTCATACCAAGTCCACAGTTTTCCACCGATTTGATGATTTGAATTGTTTGCAGATCTATACTCGTCAAGTTCTCCAGACGAGCTTCGGTTATTTTCCGTAGGATGCAGAGCAAGGATTGCTGACCGAGAAGTGATAATCTCAGGTGAAGGTATCAATGAGCGATAGTTTTGAAGAACACCGAGCGTATCCTATAAGTGTCTTTTAGTTGTGTGACTAAACTGGGATGGCAGCTGAAACTCACAATTTCGAGCTCGGTCACAAAGTTTTGGACCGTGAAACCTAAGTCGAATGCACCAGAGTTATAAGAATTATCACACATCTTCAATAGTGCTCTATATTCCGCCGAGGACCTCGCACATTGCAAATACTTGGAGCATAGTAGTAGACGAACCCAACGATCGTCTTCATCACACGTAGGTAAACCTGCCATGTATATGTGGCTGGCAACATCGTGAAGAAGTTCGGCTAAGCTGAGTAAGTTAGAACGATTGATGGCCTGCGGAGAAATGTGTTTGTGATTCGACGACTTGTTTAAATCAATCCAGGTCCAGCGAGGATGGCTGTTTAAGTCAACCTTTTGTGAATTGCGTGTCAGCCGTTCTATCTCGAGCCCCATATATTGATCAGTCAACATTTGCCTTTTCTCCAGCGCCTCTGGTGAGATATCGGTCCGTGAAGTAGAAATATAAGTGCTTGTTCCTGTCAGCCTTCAGCACCACGTATGTCTCGACATAAAAGTATAGAGTTCGGAGCCCCACCGATTTAATGTGTACAGTAGCGACCGGAGCTTCTGGTTCTCTATGCCAACTGTTTTTGCAGACCTCTGCAGCCAATCTGGATGGAATATGGGCAACTCTTTCTGCTGTTGGATTTCACTGCTCAAGAGTGTAAGGGTATTGTCTAAACTGCCGAATAGCGCTGCCACTGCTATGTGCAACTCGCTTTCTGTAATAGAATTGACGTTCCCAGAAGTCAAACGCTCAGGTTGTATGCATGTGTGTATCTGACGCAAGTGCGCATTGTTGTCGTCAATCGCATTGCAAAGAGCAACAGTCTCCGCTAATGGGTTCGTCAACTTAGTGAAGTAGTAAAAGCACGAGCAGAAAATTGAGTTACCTCTCGTACGTATATTAGAGAGATATCCATGAGCACAATGGGATTTGGCCAACATATAATCGAAGAAGGCCATGGCTGCTAGGCCTTGCGGGGTGGCGTCGAAACCAACCCTCGGCTACGAAGATCGAGATAAGAAGGGTTGACTGGAAGTGATGACCACACAGAATGCGTGCAGCCTGACCGTCAACGAGATTGGGGGTGGCAAGCCAGGTCAGGTCAGGGTGACCGTGAAGAATGAGACGGAGGCGTTAGGAGTATCAATACGCAGCAGTAGAAGAAGGAAGGCGGACACAATAAAGATAGTTTAGATATACGACGGTGACTCGGATGTTTAACAATGAGCAAAGCGGGAGTTGGGCACCAAGGAGGAACAGCGGAATACGGGTCGCTGCACTTTACTTTAGATCAGGTTCACTTGGCTGGTCTGTCTATCTGTCTATCTGTCTGTCTGTCTGTCCCTGTCTCTCTCCATCTCTCAGTCCGTCCGTTGACTAAATCATAGGAGGAATGTGTGTTGCTCATCACCTACCAACCTCACTCTCTTCGAGCTGTACTTTTACTATTACAAAAACAGGAGTGACTTCCCCCCCTCGGCTTGCGTGTCTTCTACTCGCTCCCAGCATTGACACAGATCTCTTTGTGCCACGGGATGTTATGGCCGCAATGATTGGATACTAATGTACAGGTAATCACCGAACCACACATGGTGGGACATGTTGTGTAATAGGTCTGGGGGTTCAACTGGACGCCCACGTCTTGGGTGCAGGACGACTTCACACATACGGAGGGAGTACAGTAGAGACGCTTGGGCGGCTGTACTGTAGAAATGATGATGAACAGGTGATGCTACTGTAAGGCAGAATGGAGTGATCAAGGGTATACGCCAATCCACCCAGCATACATAGCAAACTCAAAAATGAAGGGATTCTCAAGTAAGGGATTCCCAAGTAAGCAGATGCGCTTCTACATCTGCAATATTACGGATGGTAGCCTGAGTAGTGGTCCCAGGTCCAGGTCCAGTCAGGAGCAGTCAGGTTCACCATCACGAGCATGGTCTCGTTGAGTCGC
>Ga0247734_1000963_pt1 | contig 23228 bp, 16 predicted proteins | sample UWRJL103311B2_FD_180933 | JGI IMG/M metagenome (GOLD analysis project Ga0247734, IMG submission 180933) | Plant litter microbial communities from Arlington Agricultural Research Station in Wisconsin, United States - UWRJ-L103-311B-2 | ecosystem: Environmental > Terrestrial > Plant litter >... | reverse complement strand
AACACCACATCTCCATCTCGTTTTTTCCACCAAAATCACGAGTATAGATGCCCCGATTACCAAATGGTCATCTGAAAAAGCCTAACTTCTCACCAGTGACCACCAGTGGGTTAAAGGGGGTTTCTTGGTTAGATAAGCGAGCCCCCCCTTTCTGAAAATGTGGAGTGCGGCTAAGCAAGCACCTAAGTAAGGTTATGAGGTATGAGGTATGAGGTATGAGGTATGAGGTATGAGGAGGGTATCTAGGTATGCTCGTAGGGTAAGGTGTATTTTATATTACTTATATACTTGATACTTGACCTTAGTTTAACTTGTGGTACTTCGTATAAGGACAAACTACTCCTTTGGAAATTTCGATTATGTGTTTTTTCCTTTTTTTTTGGTAGGGGATATTGATGTTTTGCTTATACTCTTTTGGTGTTTTGGTGGAGAGAGAGGGTGGGTGGGGTTTATTATTTGCTTAAGGGAAAAGATAGGTAGCTAGGCTGTTAGGTAGGCTGATGAGGGTAGCGTAGCGAAACGTAACGTAGCGGAGATGTGATGGCCATCTATATGGATTCTTTTTTGGTGGCGGATATATACCTAAGGTAGCGTAACATAGACACACAGAGCAACTGAGACTGAGATTGGTTATGCGTGTATGTGCATGCAGATGTGCACTTGTGTGCGGAAAAGAATGGAATATCATACCATAATATGTAAAGCTGTGATTGGTTTCTATCTGCTATGGAGAGAGAAAAGCAAGGTTCATGGCAATTGCTGTATCTATCCCTAGATATCTTTTGGAGGGGGGAGACGGGTGAAGAAGAATGGGTTTCTATTAAGAAGTGTATAGCTTGCGGAAGGTTATATTGGGGGAAGCTTTTGTTGGTTTCTAAGAATACATGGATTTAGAAGTTTAAAATAAAACAATAACAATAATAAAATAGAAAGTAAGAAGTTTTAGTTGGGCAATTAAGGAAAACAAAGATAGGGGGGATGGGAGGAAAAGAAGTGGATTCCTAGAGGTTTGTTGATGTATGTATGTGTGCGTGCGTGTATGTGGTTGTAAGGTTTTGTGTTGGGTTAACGACGGTTGAAACTTAGATATCGTGACTATTTATGATAGTAGCGTTAGTAAGTTTTGATATGATAATGTATTTGTTTGCATCCATTTACGGGCGGTGGAAGGAATGACGGAAAGAAAGAAAGAAAGGGGAAGAAAAAAAAAGGATATAAGAAAGAAAAGTAGCGCGCGGATACATACACCAAGCAACAACAACACCAAGTTACTCGCAATAAAAGCCGCAAAAATACCCAGGTCGGTCCAGCGATGGCTGAATTCCAAGCCCAGCGGCAGATAGAATTGCTCTCCGGCCGTGTAGGCGCAGTACTCGCACATGCTTGTTGCGTTGTCGACGAGATAACCCGCGCCGCCGCGCGCGAAAAATGGTGCCATGTATTCGCCACAGTTCTGTCCTGGCGGCGAGGTGAATGTGCTGAGTTCGTCTGATGGACATTGCACCTGCCGGCCGTGAAGCTCGGTTACTACCATGCCGCTGACGACGCGCATGAAGGGGTCTAAGGATGCTAGTTAGGAGCTTATTTGTAGGTATGAGCTTTGAAACTTTGGGGGAGAGTCGAAGATGAGTTTTGATTGTGATATTGAGGGTTCTGGAATAAGGGAGGATGATATATAAATAATAAATAAGATATACCTAGATAGTACAGCCACGAGCGCCAGAACTTTGCGATCTGTGGCTTTGGAATGGTCACGCCGCAGAAGAGGTTGAATGTAGTGACGATAAACGGGTTGAGGATCGCGGAGATCTTGGAACTCGGTGTCAAAGCTGCGATGGCCTGGCCCAGTGTAACGGCAAAGATTTCGCTGATGAGAATCATCAGGAACTGGTATCCAGCACGGTCCGAAGCGCTTTGGAAGCCCGGCATGTAGTAGAGCGGAAGGAAGAATGCGACGGTGCAGAGGAGGCAGTAGGGCAATTCGGCCAGCAGAAGGGAGATGGTAAACACGAAATGTTTGTACATCCTTGACGAGGCTTCGCGATGGTAAATCAGCCGCGAGGAATCATATCTGAGCTCAACCTGTGGTAGGATGAGGGCCGGCACCGTGATGATCTGGAAAATGATAAATACGCGGTATTGCAGTGACGAAGGCGAGTCGTCGAGATGGAGATATGCAAGCCCCGTAATCAGCGCCATAAAAACATGGTTGAAGAGCCGTGTGAACCCATAGTTCGGAGAGCGCCAAAAGGCAACGTTGGTGCGTTTTGTGACAACTTTAAGCTGATGCCAGAATGGTGTTGCGAACTTCTGGTCGTCAGTATGTTCGCCTGTTGCAGCCAGGCGATGCTCTGTCTTCAGTTGTGTGATAGAACTCATGGTATCGGCCAGCTCGGGAGAATCAGCAAAAATATCAGCCCAGTCTCGATCGCCAACTTTTGGGGTTTGTCCTGCTCCAATTACATCCAGCATCCTACTGCGTTGTTAGTGTACTACATAGCCATACGTTTGATTCACTTACCATTCTGCTGGGTTAGCATCTTGTGGATAGTCTGCTCCATTTCTGCGAAAGTAATCAATTGTGTCTTCTCCGGTCTTCCCAAAATAGACGCATCGTCCGTGGTGAAGTAGCAGCAAACGGTCAAAATTCTGGAAAAGAGCAGCATTTGGCTGATGAATTGTACAGAGAATAGCCTGTCCAGCCGAGGACAACTTCTTTAAGAATCGAACAATGTTGAAAGCAGCTTGTGAATCAAGCCCCGAGGTTGGTTCGTCAAGGAAAAGTAACAATTCAGGCTTATCAACTTAGTGTTCTGTCCTGAGCGGAGAATCAGAATTATTACCTTGGCCGCAAGTTCTACCCCTATTGTCACTCGTTTCCGAGCTTCCACTACAAGGCCTGCTCCGGGTTCTGGAGGCACGAAGCACGAAGTCAGCATTAAGCATTAATATAACATAACAAGAGAATCTCAGAAGCATGTATCTAAGAAACCCAAGTAACATTTACATATAGTTTGGCTAAAAGAAATGATGCAAAGTGTGATTTCCGTAAATTATCTTGGAAATATACCAGAATTTTTGATATAGCAGTGCTCACATACATCAATACTTTGTAATCCACATAAATACTCAAGTATAGAAAGGCTACTTACGCCCAATAATAGCATCTGCTATATCCTCCATCTCAAGGAGAGCAATTATGTCTTCAACATAAGTATATTTTTCTGATTGAGAAACAGTAATAGGCTGTCGCAATTCGGCTGAAAACCGTAACGCCTCCCGAACTGTTGCAGTTGGCTCATGCATATCTAGTTGTTCTGCGTAAGACGTCCCTCTTTGAAATGAGTTTCCCCGAGCAACACCGTCTATAAGTATATCACCAGTGATAATGCCGATATTCTTTCTGTTCGCTAAGACATCTAGCAGTGTGGTCTTCCCAGCCTGTACAGTGAGATGTTAGTAAATGTCTAAGCCAGGACAGGTCTTTGATATTGGGCTGACAGCCACAAGTTTCTCGGATACTTTTGAGACATCAAACGGTCAATTGAACATTTTCCGTCCCGTGTTTCAAAAGTAATGATATTTATTGCAACAAAGGGAGGGATATTATCCCTATATCCATACTCCGCTAGCACCCATAAGAGCTGTGAGTTCACCAGGCTTCACATATCCATAGATATTATCTAGCAAACGTTTTGAGCCAGAGGGTGTGGAGACATCATAGTGCAGCCCTTCCCAAGTCAAAAAAGATTTTGAGGCAATTGCGATCTCAGCATCTGGACTTTGAGCGCCGCTGTCTGCCTTCCTTCGAGACTCTCTCTTGGTGATCAAAGCACGGTTCAATGCTTCTCTCTTCTTGTTCTGCTTAAGGAACACATTTGTAGTATTACCACCTTCGAAGGTTAACCATTCACCTAGAGTAGTATTTAAGATCAAGAACACGGCAGCAAGAGCCATGATGAGCCCCCAATTTCTCCATAAATCTTTCGGATAGTAGCTGAATCCTTTGATTAGATACGCCGAGCCAGCTACTTTAGTCGTTCCCGCTGTGCTTCCTGGAAGCGTACAAACCTGATTCTCAATGTTTGTATATCCTTTTCCAGACGGAATCAACGATTCACTAGTACACGTGAGATTGAGTCGACTGAATTCATTCTCCATCAATGCAGAAAAGGCCAATCCAAGAGTGTTGATCCAGAATATCCATCGAAGCCAGGTCTTCTCGTTCTGGAATTGGATAACGTAACCACAGGTAATGATGAAAAAAGAGATGATAATCGCCAAAAACTTTATGGCATAGTCAAAATCTGGACACAAGCATCCGATAGTCCTGAATAAGAGACTCATTGTCACATAACTAGTGATGATGATCAGGTAGTAGGTGAAAAATGCACCCGCATCACGAGCCAGACCGCACATGAAATACACGATGATCGAGAATATCAGGATCTGGGCTGCCGAGAAGACCAAATCTACGATTACTTGAGCAATCCACAGTGCTGAAGGCCGGTGAAACGAGTAGGCTTTGTGTTTATTCACGATAGGTCGCCCAATCATTGTACCTGTTAGAGCCTTGGGATTAGTGTTGTCATATAAATGAATAAAATAAAAGTTTTCCTGGCTTTATAAACATAAAGGTCAAGGCTCTTAGTTGATGGAACTTGCAACGAAAAATCAACGCCTTACCTGCAAGTTCAGAGATTGCCTGGAAAACATTGAATAGTAGACTGTTGATCAGCAGTCCACCACGTGTAAAAGCACCAGCCTAACTCCGGATGTCAGTATTTGTTGGAAAGAAGGTATATTTCCAGATCGACACTTAGTAGTAGCACAACAAACTGACATCAACTCTGTGAACAATTTCGGCCACAAAATCTAGATGTACCGAAAATAAACTTACAGAAGTCTTGGGAAGATTTAACCAGACAGTACCTAACAGAATGGCGACAACAATACTTGTGCACCAGCCAACAATCAAAGTGAACTTATCCTGCCATTTCATAGCGAATTGCCTCTGCATCAAGGCCCAAACCTGCATATGATATGGGATCAGGTAAACAGATTTTTTCGACGCTCCCTTCGTTTTACTATCCGAGACTGCGGTCTGAAAATCATTGTATACATATTTGTTCTCCGCAAGACTCTTTCGATATGCGTCAATCTCAGTATCGAGCTGGGCTGTATACTTGGAATCACGGAAGGCTTGAGCCATGGCTTCTGGAGTATGTGGTGTACCGGCGGCAAAATCTCTCTCGAATTCGTCAGTACACCCTGTCAAGAAATCAGGCGTAGTTTGTCTAGGCTTCCCTTTGTATCCTAGATTCTCAAAATATTGTCTGGCTTCGGAGGCTGGACCGAAGAACACCTGTTTCCCGGAATAGATTACTAGAACCTTGTCGCATTGCTTAAAAATGTTCTCACTGGCTTGGTACAAGGAAATGAAGGTCGTTGTTTTATAAATGTTGGCAGTAACTCTGAGAGATTTGATAAAATCAAGAGCTGTACTTGCGTCTAAGCCACGCGTACTATCTATTCGTGAGCAAATATATAGAGTTTTTAGCAAAAAGAAAGGACAGATGCAGCAATATATGGAATATAAAAGCAGATCCGAACACTAACCTATTGTCCCAAGCATAAATGGCTGCCGAATTCGCTAAAGCTTCTGCAATAGACACACGTTTTCTTTCTCCTCCTGAGATGCCACGGACGAATGGTCCTCCCATCAAAGTGTTTTTGGTATGCTCAATTCCTAACATCCGTAGCAGTGTTGTAACAGCCCTATCTTTGTATACGAATCTTGATATGCCGTATGGGCGTTTCCCTGGGATCTTCGTATTCAGTGCAAAGCCTAACGTCTGGCCCACAGTGAGAGTTGCGTGATGAATATCATCTTCTTGACAATATATAGCTTCCCCTCGATAGCCCTTTGCAAATGAATGCGCGTCGAATGGTCCATAAGAGACTTCACCATCAACACCTGTATAACCAGATCTCTGATTCGCAATGACTCTCAAAAAAGTACTGCATCCAGATCCTGGTCGTCCGAGAACAAGAACTATTTCACCTGGTCTTGCCAAACCTCGGAAGTCTTTCAAGATATCTACCTCCTTTTCCTTTTTACGATTTCCCAAGCCAAAGAGGTTCCTTGCGGTCTCAACAACATTGAAAAACCTGACAATAGCACCCGGAAACGTCCTCACAGAATTCGTCACACTGGTTCCAGAGACTGTAAGATTCTCCCAAAGCACACCAATTTGTTTCGATTTTATCCCCGAATCCTCTTCAGCAGCTTGTTTGTCTCGAAGTGTACCTTCGAGGTCGAATTGATCTATCGGAGGTTCAAGATTGCCGGCTAGGCTTTCGTATCCCGAGGGTTTACTCGTGTCGAAGGATATCATTGCGGTTGGTTTGATGGCTGATTGAAGCTCATCAGTCCCCTTGAATAAACTATTGGGAGTGAATATATGTTCTGCGGACACGTTTCTAGGCTTTTTTACAATCTTGCAGATAAGAAAATTAGTCTCTAAAGGATACCAGTGGGTGGTTGAACAATCACAAGCCACAATTTTAATATTAGATCCCAGTTAAGATTACATGTTCAACCATAGAAGACCACAATTCAATGTGATGGCTTCCCTAACAACCTCTTCATACAGTCCTTACAACCAGCTCTTAGTTGAACCAAGCCATATGGTGGCAGTCCACTCCTTGAATCTCTCCAACACTGATCACAGCATCTTGAATTCTTTCTATGTCTAGTGGCCCATAACTTTAGTCGAAGAGATACAGATTTTCAAAATTACTTGCAGACTGTGTGAGCCGCCCTCCTTGTTACTTCCATTATACCAAGAGTAAGAGGATGGGCATAATCTGTCACAGTAATACTTCACCAAGGCCAACAAGTGGCGGGACTATGTTCGAGAGCTTTCTATCCAAAACCTTCATAATTATCACCAAAACGATTCATCGTGCATACATACGTAGTTCAGAATTAAATAAACTAACATCCTTTTAATATGCTGGATATAATCATTCTGATACCCTGAGGCAGCAGCCCGGTTGCACGAAAGTAGTCTCGGGATTGAGAAGATGATTTAAAGCTTGAACTAAACCGCAAAGCCCCTCACCTAGATTCCCAAATCCTGTAATTCTGTGAACCCAAGTTCGATTCTCTGCAAATGAACACTTAATTTGATGGTAATTTATTACAAGAGTTTAGGTTGTGTTCTCCTATGGGGGATTTGTAGCACATTACTTCCCAGCCCGGTCAATATTGTTAACATAGGGTGTTTTTAGAACAGCACTTATTCTGTGTCACGGCGGGTGATATGGCAGCATAGCAAATCAAAAACTCATATATCCTTGCGTAACATGGAGTTTGAAACTTTGTGAACCTCCACATGCACATACCCGTAAAATAACAAACATGTTGCCGAACGGCATATGTTTCACATAAAGAGACCCTAATCCTGATATGGAGCATTAAAACTTCCTGTTCTGTTTTTTGGACTACAATCCAGGAATACTATGATTCTCAAATGATTCATTTGGAATTAGAGTACCTGTTGTGCCACAATGCCTGATTGGTAAAGTCTTATTCTGGAGGTCCGGAGAGATAAGTTGCACAAAGTTTATGAGCAACCAAGAACGACGGCAGGCTATTTAGTTGAGCTGATAAAATCTCGAAACTAATTTCAATCTAACGACAAAGGAATTCAAGCCTCGAGTACAGCATTACTTTGCGCACCACCACATCGGCTGTCAAACCCCAACAGCTCATCCTACTGTATAGATATGGCATCCTATTCAGTCAAACTCTTTGACTGATCACTTACTTGGCGAATATCAGAAACTATCGTCTAATTCCGTCATACTCAAAAGCACTTTTATGAATCCAATCCCCCGCATGTTCCTCTAGTAATCCTCGCTTAAGAGAGCTGCCCCTATTGCCTAGGTAGGTAAGTAGCGGCTGCGTTGTTTATAACACGACCAATTCCCCCTGGTCAAAATCGTAATTCTCCAGTTTTAGATCAATAAATATATCTGAATGATTAGATTCTTGTCAAATCAATAGTACAGGCTAAAAGCGGTTCTTTTTAGCAAGACCTCGATAAGCATTAGAAGATTCCAGAGGCTATTCAGATTTAAGAATCTGAAATATTATTGGATAAACCACCAAGAATTTCTATTGAAACAGCTACGAAAATATTAGGAAAACAATACGATTTAGACTAAGGGGATGATAGCAATGAAGCACTAATTGCAGTGCTATATCCTGAAAAGGAACTAACGGTGCATAAATTTAGATTTGACATGAATTTACGAAACTATACTTTAAGAACTTCCGAAAAGTAGATGATTTATCCAACTAGTTGAGTAATTGATTAACCAATTAAATGACCACTGTTTCCAGTATTACCAATCTCATTCTTTTGAGGAGATGCACGTGAGGAGCACAAAAGGAACCAGATAGAACGGAGCATTGAGAGCCTTGGGATGAGAGGTTCTAGGAGCTGTAAGGTAATTCTTGAGACAGTGGACCAAATACAAAATTTTAACACTCGCCCCACGTCTCACCGATCTTTCTAGACAGATCCTTCCAGAACAGATTTCTTATTTTCTCCAGGCTAGAACTTCACATACCTTGATTGAGAAAAAACTAATCTTCCATGCCCAAATTTTAATAGTATGACAATTAGAAGATTTATGATCATGGATAGTGATTGTAAGAAAGGGTTAAGCAACCAGTGTTCAGGATTGAAAGTGCTGTGTTTGATTAAAAGGTGCTAGAGCTTCAAATCTTGCCAATTGGAGTGATTAAGAAACACTTGCCAGGATTATCCTGCAGTGATTATATTCTAAGATTCTCCGAACGATAATACAGAGTGGTCTAACAAGGGCGAGGGTCTCAAATCGCTGTTCCATCTTGCAACCAGAGTCAAACGATATTATTAAAGTGTGATTTAACGTTCAATGCCTCGTTGAATCAAGGCTTTTCTGTAATTGTTAGCGAAAGTATTAAATCGAATGTTAAATAAAGGCTATGTATGACTGAAACTAAATCCCCTCAACTAATTTACCTAGAATTGTATCCGTAAAAGCCCACACCAAGCTTGTATATTGGGCACTCCATGCAGCACCTGTATACCAAGTCTCCTTTCTCCCCTGCAACCTATACTGTGCCTGGATGAAACCCTTTCTCAAATCCTCTTTACCAACTCTCAAATGCATCGCGCCATGATCTGAAAAAGCCACCCACTTCAAATTTATGTTCCCCTCCGACCGAGGTACTGTTCCTGCTCTAATTAACTGCTCCAGAGAATCTTCAACGACTCTCTTCGCTGCTGTTGAGCTGAGGGTACGGTTCACACCTATGAGCCCACGGAAACCGGGGGGTCCAATGTAGCTGAAGCGTGCGAGGTACGGGAGTTGGGGAATAGCAAGGTAGTCTGAAGGTGCTGCTTCTAAGGGTGTGTTGACGAGAGCCCCATTTTTGGGTAAGGAGGGGTGTGATACAATGCTGGCGTAAAGATTGCTGTATTGCCATTTGCCGAAGACGGATTTTTCAGTATCATCGAGGGCTAATGGTGCCATGTTTTGGATGGTTGGCTCAATGGTTATTAGGAGACGCTTTGCATGGATCACAATCGAATCACCGTTTGAGCTACGAACGAAGGCGAACACCCCGCTGGAATTCCTCTCTGCTTCAACCACCTCACTGGAGTATAAAACATCGTCACCAAGCTGCTCGGCTATCCGTGAATACAACTCGCTATTGTTACGAGAACTCGGAACAAGTGACGATCCGGTGAGTAAAGCACGAGCCATAGGTGCACCAAAAGCTTGCATCATATACAGTGTCGGCGTCGTGATCGGTGTACCTACACCGCCCGCAATTGTGATAATCTGAGGCACCGCTGCTTCAATCCCATACTTCTTTGCAAAGTCCCCAAAATCTAGCAGAAGATCTTCAGGGATTTGGTCTGGGGTTGGGAAGTTCCAGTATCCGGGTAAGAGCATATCTTCATATTGTTCACATAGTTCAAGATATTTGGTAAGTGCTGCAGTCCGAGCACTTGAGGTGGGTGGTATGTAGTTGCTTACTATTTCACCAGTAGTGAAATCAACGTATGTGCTGTTGATAGGGGTTCCGGTTGGAGGGCCTGTGGAAACGTTGAAACGAGCGAAGAAGTCTTTTGTAGGCCCATAGTCAAAATAAGATTGAACTCCATAGTCATAGGGAGTTCCGGTAGCGAGGTCGGTATATGTTGCAACGTGACCACCCTGGATAATTCGAGGTAAGTCTTCGAATTACTGGCTCAACTCTTGTTGAGGCTAAAGACGAAAGCCAGGTTCACTGGACACTTGTATAAAAATCATTTTCAGGAAGCTTACTTACAAGATGGTCTTGTTTCTCAACTACAACAACACTTTTCCTGAAATCCTCTCTCAAGCGCACAGCCGCATGGGCTCCGGAAGCTCCTCCCCCTATAACCAAGACATCCTTAGTGATGATTTTACTAGATGGGAATTGACTCTTGTCTAATGACTGTATCAAGGTTGGGCCGATGGCAAAAAGGAATAGTCCGATAGCCAAATGGCTACACTTTCTGTTACTCATGGCATATATTTTATAACCTTCTTGAGAATAGAATTTCCTCTTTCCTTTCACTAAATTAAGTGAAAATTTTCGAATCTTATATGCATAATTTGTCGCCCATTTAGCCGGATGGTAGTTGCCAATGTTACACATCATCGCCACTTTAGGCAAATGTACGAACATAATTTCGTAAGCATCTATAAAAAGAGCTGACATGAATTAAGAGCGATTTATGTATTCCAATGTATAAACAATATAATTTTCATAAAGTCGTCATCCATTTCAAACTTCCTAACCTCTCGAAAATATGCATATATAGCCCCCCTATTCATGAATGTGTATAAAACAACGCTCGCTCAATTTTCGCTGTCGCTGCAATCCATTCAACCATATCCTACAATTAATCCATATCCTTCCCCATTTGATATATCCTCTTCTTCCTGCTCGTTTAATTTTAATCGCGGTTGTGGTTTTATGCCAAGGGCACAACTTCTTTGAGGTCGGGATCGTTATGGTCAGCCTGAAGCTTTGCTGCATCAATCTCCAGTGCAGCGGGTGTCTGCTTGCTGTTTGACGAAGCGTCCTGGGGTATTGAGGCTGCTTTATGAATGACATTGGCGCCTACCTCTTGCTCTAGCTGAGCCGCTTCAATGCTGTCTTGCCTAATGGCTGGGATGGTTCTCTCGGCTGGCTTTACTACTTGGCGAGAAGCCTTTTCACGGGGGTTTGGCGCAACAATGTCGTCCACATTCTCAGCATCATAGAATTGAGGTAATTCCTCCTGAATCAATTCTGGGGCAGCGCTAGATCTCGCTAACGTCGCAGGCTCGGGAGCTCTGAGTGGTGCCTCCATTGTTTTGGGTGTGTCCACAGGATTTGTATTGGCCATCACAGTGTTTAAGAGCCTTGTTGATTTCGCCGGCGACGGATCAGCCATGACTACACCTCTCGGTTTTAGTGCGAGCAGAAGAACAAGAACGCTGAGGACAAGAATGGCAACATTCTTTGTGTCTTTCATGGCGACTTTCAGAGCAGCAAATATTAGTTCTGGCAAAGAATCTTCGTGTCCTGGAGGGTTGCGTCTCTTAGGTAGGACATGCTCTTCTGTTGGAATTTCCGTTGTTCCATATATCTCCCTCATCCTTTCTTCATCGGCAATCTTCTTTCGCATTACTTTCTCCTCTTCCATGATTGTTTTTTGTATCATTTCATCTTCCTCTTTCATCCTCTTCAATTCTTCTGGGTCGTCAATATCGATCACTATCTCCGGTGCCTCTTCTTCGTCGACAAATCCGTCCTCAGCCTCGGCCTCATAGTGAATAGTTGGGATTGCAGCACTACTAGCAGCAAAGTGCTCCAATTCCACCCCTAAGTCTCCATCGACAAATGGGTGTAGTTCTACATCTACTCTCTCCATTTCTCTCCAGCATGCAGCCCATGCTCCTGCCCGCATCAACCCATTCGATGCATATATTTTCACTCTGAATCGTTTCTCGGTGTTACCATCTAACCCACCCTCGAGTCTGACGTCTTTGCCACATATGTCGCACCACTTCCTTTCATCAACTTGGAAAAATTGATCCCGACCTTCATCATCTGAAGATGGCGTCTCTGGTCCCATATAATGACCACACTTCAGAATTTTGGCCCTTGGACGCACCGGTAGTTCTAGTGCCTCTAGTAACCTTTCTTCGAGGACTTCGTAGTCGTCTTGCGGATGTGGAAGGAGAATTCCACGTTCAAGGACGGCTTCTCCAAGTTGCCCTTGTAACAGTCTCCAATTATCCTTCACGCTTTGGAGTGAAAGTGGCAGGTCTGGGGCCGACATAGCATTTGAATAATTCCAGGAAAGGGGAAGAACTGTGACGTGCAAAAGAACTAGTGGGTTCTCTTTCTTTGCTTTGAATCTTGTGGGGGTCTTCTTCGAGAAAGGCGAACTCGGCGTGCCAATTCGAGATACTGTAGGCAAGTGTCGCTTCGTTGAGCGTGGAGATGAGTATAGTGAGGGTGTGGGAGAAGTCATTTGCATTGCTCGGACAGAGCTGGGCGTACGAAATGGCGGCCTGGCTAACACTCGACTGGGAGTAATAGGTGTGGATTCATGCGCAGCATATGAGGATGCACTGGGAATTCTCGAAACAGGTTGGGAGGCGGCTTCTTCTCCAACTACGGGAGAAGTGAGCTCTTTCCCCTGTGTCTCATCAGAACTGTTTACTTCTAACATGGAATTCAAGCTGCTCCGTTTGCTGTGGTCGGAGTTGGTAAAAACATCGTCATCAATGTCTCCATCATGCTGGGAGCTACTGTCTCCCTCTCCATCCCGCTCATGGTTTTCGTCTTCAGTTTCGTAGGATCTATCTGTCCCATCGTACGTAAGCTCCGTTCCATCCCCGTATGTAAGCTCGGTGCCGTCGTTATAGGTCAACTGCGAGTACTCTTGGTCGTAACTTTGATCCGTTTGCATGCTCAGCACCGAATCCTCTCCATGAAAGTTGTCCTCCTCAATGCTTGCCACTACTGCACGAGCTGCAGCCTGTATTTGAGCTTCGATCCGATCGATTTGCCGTTCACGAGCCTCTTCCGCTCGATTTCGTTCTTGTGTCCCCTCAACCTCGACGATATGCTTATCCGACTCTTCCACGGGGATCCGGGTTGTCGGGCCATCCAAGTCGTGGTGGATGATGGTTTGATTGCTTGATGTGCGCTCGGGAGACATCTCACTATCGGTGGGGTTTGTTAAGCATGAAGGGTCAACATGAATTTTGAAGTCGGCTGCGGGAGATTTTGCCATTTTGTTTGCTTGATGGATGTAAACAGTGACCAGATCGGTTCATGCAGCAACCCGGCTGAGTTTTTTGGTATTCTTTTCTGGTCAGAATTAATTAAATGTTGATATATGTGGAAACGTTATTGGTTCGAGAAAAAAGCATGTGCATCTCGATGTGTAGGTTTCTCTTTGGTGTTGTGGGCGAAGCTTGAATCTTGTTTACTGGAAGATTGGAGGTTGGTTGCTATGGCAACCGCGAGACAGGACCGCGTGGTCACCCCAACGCCCTTTTAATTTCTGAGGATACACACAATTAATATCTACAAGTAAAGAAGATGAATGCTTAAGATGACCTTTTGTATCTAGATATACAGTTTCACATAAAGCAACAATAGTTCAAATGGCATGGATCGAGGCTGTCTTGCTATCAGGAGGATACAACAGAGTGGCCGAAACAAACACATTCATTTGGGAACACCAAAAGCCACCCTGTAAAGTAAATTAACGTAAACATTCGAAATCCGGGTTTACAAAGATTCAGAAGTTCGTGGCTGGCATACTCTAAATACTAAGCCAGAGATGGGGGGTGGGGGATTCAAGGGAGCCAATATTTTAGTGATATATACGACCCTATGGAATAGATTGTGAAATTTCAGAGATGGCTGCACGCGTCATTTCGGACATTATTTTCTCTTCCTGACACCCGTTGCTTACTTGTATCGGAAGTGGTATTGGGAATATGATATTAAAGGCAAGGGAAAAAACTTTGTTCAAGGGGGCTATTGTGCCACAGGCGCCAAATGTTTCAATTCTGGTTTTTGATCAGTGGAGATGACATGATTCTCCACCATTTGGCAATGGATCTTCGCTGCAGCTGATATATTTCATTTTCTAAACGTGCTTTGATATCCCTCGCTTCTGGTAGAATGAACTCTTAGTTAGCGGCGCACTTCTCCAGTTCTGTCCATATCCACTGATCAGAAAGCCTAGGGAAGAACATTCCTGGGCCTCTAGAGTATTGGCAGGGACCTGCGAGATAATTGAATGATGAAATCCGGATTGCAAGTAAGGGTTGCTCCAGTCTCACAGGGGCCGCGGCGGTTAACTTAACAAGTGCCCAAACACATTTGATTGGCAACATTGCACACACCTAACATAGTACTCACCTACCTGCTAGTTAGTCTTGTCTTCAGAAAATGGTTTCCAAAAGAGAGGATATACTTACACTAAGGCTAAGGTAAGCAAAAAGCTTAGATTTGATCTCGCTCATCTTGCCCCAATAAATGAACAAGAAGGGGATGAATGAGTTACCACATACAACATTCTGAGCTGCCAGAACAGTAATGGTTGTGCGGTCGACGGTCAAGAGAGAGGCTCCGTTCGGTCAACTTTCCATAGAAGAGCACAGAATTTATATTTCGTAGCCATGACTATAGCAGACCAAGACCACGGTGACTGAAAACCAGTCCTTCTGGGCCACCAATTTGCTTTAGCTATCGACAACAGGAGTGTCACACTGAATTCAGCGTCAGACAAAAGCTCTTGATTCCTTTACACAAACATATTCTTCACCCATATTATGCAAAATCATAACGTTGAAGCATTACCATTCCGTCTCGTCTGTGTTTCCGCATCGTAGATCGCGTCACCACTGATACCATCGTAGCGAACATGTTTCCTAGCTGCCCTCACAGGAAGAGCTTCTTCAGTGAGAGATACACATTCCTTACACTTCTTGTGTCCACAAAAGCCGCATATCTGGCGTTTGGTATGATTGCTATAGCCGCAATAGACGTTACGGTGGAAGAGCATATGCAAGACGCTGCAACACTTCCATTTAGATTCCATGTTTGATGCTTCAAAATTCGGCATTTGTATTGCTTGAGTGTAAAAACTCTCTTAAAGATTTGATATGACTTTATTGCTTAGAGTTTTGGTTCTGGGTAATTGGGTTGATATTGCTTCGAATTTCTTCTGATGGAACTACAAGGCTGTCTTATATTGTGTCGGACAGAACAATATGCGCGATTTAACTGCATCGTGAATAAGAACCATCCATGCCCTTTTTTTTCACTCAATGTGTCATGGAAATTCATCTTCGTCTATCACACAAATATATGAATCAGCGTATGTGGTGGTCAACGAAAATGCCTCAAAAAGTACCGCCCCACCCAATTATCCTATAATCTACTCAGAGTGCACCACTAACATTGCGCAAGCACCCTAAAGTGGAACAATTGATCGTGAAACTGGTATAAAGAACCTTTTGATTAATTCAAGCACATTTGGGGAAATTAAGATCGCTAATTTCTGTCCAGGATTTTGTTGTCTCCGACGAAGTTAACTCATAGTGAGTCGATTCTGTTCAGTGGCTTCGAGCCCATTCTTCGCAAACACCTAGCATATAGATATTCTAATTCATACGTCGAAAGCTCCTTATATCCCGAAACAATTGGAAAATTGATTCCTAGCGTTTCAGCTGTTCATTTATTAAGTAAAGGTTTTGTAACTGCTTATAGTTACGAACCAATGGCTTGTAACGCGCCTAAAAAAAATCAATGAATTGCCAACTTTTACTTGCTAGTAAATTCGATTGGTCAATAGATATAATAGAAGTGTACGAAAATGAGAGTTGTGTATGTAGACAAGCGTTCCGGCTAATAAGTTACCGGCATTGTCAGATCTTAGTATGATGATATATGGCAACTTAGATACACAATCTCGCAAGAAGCCTCTTATCTAAAAAATACCAATTGGAATATAGCAAACATACATCCAATTACAGCAATTTGAGAACATTCAAAGTCAAAATACTTCAATTTACTATGTTTTACTATGTTTTACTATGCGGATACTTATATTGCTCCTAGTAAAATATGCAGGATCATGCTGCAACATTTCTGTTAGACCACTGTAATGTGGTGCAAACAACTGATTCACGACACTTTATTAAATAGTAAAAATCGGGATCGATTTACCAAATCCGCATCTAATTTTACAATTGCCGCTTAAGCGCATACAGATTATTACGTGAACTGCAATGTTATGTTTTGGCGGCACAATAGTGAATACCAACTAGGTGAATTAATAACCCCTACATAGAACTCGTGACGCTACGATGCGGCAATAGGGTCATATTGCTGCCTCTCGAAGACATTGCTTATGACAGCAAATATTTCCTAGCTGAAGTCGGGCGTCAAGCACTATCCCCGCACTTGCCTTCAGGGAGTGAAGACTCGCTACGTCTAGGATAATACCCTTGCTCCAGAAAATATATTCTCGTTTCTAACGGGTCGAATCAAATGGTTTTGTTTGAGCATTTCCAATGATGATTCATCCTCTACATGCATACTGCAGAAGCCGCTCTCCAGGGGCATCGTTCGCATCCACTCTTCAGACCTGTTCATATATCCTATCCTAACTCCCAAAGCCCTTCTCTAGCTCTATTGATCTTACTTTATTTATTCACATAACCGAGTCCATTTGATGATGGTTCAAATACCTGATGATGCTGATCTCAATCCATTCCGAACCTTACCAAGCCCAAAGTCATATGCGATGAACACTTCAAATTGCTATCGGAGGGCCTTCAACCGCTATCGCACATTCACTAAGAACTTGTGCTATGGTGCCTCCCAACAGGGGCATAGTGGTTGATCTACATGTTCTCGCCTGTGGGATTGACGGCACTTGCTGTTCTCAAAAGTCGGTGCATCGATTCAGCCGTTGGCTCTAGCTACGCATATGGATGCTCCAATTTATGCTGTAGTTGAAGGCAAGTAAGTTACGGAGATTTATAGAGAATTATATTGACTAGATATAGGCTGCCGATATCTTCAAAGAGTCGAGTGAAATAAGTTACCTGACATAAGAATTTCAGCGAGCAAGTGGAATGAGGACGAATATGATACGCGCCTTTGTGGAACCTAAATTGGAGGCTTAGCACTGTGATTAACCAAAATGAACGATTATCTTCCAAATTTTGCCACGAGCCTAAGCAGTAACGGCGGAGTAATATGTCCTCGCTTATTAGTATTAAGTATAGCTCGCCTCGCTCGCCTGCCCCTTTTCGCAATGAAAAGTTTAGCGAGCCGAGCGGTCGAAGATTAATAAACCATATCTTACCTATCTCATGAACAAGTTCAGAATGGTTATATACTCCTCATCACGTCTCATGAATCTCATTCACAAACTCAAGCTGCTAAAGCCCTCCAATATCTTTTAGCACGAAGCTATCATTTGGTCACGTGCTCTAATTTAATATCTGGAGAACCCCGGTGAGGGTTAACCCCGCATCTGATCGTCCTGCGGCTTCCCAGAACTTGCAGATGCAACCCAACCACACCGCGGCGCAATAAAGATTCTCCAGATCCATGAACTCATGAACTCATTACTTCTCAGACATAATGCTTGAAACCGACTTCGAGAATGCTTGTTTACGCCAAACGTGCTGCTCCAAAGGAACCAAAGCGCAGATCGAGAGCGGGTATGTGTCTAGACCTGCATTGAGGAGTTGTGCTGACATTGGACCGAAAATGAAGGCTGCATACACTGGTAAGTTGTGCCTGGATATATCCTGGTTAAGTTGAAAATGTATGCTAATTAGACTCTAGCAAGGAAAAGGTATGTTGTCACTTGTCTTACAGGGAATAGAGAGGCGGCGTTGATATCATACACAGAAAAAGAAATGCAATGAAGTTCGCCCTCGATGCGATAGGTGCATAGAAAAAGATCTGCCATGCGGGTATGAAGCCGTGAAGCCTCGAAAGCGGAGAAGGACTTCATTTGCGGGGTCAGCTCTTTCGAACGACGCGGATTCTCCTATTGACGAACAACATACACAATATGATAATGACACTGATACTGGGGTACGGAAGTGGGAGGAAGATGCAGAAGAATATCGATATGTCTCGGGGTCTGGGTGGAATGGGATTGAGGAAATAAAGCGTATCGAGCCTATTCCAACAGGAACCGTGATAGTGCGCTCTCGAAGTCAATATCCAGATCTTGCGATGATAGCTCCATCACCAATACCCTCACCTCTGAACCAGTTTGGAGCCCCGCTCTATAATGAATTTACAGAGAAAAAGAACCGGCGGGCGCTAGTCGATCACTTTTGTAATGTTCTGTCCCATCTCATAGTATTTAAAGAGGATACTGGAAATCCATTCCGGCAGCTGGTGCTCCCACTCTCTCATGCCAGTAGTCCCGTAATGAACGCCATATTTGCCTTGTCAAGTGCACATTTGGAATATCGAGGCATCCAGAATCCAGAAAAGTCACTAGATTTCCATAACAAAGCTCTACAAGGGCTAGCAAAACTCATCGATCAAAACGACCAGTCTAGTAGAGAGGAAGTTCTAGGGGCCATAATGTTGCTTGTATATTATGAAGTGGTAAGTTCTCCCTTGCAATCGAAGGCATATGTGCTAAACTGCAAAGCTTGTGCAAAGGGGTAGCTCTAATATTGTCAATGGCCATTTGAAAGGCGCAATGACAGTCCTGGCATCAGGACCCAGAGTCTCAACACCAACAAGTCTCTTCCTAGAAAGAGCTTTTCGATTCTACGACGTAATCACTGCTTTGTCCCTTGGAACTCCTCCGAATACCGCCTCTCAACCTACGCCTGGACCGTTCTCCTATCCACTATCCTACGAATCTCCATCCTCGCCCCTTAACAACGTAGACACCCTGCTTGGTCTAGCCACCGATTTATGGCCTATAATACACCGTCTCTCCCATCTCCTATCATATAAAAGCTCTCTTGAGGCAGCTCTTTTAGCTGGGCAAACAAATAAAGCCAGTGTTCTTAGAACAGAACTTGAAATCAACTCCCTTGCGATTGAACGCGCACTTACGGACTGGCAACCTCCTGTATTTCCAGATAACGAATACGAAGACCCCCAGCACCGACTCAGTGAAGATACACGTATGCAAAGCATTCTCAATAACGCCGAAGCCTATCGCCACTCTGCCTTCGTATATCTCTACCGCGCAATTCATGAACTCCCACGCTCCCACGCCCCTGTTCAGCAACATACGCACCTCTCACTCTTCGCCTGCTCTAATGTTGTCCAGCTGTCAGAACAATGCCACGATGGGCCTATGTCAGCACTGCTCTGGCCGCTTTTCGTCGCATCTTGCGAAGCGAGTTCAGATGAAGACAGGGCGATGGCGATCGTTGCATTTGGTGGTACGGAAAGAAGGCAAGGCATGAACAATATCGCACGGGCATGGGAGGTAGTGCAAGAAGTTTGGAGGAGATATGACGAAACAGATGGGGATATAGATATTAACTGGAGGGATATCTGTAGCGAGAGGGGATTCAGTATCATATTCGGATAAGTGATGTTAAAGTTAAAAATGCAATTTACAAATCAGAACAACGAATCAAGATATACTACAAAGTAATAATCCTGGTGTTTCTGGCAGTTTACAATCTTGATTTTAGTGGGATGTTTTCTTAGATTGTGTTCAGTTGCCCACTACGGTGATCAGTACTTCAGGTGAGTATGTTTAATAGAATTGCGTGACGTACGGAGCTTGTTGCTTTCCAAAAGTGGGGCAATAACATCTCATATGGACTTTTCGAGGCCTTTTTCATGACTTTCAATACGTGTCTCACAAAAGTGGTTTGAAGCAACACTATTTTTAATGAATGAATATATATAACACTTCGATGTTACGAGCTTTTGAAAGATATACCTAAGGAGTGGAATTACTCTCATGATTCGTCCTACCTAACTCTATAGCACCGCCGCTTCCAGAATGTTGTCATCAAGGGGTCAAGCATACGCCGAATCTGGCCTGATGACCGGATATATGCGTGAAAAGAACAAACCATACAATAAATTTACACACCCAGATGGAGAGATAAGTTTTGCGAATGCAGAAAATGTTGGTGACCCGGAACACCAATACCAGAGCACTAAATTTCCATAGTTTTTGATGAAAGACAGCATCATTGATTACATTAACAAAAATGTAGGCGTTATGAATATGTGGTTTGGGTTGGGAACTGATGATTCTCCAGTTCAAATTCAACGCTAGACAGTGTACCTACAATGAAGGGCCTATTGGCCCAAAGCGATTACGTGAAGCCATGGCTTCTCATTTGAACGATAACTTCTTTCCATTCAGTCCTGTTACTGCGAATGAAGTGACGTTTACGGCTGGTGTTACGGGATTGAATGAGATGCTTGCCTTCAACCTCACAGATGATGGGGAAGCACTTTTGCTTGGACGGCCTATCTATGGGAGTTTCTATGTTGACTTGAAAACTAAATCTGGGTCCGAGAATACTATCTCCTGTTTATCTTAAGTTGCGCTTACATTCTCAGGTGTGAACTGGTTTATGTATCCTTTGGGGACATTGATCAATTTAGTGTCGATGCCGTACAAGTATATGAAGACGCTATCTTGAAAGCTGCTAAAGATGGGATCAAAATTAGAGCCCTATTAATATGCAACCCGCATAATCCACATGGACATTGTTACCCGGTGGAGCTGTTGCGAGGACTTATGGGGCTATGCCAAAAACATGATCTTCATCTTGTCAGTGATGAAGTGTATGGTCTCTCAGTTTTCGAAGTAGAGGGTAGTGTAAGGACGCCGTTTGCAAGTGTCCTTTCAATAGATCCATTGGGGTTGCTTGATGTGAATAGAATTCATATTTTGTATGGAATGTCGAAGGTATGATGCTTGTCCCGTATGTTGAGCTGCGTTTACTGATCTTATAAGGACTTTGGTGCCGCGGGTCTGAGACTCGGATGCATGATCACACGAAACAAATCAATGACCGCAGCAACTCGAGCCATTGGGTAAAAATTTTCACCCTTTTAGTTGATCGCAACTGCTAATTTACAAAAGACGTTTCCACTGGCCTTCGGAAGTAGCATGTTCGATCGCCACGTCAATGCTCGAAGACAAAGAATTTGTAGCTTCCTATACCAAGGAGAGCCAAGCTCTGCTCTCAAAACACTATAATATTGCTACTACAATACTAGAAGGAGCTGGGATAGACTATGTACGAAATGGGTATGCTTTTCCCCCTTCTCCCAGGCTACATCATATTTGACTAATTGCACGTGACAGAAACGCAGGATTCTTTATCTGGATAGATCTATCTCCATACATCTCTTCGAAAGAATCAAATGATGACGGCTGGAAAGCCGAAAATACCCTCAAGGAACTTATCACCAATGCGGGAATCCCGATTGCTTCTGGGGCAGCTTACCGTGCTGAAACTCCTGGATGGTTTAGGGTTTTGTTTACGGTCGACGAGGATTCTTTGAAAGAAGCACTTAGAAGGTATATTGTTCTCTAGGCTTTTCCCGTGAGATTTTCCCTGGCTAATTCGGAATAGGATTATCAAAGTTGCAAAGTCTGCAAGATAGGCATTTATTGGACTTCTCATGCTGTGCTTGCCTACTCATCGCTTTCGAAAGTTTGCCACTCTAGACGTTGCAAGATATAACAGAGCTCGGGAATTTTCTTTCCGCTTTGAATGTGAAGAGCAGCTTAGATAGAATTTAAAGACACTCGAGTACTTGAATTTGTAGGAAAACCGTATAGACTTCATACTGAATGAAGCATATGACTCGCAATGCATCACAAAATCGTCGGATAGTGGTAATAGTATCAAGGTATTAAAGCATATAAGTTTATAGCCTCGTGCTATTGCTTTACAACCTCCATAGTATCTATGTCACTACCCCACAGAAGATGCAACTTTACACAGCACATTCACATGATTATTACCATCACACCATGACATCAATAAGACTTTAGATTAGAGTTCAGAAGATTGCCATAAACCATCGATTGAAATGCTCGTCCAGCTGCATATACCTAGCGAATCGAATACGCACCTAGCTATGCCATAGTAAATCCCAAAGTTCTCTACCAAAATTCTCCAATCAAGCCAGCATCAAATTACCCAAGGCCTTTTGTTACTTAGGATAGCCAGCTCCTGCAACTCTTCCGGTTCCTTGTAAATATTTTCCTTGTTATGAATCTCTTTTAGAACCTAGAATTACAGTACCCTTGGAGAAATATCCTCTCACCCGAGGCTCTAATGGTCGATCTGAATTTTTCGCTATATAAATGTTGTTGCGGTAATGCAATGGCAATGAAGGGAACACGAATGGGGGTGTATATAAAAGGATCGGCAACTTGCCGAACCCCAAAATAACGAAGGTTAGAATAGATGAAACCAGCATCCATCCCAAGTAACGTGGGACAAGTTTCCAGCTGATCCCCATGAGTCAGCTGTTGACCTATCTACCAACAACATGGCGTGAGCCGTGTACCAAAAACGTATATAGTCTCTCCAAACACTTAGCTTCTAGGACCTCTTTCATCCCAAGGCCCTCGATGCCACGCTTTATCTGCCTCCTTGTACTCCTCGTCAATCAGCTCGATGAGACCAGCACCGCAATTCTCCTCAATTTCCTGGCCGTCTTTACCGATAAGGACGGCCTGGTTCTCGTTGAGTGCATTTTTGAGGTGGCCGATGCGACGGAAGAGTGTGGTACAGATGACAAGCCAGCGGACGCGAAAGGCACCGGCGGATTCCCAATTGATTGCATTTTGCCACTGCTCATGAGCATCAGCAATTAGTATCATGCCACCCCTTACTATGAATGAAGGACTCGAAAGGAGCGAAGCCGAGGACATGGGGCTTTTAGTGGGGAAGAGAGCTTACGGGAGGAGGAGTAACACTTCCAGGAAGCGATTCCATACGAGCATAACCCTGAAAAGCACGACTCTTGTTAATAGAAAAAACGAGGATCACGTCTTTGCAACGCTCGAAAGCTTCTTTGAAAACTTCGCCATTTTGCTTCTGGGTGGTCCAAATTC
>Ga0247734_1000962_pt1 | contig 23235 bp, 16 predicted proteins | sample UWRJL103311B2_FD_180933 | JGI IMG/M metagenome (GOLD analysis project Ga0247734, IMG submission 180933) | Plant litter microbial communities from Arlington Agricultural Research Station in Wisconsin, United States - UWRJ-L103-311B-2 | ecosystem: Environmental > Terrestrial > Plant litter >... | reverse complement strand
TCCTCAGCCTCAGTAGTGAGGGATCGGTGAAGCCTCCAAAAGCAAGAAAGAAAGAGAGCACTAATCCTTAGTCTTACTTATTATTAGGAGGACTGACTTAACGAGCAACACAACCAAGACAATCTACGGTAGAGATGCGGGTAGGTCCTGTACCTAGGTATCCTATGTATGTAAGCCATGTGGGCAATAACACATTTCTATCACACTCACTACCAACGACATAAGCTGTTGATGCCTCACAATGTATTGATGTATTGATTTACAATTGATCAGACTTACAGTATGGGCTTAAGTGGTGATATTCGGACGGTGCAGAGTAAGTCCCCTCCAGATATGTCTTGGCGTGCTTGTCACTTCATTCTTGAGCGAACTGGTGATCAAGACTTAATTCAACATATGATTAAACCAGCAACAGACGCGGGTGTGCTTTTATTCACTGGCTTGTCAACTCATTTCTCCCCTCAACCACAGTTCTCACGTGTTCAGGCCAAGTCCGAATCTAACCAAGTCCTTATATCCATACTGTACGGAGTACTTACTATACAGTACTATTAGTCGGATCGCTGTCAGCAAAACCTCCGACCAGCTGCTTCAACCCTCGCTCCTCCTCCGAGCTTCCTCCTCTCACAACTAACTATGCAGCTTTCAAACACCTACCATTCAATCTAGCAACTCAACTCTCATTACTACAACCGAGCCAGCCAACGGTTCTTCCTGTTGGCCGGCCAAGACACTAGGCTAGTAAAGCACCATTTAACCTTACCCCCTCGCTAGCATGGTGAATTGCAGTAGTCAACGCAAGCTAAATTCTACGACGTGCAACAAATCAACTAGCACTACTCTACGCTCGAAGGGCGCTTCCTCCGTCGACCGTCAGGTTGAGTAGTGCGGAGCTTGCGAGCGATCAAGGGACGCTGCTTTCTTTTCTTTTTCTGGCCGAATGAGGGAAGGCTGAAGAAAGAACCATGGATTTGCGAGCAACGTATGGAGTACGGGGTAAATTGATCATCAGCATGTCAAGGCAGAAAACTCTTTACTACACACTCTATCTGTCTTGCTTGTCTGTGTTACTACGGCTGAGCATTTGAAACTTTGAAGTTACCTATCTTAATCGAATCATGTTGCAAAGTATCAACTAACGCTCTTTGAGCCTGTAATCCTATTCATACTATTTTGGTATCAGTTAACCACAACATGCCTTCCCAGCTCATAAGAGATGGCCAATAAGAATTCAATTTGATGTCTTCTAAATTGCAAAGTCGCCTGCTAAAGGAAGCACTTTTGAATTACCACAAGCCTCTTAGGCAGAACCCAGAAAGTCTCAGAACACATCTACATCAAAGGATCGGAGAACATGTGTCGCTATATTTAATCATAGAGCGTAGATTATTCATCCCTTTTACTGTTGATTGTTGGCGAAGCAGCCATGTACGTACTTGGCATGTAAATACCATTTTTACTAATCAATTAAACACGGATAATTTGCCTCACTTTACCATATGTCCTTTCTAGAGACAGAATGTTCTGGATTTCGCCAGAGACAATTGATGCTATATGGTGCATCTTAAAATCTGAAGCTCCAGGTTTACTGGGAATCTTTTTCCGAGATATAAGTTCGGAGACTTTGTGGCAACCAGAGAAAACCCCGGCTTCCTCGCGTAAAAGTCTCGAAGCAAATCAAGGAATTTACTACTTTGCAAAGGTTTAGCATAAATATTAATACTTCGTATAAGATTAGCAAAGACAGCATACTTGGTTTCTGTTAGACTACTTGTAAGTCAAGTCTCTATCAAACTATACGCCAGGATAGATGTAAAATCTCCTTTCTTAGACTCTTTTAACTTTTTTGCAGCCCTAAAATAGCAATAGAAATATCAAAATTAGCCCGCTATCCTCTTTCAGAGGCAATTAAGTCAGCAGTCGATGCTCCGCCTTCTACCCTTGGGCCACGGCATATCTACTACTGACTTGCTAACCGAGTAATTGTATTGCGCGAGAAGAAACTGGGGAAATAGCTAGTTTTGAAACTTCAAATTCAAGACAACTCTAGTACTAGTATAAGTTGATTTTGTCAACAAAACGAATATGTTTACTGTGTTTTCTATGGCAGCTACAATCTACAAGAAAAAAAGTAGATCTGCTCGCACGTGACTATATTCTTGGTGAGTAGCTTTGACTTCATCCCTACAACGCCAGAGTTGTGTAAATTCTATAGATGCATTTTCTTTGCTACAGGAAGATTGATGGCTTGTCTGTAAGGTCTTGACCGCTTCAAGGTGACTAACATCTAATCACGTGAGAAATAAGAGGCGGCTTCCAATTTGTCTCTTGTCGGAGGTGTCTACTATACTTGAACTCCTTCCTGATTCTTTAAAGTTGTCAATATCCACGCAGGAAGTTAATCGGTATCGCAAGAAACGCAGCTTGGTTGCTTAGTAGCATTTGTACTATATTAAGGCAGAATATCCTTGGTATTAAAGCCTTGTCACGCTCACCGGCGATGATTTGCCGTATTATGCATCACAGCTGAATATCCTTGCCACAATAGCGCTTGATAGACGATCAAGTTCGCTACTACTAAAAATGGATGTCCGTAACTTAGCAACTATGAAGATGGCTCTCTGCACAAGTCCTTGAACCTCATCAAACTCGTCACGCAATACATGGCCGCCAGTACAAAGTTGCTCTACAATGGATGTCGGCAATGCACATGTCAGCTCTGGCTCAGGGGTTCCGGACGCCGTCAGATTTGGAGAGGCACAAGTTATATCATCAATACCGCTGCGACCCGGTATACGGAAGCAGCTGGGTAGGGAAGAATGGGAGGCATTACGACCCCTGATAGAACAGTTGTATATCAAAGAGCGGAAAACATATCCAGAGGTTAGAGATATCCTGAGGGATGAGCATGATTTTGAACCCACGTAAGCCTTCACCCAAGTTTGACAGAGGTCAACAGATACCAACAAGTCTTCAGAAAACGGCAATTTGTTGGGGTAGTCCAGAAATGGGGCTTAAAAAAGAACACCAACCAGAAACAGCGTGAGCTGATACTGGAAAAACTCAATGAGGATCAAGGCGCAAAGGAAGTCGGCACTTTCGCTATCAATCAACGCAAATTGAAGCGGTGGAAGAAGAAAGATATTAATCCAATCCAACCAACCACAGGCACAGTTGCACGAGTAACACACATATCTCGGCAACCCGCAGCACCAATGGTTTTCCAGCTTCCGGAGAACCTGTTCGCCAGTATCAACATTTACGTAACTGCCTCAATCGAAAGTCAGACGTGGGTTACGTTCAAGAACGGGCCATCCTTCAACATTGTAAAGCACGGAAATAGAGAGCCAGACGTCAGTTACCTCGATTCCTTCAATGCAAATTGTGTAGCGGCACGGGACTTCATTCGAAAGGACTCATTTGTCGAAGCTCGAAAGAGTCTTTCGAACGCCTGCAGTCTGATGCGCCAGATCTTGGAAAGTGAAGATCCCCACGCAATTTGGTACTTCATAATGTCATTTTTCCAAATGAGGACCCCTAGAATCAAAGTTGTTGACGAAGCTTTCGCTGTAATAAGAGGCTATCTTGGGAGGTTAGCAATGGCGCTACTACCTGCAGGCCATCCCTGGCGGAATATATGCTGTTTAATAGCATCTGTGGAGCTAGATCAGCTTGACGGAGTACTTTCACTTATGATGGAATGTATAGCCAAGGTGTTTGAAGCAAGATTGGGACGTTTTCACGAAACGACATTCCTATGCATTCAAGAGCACATCGGGGCTCTAAGGTACCCGAATAGCCTCGAGCATGCAGAAATGGCCTTGCGCGAGCTCATTGTAGAAGTTCAGCATCATCTCGGCCCTTCCAGACAACTGTTTGGTGCCATAGAAAAGCTATGTGTGAATTTGAGAGCCCAAAAGCGCTATGCTGAATCCGAAATAGAGTCTGAAAAATACCTCGCTCTAGCTCGTGCTAATAAAAACCAAAATAAAATAGTAAATAGCCTGCTACATCTGACCCAAGCTCAGTACTATCAGGGGAAGCATCTAGAAGCAGAAGCAACTATGAGGGAATGTGCAGCTACAGTGCTTACAGTGCCAACGAGCGACTCGGTGACTTGGGCTGTATTCTTTTTGACGAGATTGGAGCGCTGGCTTCGTGAATGGGGGAGAGATGCAGATGCAGATACGCTGAAGGATGAGATTGCTGCTATGGTGGTGGAGCCTACGGATGTGATCGAGGAAGTGGGATCAATCAAATGAGCGTCTGTAAACAGACTATGGAGGGCATACATCTGATTCATATTAATCAGATTGATATTTGGCAAAACTAGCCTTGTAGAATATAGCCACTGCTGAGCTACTGTTGTTATATAGCCGCCAATGTACCGTCGAGTTTTCGTGGCAAGTAAGCAGTGGCAAGTAAGCAGTGGCAAGTAAGGAAGGGGAGGAGTGTCGTAGATTTAAGTCACGCTTCACACCTCTTCAATATTTATAGACTATAATAAATCACTTTTGAACAGAATTTTGTGCTGTACTCAACATTAATATGATGGAAATGCTAACACAACCTGGCGTAAGTTACTACATGATTGTCGTTACAGGTCATCATAAGAAGCCATATCCCAAAAACGCCCCTTGCCGAATGCAATCCTCTACTATATACAAATGGGTATTACGGAGTCCTCATCCCAGTTTGGTTTCCATTCCAATCACCATCCGCGACACCCTCACCCAACTCCTGAAAAATGCAATCTCCCAGTCTCCCCTTTTTGTTTGAAACGTCGAAGCAAGAAACAGAATAGTAAATATGGACCAACAGACCATTCCAAAATCTGCGCAGTTGTGCTTATATGCAATTCCACTCTGCGAAAACACACCATCTAGCGCTACGGTCCGCTAGAACAAGACCGCGCCAGACACCTCGCTCGCCACACTTGATAATTGTTTCCCATGTTCCGCCGTCCCCAGCCTCCACGGCTTGACTTGTGCTTTGACCTTTTTCATCCTTTCGCATCAGTCGGAGTATCTTGCCACCTGGGCTCTGAATTGCGAGTTTGACATGTTTCTTCTTCGAGCCACTGCTCGAGGTGCTAGGATTTGAGTCTGCGGCCGAACTGGTCATGGACATTGCTGAACTAGGACGGTTGAATGGAACTGGGGAGGTGCCGCCTGGGGAGGATCCTGGCAAAGATGAAGGATGTTGACGAATTGCAAACACGTAAGTATTGTTAATTGCTAGCTGTTGGCATTGTGGCTGTGCGACATATAGATCATATCGTTGAGCATGAGGAGTTGGATGGCGTGTAACGAATTCGAAGGGAGGATTGTCTCCTGTATGTATTATTGGGAGAGCAATTGCAAGAGGGTGTATAATGTCTCTGATAGAGTGCATCAGACCTCTCTTTCCAGCGTAGATCTTCAATGTGGCGTTTCCTTCATCACCTGGAAGCACAGCTTTAACAGTATATCGTTTCTGCCCTCCGACCCATTCAGCTTGCGCCAACGCACGCTTCTTCACTAGTTCTCCACTCTCAAAACAGTCACCATCATCATCATGCTCAAAAGCACGTGCTTCGACTTCCGCAAAGCATTCGATATCTGCTGGAACAATAAATCGGACATGAACCTGCTCCAAATCCTCAATTCTGATTAGACTTGTGTCATAGTCAACCATCTGAAGGCCTTCCTTGAAATATTGCGGGCAAACCCCTGGTAGAGATAACAAGATTTCGTGTGCAATTGGAGGGCACACATGTTGTTGGTGGTGTTGTTCTGGGACATGACTCCAGCATAGTTCCATTGGCCGCGTCAAGAAATACCAGCTGTCTGCAACTTTGGTACTGACTTCATTCGAATAGAGCCCTCTTAAAGGATTTGAGGGACCAGAAAGCGAGCAGTCCATCATCCTCCACTGCCCATCAACAACAACGGCATTCCACCAGTGATTGGGCCGCGGCATGAGCATTCCCATCTCGGGCTGTTCTCCAGGCGTCTTCAGATAGCCCCTAATAATCTCTGCTTGGACTCCAACAGAGGCGCACATTTCCAGTACCAAAACAGCTACCTCCTCAGCACATCCGCGCTTTGTCTGTATGACTCTCCGAGAATCAATGGCACACTCGAATTCTTCCTCCCAGGTAATTTTCTCACTAACCCAAGTGAAAATGGCACGGAGTTTTTGAACATCGCTGCGGTAGGGCCTACAAACAAATCCTGTTGCTAGGCTGGCCGCATTCGTCATTGGTGGGAGGCTATTGATGAATCTTGCGTTTTTATCAACTAAGCTGAGATTTACGGCCTGGAAATTAGTTGGGTCGGTGACAGGATTTCCATCCGCACCCTCGTCTCCGTCGACCTGGTGATATAGTTCGTCCACGGCACTAATTGCTGGGTAATCCATCATCTGGCAACGCTCAATTCGTTCAACACGCTCAATTCTGCTAAGCGAATTTGAACGATTAATGTCTCGTCGAACCTGGATCCAGTCGACACCACTACCAAGACCCATATCAGCTGCAGCTATATTACGACTACTTTCATGACTACCATTAAATCCTCCGGCAATCGAACTAACACCGTTGGGCATCAGACGCTTTGATGGTAAAGGCGGCCTCGTTTGTTCCCCCACTACGATGCTACTTCTGGCACTGGCTGCTCCTGTCTTCGCCGACTCAATAATTTTCTTGAAAAATCCAGTCTTTTTAGGCTTTGGTGTAGCTAGGCCTCCTAATATACCCGAATCCCCTGCTACTGAGTGCCACCCTGCTTGAGATTTGGATCTAGTGGCATCAGAGGCGTGGCTACTGTGATATGATATACCTGTGAGTGGTGTTTGTGGCCTGGAGTCGAGAGCGTCGAAGTTGTCCCTTCTCGATCCAAAAGCGCTTTGAGCCCTGCCTTTCATCGCCTCTTTCCTCCTGGATAGACTTCCAGCACTAGTATAAGAGTAGCCACCTGCAGATGTCCCACTCATTAGACTTCTGTCTGTCATTTGTGTGCTTGAGCTACCATTCGTTGTAGTGCTTCGGGCACCTGATGAAGAGCTGGTGGAATTTGTTTTGGTAGTAAAAGTTCGACCTAGAACCGAGCCCACAACATTATATGCAGACTTGCGGTGCCGAAGTTTTTGTTCACTAGATACGACACCCATCGAAGACTTTGGTCTATCATAGGAGCCTGGTTTGGGGGGGACTGGGGGGCCATCATCCTCGGGGACAAATTGCGGGCTGCTGCCGTGCATTTTATTCAATCGCGTCTCCATTCGCTGGACATAGTTGCTCAGCTCAGGACCGGGCTGTTCAGCAGCGTGATGGTTATTAGAGTCGCCGTGAAATGTTGCATGGCTATCATAGTCATTTTGGCCGATTCCCATCGCTGTGTTTGGCCTTGGTGGACCGTTTCTTCTTGAATTTATATAGCCTTGATCAAAGGCGTCCGGGGACCATGGATCCAGAGGAGGCTTAGGTGATTCAGTTTCGCGGGAAACTCCCATATCTGCCAAAGAACTCATAACGTCATCCATAGCACTACGGAGAGGCGAAGGTGTGAACCCAGTGGCACCAGGAGATGGTGGATATGGCGAGACTCGACCAGGTGTATGATATCCATTTGAGATCGTCGATTCGTGGGACTTGTACATGCTTCTGTGAGGAGGAGGGGGTGGAGGCGGGGAGGATCCTACTTCGGGAGAAGGCTCTCTCGAGTATGCTTTGTACTGGAAAGATGGAGCAGGAGATGGGGCTCGAGAGTTCCATTGTAACGGGGGAGCTGGGGATGGGGCTCGAGAAATATATTGTCTGCCATATACTGGAGATGGCGTACGAGTTACATAGTGTGCAGGAGCAGGAGATACTGCTCTAGATCCGTATCCAGGAATATTCGGTGAAGGAACTGGTCGCTGATTGTCGTGAACACTCATAGGATTGGGAGATGGAGCTCTGGAAGCAGCCAGACTCTCCTTCTTCCTCAGCTCCTCCCTCTTCTGTCTCCCTTCATCTGGAGCGGAATACGACTGGAATGGCTTGCGTGATGACTTCGTTTTCGTCTTCTGTGGTGGTTGTGGATTGAAAGGGGTTGGACTGACGGACCCGTTAGGCATTGGACTCGTTGCCCTGCTAGCAGGCCGGAAGTCATCGTCGAGTATTCGCACAAAGTTACAAGGAAAGAGTCCATGGACACGTTTATCGCGTCGCAACCTTCCCATCCACCATGACCCATCGCCGGCGTTGAGGCATTCTATCAAGTCTCCTTCCACAAAGCCCAGGTCGCGTTTTGATTCTCCGCCCCAGCTGTGAATTGCTTGTACCCAGCAGGGAAATCTAGTAGGAAGTCCTTGAGGTTGCGGCATGGTCGTCGAAGATTTGTGCCAGTACCAGTGTGCAGTCCCTCATATGCGCTGCAGACCTATGGCTTCCTCGTTGTGGTGAGCATTGAGTTTGGCAAGGTGTTGAGTTGCTGTATTCTGGTATCTACCGTGAGGGAGCGAAGCAGAGCAATACTAAAGTGAATGTTATAGGCAAATATAACGAGTGGATGGATGGTAATAGTGCAAAGGAGCGAACAATAACTGATTTCTGACCATGCCCTGACAGCCTGTATTGCCAGCGGTGGGTTCTGTTTACGTTGGGCGTGCCGGTCACGTTTCAAGGCGGATGTTGCTATGGGTTACCACGATAAGCCGATAAGACATACAGAGTGGGTCCGTTGTCCAATGAACGGGTGTTTCGCAGGATCCTCATCTGCATACGCTTTGAAGACCACCAGAAGAGCCAGCCAGAGCGAAACCTAAACGCTGTACGTGCAAAATAAGAAATCTGGAGAATCCCAACTTCACTCATCCGCCGCATTGGATCCTCAATTGACTCCCTCACTTCTCCCTCTCACCCATTCCCTCCCTTTGGTAGCCAGAAAACAGAGCCTCTCTGTTTCTGTGATGCCTTGCTGTGTTTCTCGGTATCGTCAAACGGTCAAAGCTTCTTCCTAGCTCCGTCGCACCAGGTTGCGTGTAAACAAACCCTCCTTATATTCTTTCGGCTCAACACCATCATCCATTTTAAAGATTCAACTTCCCTTCTCTGTACCACATACTGAATCTCTTCGTTTTCCTCCGACAGGCAGCTATTGCGACATAGTACCAGCAGTGAAATTCAAGACCCGGCCTATTCACATTGCTAGCGCTTAAGCAAGATGTCTGACGGGGAAGCAGCAAGCGCTTATACCGTTCTTCAGGAGCTCGGAAGTATGGGCGATTCATTCCTATCGTCTTCTAATATGGTCTAACAATATACTAGGTGGGAGCTTCGGTGTGGTCTATAAGGCAATTGAAAATGCTACAGGTGAAGTTGTTGCAATCAAGCATGTTAGTATTCCGCAACGTCATCTCAGACCATTTCTAATTTTGGTAGATCGATCTCGAGTCTAGCGAAGATGACATACAAGAGATTCAACAAGAGATCTCGGTGTTGAGCACATGCGCAAGTCCATTTGTCACACAGTACAAAGCTAGCTTCCTTCGCGGGCACAAGTTATGGATTGTCATGGAATATCTGGGTGGAGGATCTTGCTTAGATTTGGTACGTTTGTCACTTGTTATACACACCAAACATATACTCATAGATCGTAGCTCAAGCCAGGCTCCTTTAACGAGGCTCACATCGCTATTATATGCAGAGAACTGCTCCTAGGTCTCGAATACCTGCACCAAGAGGGAAAAATACATCGAGATATCAAGGCTGCCAACGTCCTCTTGTCAACTTCGGGGAAGGTCAAGTTGGCGGATTTTGGAGTTGCTGCGCAACTTACAAACATTAAATCTCAACGAAATACTTTTGTAGGTACTCCGTTCTGGATGGCCCCGGAGGTCATCCAGCAAGCTGGGTATGATTTCAAAGCCGACATATGGTCACTTGGTATCACGGCGATGGAACTGATTAATGGCGAGCCTCCCAACGCATCGACACACCCCATGAAGGTGCTATTTCTTATTCCCAAGCAACCAGCGCCTAGGCTAGAGGGGCCAAACTATAGCAAGGATTTCAAAGACTTCGTTGCTCAGTGCTTAGTCAAAGACTGCGATAGGCGACCTTCGGCAAAGGAACTTTTGAAGCACAAGTTCATTCGATCAGCTGGTAAAGTCGAAGCTTTACAAGAGCTTGTGGAAAGAAAACAAGAATGGGATGGTGGGAAATCTCGCCCATCGCATCCTAGATTTTATGAGGAGACCCTGTTAGTTCTTAAATCTTTGACCCGGAGCCTCGCTAATGTTTTAAAGTCATACTATGCCCTCTAAGGAAGATCCTGATGCATGGGTCTTCGATACCGTGAAAATTGCCCCCCGCAAAAACACCACAAAGAGGCGGAAGTTATCCGTTATTCATGCAAATGGTCAGAGTATTTATGAAGGACCAAATGATGCTTTCAAGCGACTTGATCTTAAGGATTCTCCGCTCGAATATTCATCCCCTCCACCCGTCACAGTCAAGAGGGGTACCGTACGAAGGCAACCGTCCATTGTTCAGCTAACAACACCTGTCAAGCAACGTCAAGCAAGCAACCAAAAGCGACCTCTTCAACCGGACTTGAATTTTGGAAATGGCGGTTCTACAGTTCGTGTATTTCGTAGAGTTTCGGATAACTCTACACTCGCTCAAGTTTCAAACGATGAGGCAGCTCAAGGCTCTACTCGTGATGAGAATAGACCACCAGGAGGTGAGACTACTACTACCAAGGAATCGATATTAGGAAGGCGCACTTTCAATAAGGTTATTGATCCAGCATTTCAAGAGCTTCATGCGCAGACAGGAAATCAAGCAAAGAGGGAGGCACTATCTCGCCTCGCAGATGCATGGAGTGCATTGGATGCTGTGGACCCGGAAGGGGAATACCACTTACTAAAACTCATGATCGACCGCGTCCAGTCCGACCCCAAACTATCCTCACTTCTGGCACCAGCAAAAGGCTCATTGAAAGATGGGACTCCCCAGGGTACGCCAAAGAAAACCGCTGCGAAGTTAGTGTTAGCACAGAACAATCCACACCTCCAAAGCCACCGTCGCAGACAGTCCAGTGTGCAGCCAGATGATTACCGGGAGAGGATTGCCAATCTACCCGGCCAAGTTCAGCCAGGCATGGATCATACAAAACAGCTAGCGGACGTACTATACGGCCGATGGTCAGACGGACTACGTAACAGATGGCCAGCTATTTGATGGGTTTTCGAAGAGCATAATTCGGTGCTAAAGTCTTCTTTAAGGAATCCTTAAAAGTGTGTTACATCATTGATGATTTTCCGGATCAGCATAGCAGGGATGTAGAAAAAGTGCGTGAAAGATTTTTGTTTGGGATTCAACTGTACCAATTGCAAGTCGATCTGTTAATGATGAACTGATGAGTTAACGGCTGTCGTTCGTTTCTGCGGGAGTTATGGGTTTGCAGCGTTATTTTGGTTCTGGGTCGGAAGAGTTGTATAGTAATGTTTTTATATAGAACCTCCAAAATGGATAGTGTGTTTGCGATTATTGATGCTCTCTTTGCTCCCTTTCAGCTAAGACCGACGGGATCCAAGTGTTTAAAAACGTCTTTATTGTATCAATTTGTCTGAATACAGATACAATTAGTAGTATGTATTTGGGTCACCACGATGCCTCTACAAGCCACAGCACTAATGAAGAGTACAGACATTTGCCTCCTTTTGATCGGGATGTCCACGGCCTCCCTCATTGGCTAAGTGGTATTCTTAATAACCCGTTGATCTATTTAGCTAATTCATCTGGTCTTTTTCAGAAATGGGATATCGTTTTTATAATAGAAGCAATTTTGCAAAGCGAATACTATCCAGGAATTTCCCATCATGCAGCTAACTCGCGGAGCTAGAGTAATCCAGTTTGTATGGAGCAGGATACTTCTGATCTTCAATGAACTATTGCCAACAATATGGTCCGGTACCCTCCATCCATGCTTCCTGGATTGCCTTGTGAGGAGCCCGGTAACCTATTCCACATCCACCTTCTTATAACCACTGGCTTGATAAAGCATCGACAACGGGTAGTGCGGGAGCGTCTCAAATTCGCAGTGGAGGTAACATCTAGAGAGAATCACCGCCTCCTTCTTGGCCTGCTCAGCATCACATTGCAAACCCCCCTTATTCCCTTCCCACGTGATGCTTTTGATCTCCGAACTCCCGCCCTCTTTCAGAACAATGTGAAGTACGAAACACTCCTGGTGGCTTGAACCAAAGCTTCGGATGATGTGGAGAGAAAGACCGCCATTCTCATCCGGATCCTCCATCAACAGGTCAAATTTGATGTCCATGCTTGGGGTCTTGAAGCTGACCTTCATCTTTTCCACGTCAGCGTCGCTGATAGCCAGACCCCAGGGTTCAGAGAGGGGCTTCTTCATAGGAGCATACAAGCCCCGCTCGTACTTGGTCGAAAGCCACTTTTCGATCTCCTCCTCGGTCATCTCCTCGCCCGAATAGCTTTCCGCATCCGATTCCCACTCTACTTCGCTGTCCGACGTTGGAGGCACCGTCGTAGGCTCCTCTTGTTGCGCGTTGCTGTGAGAAGCCATGGTGTAGTTTGCGTAGAATTTATGTATTAACTGTGGAAGTGTTAAAACAAGCACTGAGAAATGTGAGTGTGGCTGGGATTTTGGTACGTACTCTTCGCGAAAGTTCACAGCAGTTGGTAGTTGATTCACTTGGGTAGTAGACGTTTGAGAAGGCACTTCTCGTGGTAATGAAGTCGGTTCCCTTTCGCGTCGCTTTTCTCTTTGCACCTGGATAGTATATATTCATTCATCTAGAAATATCCACACCCAAGAGACAGAAGAAAAAGCACATCAATGCCGTCCCGATCATAGACTTTCTAATATAATCATTGATCATTATTGAATACAATTGAACTAGCTTGGTGCCCTGTATTCTAAGTGATCCGATACTAATTATTATATACTTCTTTTCTAAGGATAGAATATCCAGAATGTAGTGAACGTAGTGAACGTAAAAGTACTTAAAGGACGCTTATAGTATAAGGAAATCAAAATGAACTCTAGCTTTGTATCTGAAATTCGGGCCATGTGATTATTACCTAATCGTCAAACGACATCACGAGATGTCATTTTGTCACCTATATAAATCTCTTTTGAGTAAAATATCACTACATCAGGTATTGTTGTCCCCGAGAAACTATGGTGCATTGAATATTTCAATGGTTATTAGCAATCAGACAGAGCGTATTACTAATATCATTCCAATCACGCGGCTCTCTTCTTGCTTATGTCTCCTTTTGGCTGCCGGTGAATGACTCCTTCGTGAATGTGGATGCAGAGCAAGCTCACTAAGAACATTAATTATTCCAACACAGTTGAATAGTTCTGGTTATGTTTCGCTTTTTCCAAACCCAATACCCATCCAATTCAAACACCGCAGTACAGTAACACCTCTCTCAACACAAGACAATGACTGTAATTATCCCCAACGCCCTAAAAGTGGGTGATACAATAGCATTTGTTTCCCCTTCGGCGCGGCTAAATGAATTGCTGCCAACTGCTATGTCACGGAGTGTGAAGTTCTTTGAGGATAGGGGACATCCAGTCAAAACGATATACTCACCAATACCTACATCCAGTTCTAAGTCAATATTCCTCCAAAAGGTTCAGCATGTCGCCAATGAAATCCATGAAGCTTTCCTTGACCCCCAAGTAACTTGCATTATCACCACGATAGGAGGGACAGAAGCAAATGAGATCTTGCGACACATAGATTACGAAATCATCCGCAACAATCCTAAGATATTCGTTGGATACTCTGACATCACCCATTTGCTGTATGCCTTCTTTGTTAAGGCAGGCTTGCGAGGATTTTATGGGCCTTGCGTTCAGACTGAATTTGCGGAGTTTCCAGAGCCGGATGTTTTTACAACAAATCACTTTTTCCAAGTTCTCCTGGGTAAAGGATCATCTGGAACCGAAGGAATCGCAGGAAAGCAGATTCCGATGTCGACTTCATTTACCCACCTCGGACTCCCGTTTTTGTCTGAATCCGGGGAAGATAGCCAGGATATTCGCGAAATGGTTCCCACACGACAGGCTCGCTTCTTGCGTCCTGGAATTGTAACAGGGCCTCTCCTGGGAGGCTGTTTACGCAAACTAGTCTCTCTCTGTGGGTCACCATTCTTGCCATCTTCGTTACACAAGGGGGCGATCTTCTTCTTCGAAGTGTCACAAGGAGAGAACCTTAGCCCAATGCCCCTGGCGAGGGTTCGTTCCAACCTCGTGGATCTTATAAATTCTGGCTTATGGGACGATATTGTGGGACTTGTGGTGGGGAGAACTTCCCTATATGATGAGAAGATGAACAAAGAACTAGAAAGCGTGATAGAAGAGCTAGTTGATGGTGGCCCAAATGGAGGGTACAAATGGCCGGTACTGTTTGGGGTAGATATTGGTCACACTAGTCCTATGCTTACAATACCTTTCGGGGCACTTGCTAGATTGGATAGCACCAAACATGACTTTTCGTTTCTAGAGGAAGGTGTTCTATAAACTCAATACCTGTGGAACTGGGATATAAGTGAACCATGTTGAAGCTAGGCCTAGTGCTGTGTGGTTTTACATCACAGTCGCTTAATGGTTACCTCATTTTATCGTTTAAGCTAGTATCTTAATGGATTACAAAGTATTATATTCTCGTATACATGCCTGTTCTCGTTCAATTGTGCCGAGCTGCATCACCAGAGTTGGCTATCTACGTTTCAGATGACTTACTAAGGATCATAATATCAATTATCTGCTACAATAGAATATACAAAGAAATTTGAAAACGACCCTCTCCGACAAGGCTCGGTACGGGTAGGAAGCGACTGTCAGGTGAGGAGTTGGTGAGATTGAAAGTGAAGGAAATCTAGTACCATTTTTCCGCACTTGAGAAAGGGGAACAATGCAGGTGCTTGTGGGGAAATGGTGAAAAGATTAAGTACAGAATCATCAAATACTCGAACAAGAGCACATTCGGTTCAAGAGAGGGAAAAGAGGCCAGATACTGAATCACGGCACATTCCAAAAGAATCACCTTCTGTTGGGATGAATACAAGATGGAAATCAAGAACTTGATCTCAATGTGTTGAGCCAGGAACATCTCCTGCAGCATCTCCTGAAACAAAAAAGCTGTTGGCATTATCTCCGGTAATAAGTCCTCGAATTTTATGGAAGTCCAGTGAGCGATCATAAGATCAACTTCCAATATGGAGACCAAGCGTGAGATCAGAGCATCAACCTTAAAATTTCACCTCATTTTTAAGCAGGCAAGATCCTTATGGGATCTCCTGAGTTGCCTGCATCTTGTCCGAGCAGAAAAACTGAGCTGGAAATAGTCCTCTGGAAACATACCTAAATTCTGCATCGGTGGTGCACAAAATGTGAATGTAGTTATCACAAAATATGAGTGGAGGTTTACAATCTGCGTATCTGTTCCTCAGATCCAAGAAATTCGATGAGGGTAGTTTTCATTGTGCTGCTAAGATAGAAAATCGCGCTCTAAGGATCTACTTTTGACACGACTTGGACCTGGAGGCATAGGAACCCAAGCTCCATTTGGACTCCATACCCCAGCTCGAGTGTAATCCCAGCTTTGCGATCCTTGCATGTACGCAAATCGGAAATACTGAGGGTCCACAATATTTGGGCTCTGCGTCCAAACAAATTGTTTGTCGCTTGGGAGTCCTTCATCAGTGTAACCTCTAAATCTCTCCACGTCGTTGACAAGCACGCTAATACCATCAAAAGGCTCAGGCGGATCGATCCAAGAGAAGGAGATGGAAGAAGCATTTTGGCCGAGTGTAATATCGGGTGATCGGGTGATCGGGAGACTAGAGTCATACTGAGCATCGCCTTGCAGCGAGCCAGACGTTTGCAAGACAGGATCAAAGCCCCACCGGGCAATTCCATTTACGAATAGTCCTATTAAGAGGCCTTGGTATAGAAGAACAGGGCGAGTTTGCATACTAGTTCCTGGGAGTAATAGTAATGCTAATATGTAGTGATGAATCCGAAGATTAAGTGCCGGTATCGCGAGTGAGATTAGGATGGAGGCAATAAGTATTCCATAGATGCCCAGATATCGTATTAGTCTTCCCTCCTGCCGAAAGTACCAAATCTGTTGAGCAAAAATACTTGCCAATACTATTATTATAAAAGCAAGGGCCGCTCTGGCACCAGGTTGCTGATCTAGATCGTGTTTGTTCAAGCGTTGAATTGGGATAAAATCAAGCGTATAGTTTGTGAGCGCTCCTACCCAGCATGCCCCAAGCCACAGAACCGTCTTTTCTATTTGAGCGGTCAAGCCGGTTAAAGTCCGGCGGACTCCCATGTATCTGTACATAACTATTGCTATAAACATCGAGGGTAGGAATTTTCCGAGAAGGTTTGATACTAGCGCTGCGACGGTGCTGTTTGTCAATGGCGGATCAGAAGCAAGGCCAACATGGACAAATGTTACTACGAAAATAGTGAAGAAAAATATTGGCCCTGAGGTAGTGAAAAGCGAAAATACTGCCGAGAAGATAACAGATATGTATAACAATTGCCACCGGGCGTCTGTTGCTTCACAATTGACTGTCGGGTAGAAAGCGAAGGATGACGGGAAATCGGAATCAAATCCAATGCTTTCAATGCCATTGCGTTTCGAGCTTTGATATTTGCGATGGGCGCCAATCAATGCCACGACACCGCAGCCTCCATTGTTATTATCGATAATTCCTGCATGGATTGCGGCACCACAAACAAAAGAATCGCTCCTATAGATGGGCCGCTCGTCGTCATCCGATGGGCCACCAATCACTAGAGGCTGATAAATCGCTTCGAACGATCCAACCGCTCTGGGATTTAGAACATGGTGATTCTTACAGTTCGAAGGACATCGAAACGCAAAGCCAGTCCCATTAAATGGGCGACAATCGTTTCCATTAACACCACAGCTATTCCCAGGTGCCCAATTTGAATAACCACATCCAATTGAAGAGGGCCTTCCAAATCCTTCCACTTCTGTCGCAATTGTGCTTTTGTGCTTTACCAAAACGAATGCCAATATCCAGAAAAAGTAATATCCAAGTAAAAGTAGTACCCGATGTCGTCTCTTCGGGAAGAACCGGTCTAAAAGCCGGATTGGAAACTCCTGTATGCTTGGGAACACTGGCTTGATTGCATGCACACGAGGTGGCTGCGGGCCTTTCATCCACTTCCACGCTGCCTTGCTCACTCGTCGTATGGGTACTGGCACCCTTTTAATATATCGATTTCTTTGGTCTTGGAGAAATCTCGGTGTCGGTGGAGAGGAGCTGCTCAGTATATTAGCATGGTAGTTTATGAAGCGCGGTGGCTGAGAGTATGAGAGCTGTCTCGGCTCCTAGGACAACGAGCAAAGTAATCTGTCACTTCTCATCAAAGCGCCGGTACTCATAGCTGATTGTGAAGAGGATAATTACTATAACAGTGAGACTAACTCTTCTGATAGATCATCCAACGGCAAAGAATCGGTTTCGAGGCTTGTTGGTTCCGCTGTTGAATTCGCTTCAGAGGTATTCCTCGCAGCCTCTTCATCGAGGTGTCCAGCCATTGTTACTGTTTTGAATAGGAATGGGAGGTATGTTCGTCGTTAAACCTCTTTCTATCAGACTAAAATACACACCAGCGGTCAGAGAATGGACAGCTCGGCCAGGAATCGTTCATCTCTCGAGTCCACTTCCAGGACTTGAAGATATAACAGCAATGAGGGTTGTAAGAATTGATCGCCATGGGGGGGGTCATATGTAGGAGGGTTGTTACGAAGTTGCCTGGGGTGTTGGAACGCAAGAGGAACCTATCAAGGGTGCCCTGGTCGTCTGATCGGTGATATTCCAAATTGGGAATTTATAGGCTCGGCGTTACCGTGCCCATGGTCTCAATTTTATATACACAGAGGAACAGCACTGAGCTTCAACTATATGAAACTCCGAACAGAAAAGCAGTCACTTAGCCATACACCGTGTCAAGTAGGTGTTTGGTGCTCTGGAATTATAAATTGCCAGTGATTAGCTTGAAGATTAGAGCCTTAATACCAAAACATCAGCAGAACTGAATTTGTCTTTGCAATGCCGTCAGAAACGGCGAGGAAACTTGCCTTTGAAGTCTTAGGGCATGTTGATCCCAATATTGTCAGTGCCAGGCTTGGGAGACTATCTATACCAGAGCGAACGGATGTCGAAACACCAAATTATCTAGCCGTTAGTTCTAGAGGAGTTATTCCTCACATGACACCAGATGTCATTGCAGCTAGTTCAAAGATCGCTGGAATTCATATGGCTTTAGAAGACTGTAAGTTGGCTATGAGGCTCCTCTGTGTTACTTTAATTATACAATCTAATACCCTCTAGTTGTAGAGAAGAAATCTCCTCCGATATTGAACTGCCCCGGAAGCAGTCCTTTACACACATTCACAGCTCTTCCTCGATCTCTGGTAACCCTCCTGGCCCCTCGTCGCACCCCGGCCGTGTTGGCACCAAATGGTAACTCCAGTACTTCGTTGTCAATCTTTACATCAACTGGATTTCAGCAGTTGTCTGGTAAATCTTACAGCACCATTATTCAAAAGCTTCGACCAGACATATGTATTCCACTGGCCGACATAGCCTATGGCACCGAGCCGGGAGCGAAACGTATTCTCAAGATGGCTGATAGGACAGAAGAATGGGTGTCACAACTTCTTAATGACTGCGATGATCAAGCCGTATTTGCACCAATACTTCCCATTGACTTTCTTCACCAGTCGGAATATGTCAACTATCTTGATGAACAAGCAGATCAGCTAGCTGGCCTGGCATTTTATAACTCCAACTTACTCCCCGATATTCCTGCCACAACTTCTCTTTCAAGTTTACCACGTCTCTCATTAGATGAGCCGGCTTCACCTCACCACATCCTGAGACAAATAGCTTTAGGAATGGACATTTTCACTATTCCGTTCGTTGGATTCGCTACAGACGCCGGCATTGCGTTGACATTTGTTTTCCCTCGCCCGCATACAAGCACGAATGAAAAATCGAATGGGACTGGCCTAAACGTTGTTCCTTTAGGGATGGATATGTGGAGTTCGTCTCATGCAACAGCTACTATCCCAATAACCCCATCTTGCAAGTGCTACACGTGTACCTCTCACCACATAGCCTTTATACAACACTTACTCTCAGCAAAAGAAATGCTTGGCTGGGTTCTTATTCAGATTCACAACCACCATGTCCTTTCCGAATTCTTTACTGCAGTTCGTCAAAGTATCAAGAACGGCACGTTCGAGGCAGACACTGAGGAATTTGCGAGGTTTTACGAAAGTGAACTTCCAGCCAAAAGTGGCCAAGGACCTAGAGTGAGAGGTTATCACTACAAGAGTGAAGCTGCTCAGCCAAAGAGAAACGAGAAAGCCTGGACTGGCGGTCTAGATGAGCAGGTGGACAGTGGGTTGGTACCTGATGAAGGAGCAGAGGAGTTGGAGGAAAAGTGATTTGCGGAGAAGATTATTGACTAGTCGCAAGGTATGGTTTCGTTGCCTCTACCTATAGACAAAGTAAAACATTACTAAAAGTGCGCCCGCCTTGAACTGGGTGAGTGACTTGTCTATTATGTAAATTCTGTATTTGTGATTGTAAGCATAATTAGATGCCTTCAGCCTTTTCCACCTTACCTCAACTTAGTGACTTATAAGCATTGAATTTTTCTCTAGACGCCTCACGGCATATGGCGACTAATTATGATAATACAAACCAAAAAGTTATGTATGAAAGAATGAGAACCCCTTCGCTAAACAGAAGTTGCCAAGCTTGTAGTTGACTAACGAGTTAGTTTATAGATGACATCAATTAACAACATGAACGACCTAACAGAGAAGCCTAATTCAAATTGACCAAAAAGAAAGTAAAACGTTCAACCTGCTTACCAGACAGGTGTAGCTACATCTTTATGCCCAGGGCTTTAGCCCGGGAGCAACCTCTCCTATTGTTCTCAGTATCAGAGTGCCGACTTTTCATCCCAGTTATCTTAGGGGAGGATCCTTTCCTTTTGTTCTCAGTAATGTGAAGCCCTGACGACCGTTACGCCGATTCCTCTGATATCCCAGCTGTGGACTTGTGGTCTGGGGGGCGTTCGACCCATTTTGCTTGCTAGGCTTGAATTTGCAATATCTATACTTGTAAAAAAAACTAATCTATTCCCACAGTTAAACCAAACATTTGATTACAATGAGCCACGCTAGGCACTTAGCAGGAGTAACAAGGTAGACTTAATAAACATTTCTATAACCCTGCTATTATTGATCAAGGTCAGAATACTTAGGTAGAATATTAGTTTTCACCAGCCATCCGCATGCAGCTCTATTTGGGCTTGCTGGATGGGTGGCAATTAGACTATCTTCGAATAAATTTTGGTAGCTGGAACTAATATCCGCTACTACTTAGACTTTGGAATTTTATCTTATCCAACTGTCTATTCAAGTCGACCCGCAAATACATTTTAGAATACAATAAAGATCCACCCAAGAAGTTGTCTTACAACAGATCCATATCGGCGAAAGAAAAGTATTTACTTCGTCACTAACGTACCTACGAATCCTTATTAGCCGAATGAGCTTTGCAAGTTGTTCAATGGCCTATCATTCATAAAATTAATTTTGAGGCCCTACTATCAGACAATGTCGCTTGTTTCTTTCTTGGTCTCGTCTTCCCTCCAATTGCTGATCCATATACATAAAATCAGGATAAATGCTATCCCATTTCCAGCGATTGGAAGTGCTAGAGCCGCTTTCATACCCTCTATATATGCCCGTATTAGCCCCAGGACTGCCCGGTTGCAAACACAGACCGAAGCTGTGTCGCTCCTGTTGCAACTACCTTGGCCGGAAAGCCCTGGCATATTGGAAACTCACTATATGGAAATTATGTTACCATAGTTCTAAAGTCGGTGCGGCGAGTAGGTAACATATCTTAGATGTTGCATCTACCTCGGCTGATCTTCCGACGCGGAACCGAATACCAAGAGCGAGACTGATGCCATATATGTCCAGTTCAAAACATATACATCGCTCTAGACATATATTTCAAATCTCCTAGTATATCTGATTTTAGTAATGACCACACAGGTTCCGAACCTACCAGAATATACTTTCTCTAAATCGTACCAGGGAACGAATTCGTGCCAATTAGCAAGAACCACCAAGATGGGCAATTGCACTGTCTAATGATTGGTCCTTGTAAATTGAATAATGTGTGTTAAAGGTTTGATTTTGTTAACCACAAACTGGAGGGTTCCTGGTTCATGAAGGCTACGGTTTATTACAGCTCAAGCATTTCTTGTATTCGTCACAACCACCACCAGTTATCCGCTTATTATTCCCTGATCATGATATCTCCACCTCTATAGGAAAACCGCTAAACCCAAGGCACTGGCAACACTTACTCCTACAATTGTCCATCCGGTCCGAATGACAGTTTGATTTGCAAAGCCCTTTGCGAAATCCCATTGCAAGTGTCGAAGTCCATTGAAGGAGTGAAATGTGAAGGGTAGTGCCACTGTAAACTTTGCCAACACCTTTGCGATTACCGGCCAGGATCCAAATGCCGCAGCCATACTGGCGCTATCAATGTGCCATCCGAACAAAGGTGCCACCAGATAGAGGGAGCCGAAGACATAAAATCCGCCAGACAGTACAGAGCCTGTGATTCGGTGGGTAATAGACAGAATCCAAGGAATTTGTGGTTGATAAATTGAGAGATGAGGGCTGCTCGGTCGGAGTTTTCGTTGGGCGACGAGTATTTGGTAGGAGTCTGCGGGCGACATTTTTTGGGTCGCAACTGGTCTATGTCTTGTTCAGTATCTGCTGTATATCTCTGAAGGTATATAGATGCCATACCGTGTCTGCATTGAAGCTCCAAGCATCGCTGGTGCCGCGAATTTGGTTAATCCCATCTGGGTAATAGAGGGTTGACCAGCTGCGACTGTGAAGCTGTTAGTTGTGATGCATTTAACTTGGATTCCAGGACATGGCAAATGGGGAACGTACGCCGGCGCACAGCCTGCTGGGTTGCTCTGGTTGCGAACATAATGACTGCGATTATTGAGCGTCTGGCACTGCCTCCAATGGATGTTTGTTCGTCAATATAGCTGAAGCGCAATGTTGTCGGCGTCCTAACGATGCTTTCATCCTGTACCTAACAGCGGAATCAATCGGGGCCCTCGGCAATGCTGAGGGGCCAATCAGCAGACTACAATTATAAGCCTGCACTAAATCCAAACGCAGTCAAGCGTGTGCTATCACGTGATCTCAAGCTTAAGCAATTTTTGCAGCTTCGACGTTTTCGTCTCTCTCCATGAGCATCAATTCATCACGCTGCTAGATCTCCAAAGTGGCAGCGCCGGTGATATGGTTAGCCAGCGACGTTATGTCGTTGGTACGGCCATCAATATGTTCTTAGAACCAAGGATCTGTCGTTAATCTCGACCTCGTGGCATCAATCTCGAGGTTGTTTCATTTTATGATCTATATACCTCCTATCAATACATATATAGAGTCGAGGCTCTGGCTCCAAGGCGCTTTAAAGGGATTGCTCTGAGCTTATTCCCCGAATTACGTGTCATTTGTTTATGCGACGTGTAGGCGCCTTGAGGTGTTAATTTGTCACGACGAGTGTAGGCAGGCTTTTTTTTTTATAATCAAGAATGATGCAAATAGTGAACAACAAGCCAGAAAAGCCGCTCCAAACATCTAGATGGTAACATCTTTCCAAGCTTAACTCTGCTTTATCAGATCCATTATTTTATCAGGTTACCTCCTATAACGTGATAGTGCATCAGAACCCTTCCACATGAGATTATGTTTGATATTTGAGTGATTCTAGTCACTTCGAACCCATTTCGATGTCAGTAAGATTCTTTGGACAACAACTCAAGCTCACCACCGTTCTTCGGAATCCATCCACAATTTTCCGCTTCGTCACTAGATCAAGATAATACCTCTTGTCCCGACGCTCCCATCTCATTCGGTCAGACAGATTCCCCTTCGTTCTGCGATTCAGGGAAGAAACAGGTTCACTTCCTGACTCGATTCGTTTTCTATTTGTAGCATAGGTTCCATATACGGTAGCCAATGTATCATTTTCCATTGGTATCCAAGTATCATGTACCATAGCAACATGAATGATCAATGAGTCTGACTTGTCGT
>Ga0247734_1000960_pt1 | contig 23252 bp, 31 predicted proteins | sample UWRJL103311B2_FD_180933 | JGI IMG/M metagenome (GOLD analysis project Ga0247734, IMG submission 180933) | Plant litter microbial communities from Arlington Agricultural Research Station in Wisconsin, United States - UWRJ-L103-311B-2 | ecosystem: Environmental > Terrestrial > Plant litter >... | reverse complement strand
GATTTGTAGACTTCAGAGTGATTTGTAGACTTGCGCGTGATTTGTAGACTTCAGAGTGATTTGTAGACTTGCGCGTGATTTGTAGACTTCAGAGTGATTTGTAGACTTGCGCGTGATTTGTAGACTTCAGAGTGATTTGTAGACTTGCGCGTGATTTGTAGACTTCAGAGTGATTTGTAGACTTGCGCGTGATTTGTAGACTTGCGCGTGATTTGTAGACTTAAAGGCAAGTAGCCTCAGAGGTCCTTGTTTCGAGAACCACCAGCATTGATGTCCTTACCAAATGAATGGAAGGTGGTATTTGAAAACCTACAACCCGTACTAGAGAAAAGTGCGCATGAACACACTTAGCGTGGCCGGGGTTGAAAGCGCAAAGAAGAGACGAGGAGGAGCACTGGAAATCACGCTGTTCCCTCAAGTGTACACACGTCGAAGGATTGGGATAGGTCTGCTTGTTCCAAGACCTGCAGACGTTGACGAAGGTGGGATAATGAAATGAGATCGAAGTGATCATGCTAAGCCCGTTTACGCTGTAGCACATACAAGCGAAGGTGGGGAGTGTTGAGCATTCGGGTTTCGATAGAACAGATATGCATTAGTGTCTTATATGCTCACAGTAAACGAGACTTAGAGGAATGAATGATATTAAGGGGAAAGACTCGAAGGACCTAAGAGCGAGTCTCGAGAAATATGTCGGGATTGTCCAGAAATACGCCAGAAATACGTGGAAATACTTAGAAATACTTAGGGTACTTATCTAATTATCGGTAATATTTGAAAATCGCTAATCCCTGGTAATTTGCCTAATTTTCGCATATTTTTGCACATTCCCTGTAATATCACCGGGAGGGTTTTCCTGATGACTGTATATAGTCCACTGCTGCTGTCAACATCTCGCGCTCGGAAAGGGCTGAGCCATTCGACATATGCCATATGAACTGGCGGGTCATCTAAAGGCTCATTCTCTTCGTTGCGAAACAATGAGTCTGCTACCTCAGCGGGGAGTGTGAATACAACTCGAATGCGACCAACGCGAGTGTCTGTGCATTCTATTCAGTACAAATATCGTAGCACAAAATTCCAGACAAACCTGTGTGTATGTTTCTTACTTGATTGTTGTTACTAACACAGATCAACGCTGTGTCAAAGCGGCCAGAAATGGTATGCCTACGCTTCGTTGTCCTGGAAGGCTGAACATGAATCGAATCAGCAGTCGAGGAGATACCGGAATACAGATCTTGATGGAGGAATTTGATGCGGTGGTAGATAGAAACAGAATCACAGCCTAGGCTGAGCCACTCAGCCGTGTTTTCGAACCTGATGCCACGAAGTTCGGGAGAGCGGAGGGAGAGAATGAAGCGCGAAAGGGCAACTCGGAATAGCGATGCCCCATGCTGAGTTTTCAATTTCTCGAAAGAAACCCGCTTGGTCGAAGGGTGCTTTGCCATCTTCAATGTACGAGAGACGTAGAGACCCGGTGGAGCCCAGTGCGCCCGCAGAACAGGGTAGCTATCACGCAACCGCCACTCTATGTAATCGCTATGCCGCCAGATCTTCTCCCGCCGTTCGAGCCACTGTGTCATCTGGGGATACTCATCCTTGTGGTTCGTGGCTCAATAAGCATCCTTCGCTAAGTCAATGTGCAGCCGCTCCGTATTCTCGGTGTTGAAGTTATCAAGGGAGCCGAAGTATTCAATGCGATCGATGTAATGATTCAGGAAGTGGAGTTTGGGTATTTTGAAGTTGCTGCGAATCTCGAGGTCAATGAAGACATCTTTGTTGGCATGAAAAAGCTCTAGAGATGCTCGTAACCGCCTCAACGTGCTCGTGGAATGGACGGGATACTGTGCAATGAACAGAAAGTTGATGAGCCCTCTGACAGCTTGTACCAGTCGTTTCGGCGAGAAGCCATCGGGAAGGGGACAGTCGGCAATGAGAGAGAGAAAGAAACGGGAGATCTGGTCGTGTTCCTGACCGGTGACGCGTGAAAAGGAGCTAATACCCTTGAAAAACCCACGTATGTTATGGTTTGGAGGTATGCGCCGGCACCTGGCATCGATCTCGGCAGCACCGTAAGCGTCTGTGACCCATGCCGCCAAGTGCTTGAACACGCCTTGATAAAGTTGGTGAAGAATGTCAGGAGTGATTGAGTGGAAAACATTGGAGTAAGAGAGATGCTCCCAGAAAGGGTTGAAAACGGGTTTGATACGGAGGTCAGCGCATCCCTGGAGGAAGTTGTCAATGCTTGTGTCGACCATGGAAAATATGTTGAGAATGGATGTAAGGTTCCGAAGAGGAAGAGGATCGGTATCGGCACCGACACTATCGCGATGGATTGTACAGACAGGACAGTCCCCAGTGATACTGCAGGTTACCAGAACCTGCTCTGGGTAGTCGCCAATATATACTGCAAATATCGGATGCGCGCGGTAATGTGTTCCGTCACCGGTAGGAATGATCATGCCTTTGGCTCCAGGGGCTTGCAGAGGTGCAGTAATATGATTGACAGCCGCATGAAAGAGATTAGCAATACAACGCCGTCGAGCCGCTTGATTTGTGATATGGCTGAGGCGGGTAGTAGGAAGATATCCGAGTAGAATATATGCGCGTTGTGACGGTTTTCGGCGGATTTCTTTGGGTATGTTTCCAATTGTAAGATAGATGGGATATGCAGACTTGTTGCGGAATACAGTGACCTGCGTCTTATCCGATGACAGAATGATCGGCACAACGGTGGCTCCTGGCTTCCTCTTGTCTAGCCTCTCCTGTAGCAATAGATTCAGTGTTGCATCATCAATGCATCTCTCGGCTACGTACCTGTGTGTCCCACCACCATTTTCCTGTATGCATATCATGATACAGCTGCTCTACCTTGCTGTCATCTGTATACTGCTTCTCTGGACCAAACTTGAGGTATGGCGTAAAGTTAGCATCCTTGAACAGCGCCTTGACACACGCAATAATGTCGCGGAAGAAGACTTCAAAGACTTCCCCTTGAACTACTATTTCCTCTCGCTGAAATGTTGGTCTTCCTGGGAGTTCGTCATCGATTGTCTTGTTGAGCTTGTCTGCAGTCGAGTAAGATAGCCCTAGACGCTCAACTACCTACAAAAGAACACGGTCAGAAGATTATCTTTGTAACAAGAGCGTGCACGTACTCTGGAATAGCAAGAAGTTCGGAAAGTGCGGTTGAGGATGGTCCTCTTGTCTTTGCCCACTTAGCAAGCCTCCAGTCGATCTCAGACTCAAAAGGAGCCCAGATATTTGTCCCATCCCATTTTCTTCCATACTCCTCTCTCTCATGCTCCTTCCGAAGACTTTCATTCTGCACAGGAGCACCTGCTCTCCTATCAGGGTACTTTTCGACAAAAGGCTCTTTAAGCTCTGGTGGAGGGTTGGTGTATGCATATGGGGGAGGGAGATGACTAGGAGAATGGACTGAAGGACTGGACGGAGGCGAGCCAAGATTGGACATAGTTGGCGAAGGTGGTGGTGTTGCTTCCCAGGTATCCTCATAGCGTCGAAGGTCGTCATCCGAGTCTTCTGAGCTGGAGCTAGAAGGCGACTGGAATGTCAAATCCCGATCTTCATCTAGGTCAGCGTAGTTGCCGTAAAAGTCGCCCTCAGGCTCAAATGTCATACGAATATCTGGTGTTGCAGACCCATTGCTACTGCGTGGGGTGTTGCTTTGGCTCGAAATGGGATTGCATGTATAGTTCTGGAAAATACGACTATCGAGCCCCAGAGCCCACCTGCCGCAAGCACTTGTGGGCTGAAGTTCTGCATTGTCCATGTGGCGAGTGTATGCTCCACCTCTATAGTGCTTTCCACAGCCTTGACAGAGTGGCATCGTGAAAGGTAAGAGAAAGTTTCTTGGAGTCATTCCCGAAGCGGAATTTCGTCAGACCCTTTTCCAGAATGCCGCGTCAGCACCTGTTTCACCCGCACAACCACGTTGCTACCGTTTTCCTATACGTGTCTCTGACCTTCTCTTTCTATGGCTTCATTGGTGAAGGATCTGTTGCACAGTAGTGAGTATACAGCTCTTAAATCAGTACCATTAGCTAACCTGCGCCTAATTTAGACCGCCGCCGCCCCAGAGGCACATCTGACGTTGTCAATACTGCTCCAGGTGGCTCTGTAGAAGCCCCAAAAACGAAGCGGCCACGAGCAGGGACAAAAGGTAATATACCAAACCATTGCCTCTATGCATGCTCAATAAAATTGTTTAGCTGCCTCCGATGCTGCCCAGAAGCCAGAGGGAAAAGCTCAGGACGGAATGAAGCTACGCTCAACTTCAGGAGCCACTGGCAGGAAGAGCAATAGTAGTCAGATAGCCCAGAAGAAGGGTAATACCAGTAAGTGTGCATGTGGTTAATATCCCGCAGTCCATTGAGCGCCTACTGACACTTTGTAGCCGGACCTGCGAAAAGTACAGCAAAGAAATCCACCAGCAAGAACAACAACAACCCTGTAGACGTCAATTCAGAACATGCAGAGAACGAACCTGTTGCAGTTGAGTTTGCCCCCACTGGAACTGGGAACGGAAACCAACGTGTTTCCGGGATTCCCAAGTCTAACGGAAAGAGTAGTGCCAGGAGGCCATCGCTCAGCGCTAAAAGAGGTGACGAGAACGATAGTGAGAATACGTCTGAAGGCGATAAGCCTGCAGTATCGGATGCGAGCGAGTCAGGCGATGAGTTTGAGGTTATGATGACACCTGCAGAATTTCAGAGCGAAGCAAGCAGTCATCTCTCCTGAACCTTAGCTCTGTCTAATCTTCGTCTTCCACAGAGAGCTATGTTCCACTCTAAGAATACGAGCAAGAACAAAAGAGCGACGAACACTCGTGAACGTGAGAATGTTGAACATGAACGTACGTGGTCAAGTGTGAATTCATTTCATTTCATTTGTAACTCACTGTTCTACCATCACCATCCGGCGTCTATACGCGCTTGCAGTCGACTTCGTCCCTCCTCGCTTTCAGAAATCAGTGGCTGACAATAGCTTAGAGGCAGATACTTTGTCACTGATTATCCCAGACCCTCCTCTCACAGACTACACTTCGTCTGATGGCGGATTCAATCCTGACGACTTTGAAAGCGACAATGAGGAGGCAGCACCGAAATCCGCCAAGCTGAGTGCCCGCAGCCAGAAGTACAAATCAGAGGTATGTTACTTGTGTTTTGGTGGTGCTGGAGGGAACTAATGCCATCACATCCAATGCAGCGCCCTAGCATCCAGCAGGCAGAACAATCTGTGAAGAAGGTCAAGGTAGAATTGGAAAGCGATCCAACAGTACTACAGAGAGGGAAAGAGGAGAACTACGCTACCGCTACAGTGTGTCTTTTGCTCAAGCAGTTTTTCTTGCTACTCACGTTATAATAAAGAGAAGGCAGGAAGAGGAGGACCCTAATACTCACATCGTGTATCCCACAAAAGGATCACTCCTGCTGAAAACTCAACAGCCAGCCGTTATCATTCAAGTTCTCAACACTGCCGTGCAAGCTTTAGATACGCTCCTCTTCCTAGACGACCCATTTCCCGCAGCCGACCACTTCAGGACGATCGCGTTCAATTGCCTCGTACGTGCTGCAGAAGACGAAGGACAGATGGCCATCGCTGAGAGGCTTGTTTCTGATAGCCTCTACAAGCGGTTAATGCGACATAGTGTGAGTCTCCTTTGGGCTGCATGTTCGAACTTGCTCACCGGTTTCTGGTCGGAAGGTAACGGAATCTTCTGGACACCATCGAACGGACCTCAAGCGCCATGCAAACAAGGATATTATCACACGACACTATCAACTATACAACGACAAGGTTGTGGCAACATCACGCGATCGGAAAAAGCTGGCCAAGCAGCTTATACTGTCTGCCAACTATGTATATCCCCTCACAAATGTACGTGGCTGTTCATCAAGCTCAAGGTTTCACTCACGAGAATTGCTACCAGCCTGCCGATCCCGAATCGTACAACAAGGCGCAGCCGTTTTGCCATCCTGCAATTCGGCATGTACTTCACGCGGCCTTTGCTAGCACCAGAAATCATCTGGCAAACTCCGTCGACCTTCTCGAATCCTCCATAGACTCGAAGCCCACAGAGAAGGAGATACCTGCAGCTATGGTAGCTCTAGCTGGCACAGTTGTACGTGGTCTTGGAATCTATGGACAACTGAGTGCTCACAATGGGCGTCAGATATACTCCCATTTGAAGAATATTGCTGATAATCAGGTTACTGGGAAGGAGATTGCCTTTGCGGCAGCTACTCATAGTCCCGAGTACAACGAGCTTCGTCGCCTCCTTGGTATTATCAGGGGCGAAGAAAATGATAAGAAAGGAGCAAAGCGATATCATGTTCTCATGCATAAGCTCTACAACGATGCATTAGTTCAGTAAGTGCTTGTGAAATGACACAAAGAGGCTGCACTGATGTTTTCTCTCCAGCCCAGATGATGACACTCGTGGCTCTAGAGAGCATCCAGCCCTTGAGCCTGATCTCGATGCGATGGACGTAGGCGACGACTCCGAGGAAGGACAGGAGTAATATCGTGGTTGATTCTCGCGCATTTCGTAGATGATATCTCTATTTGTCTGGCATGTTATGTTACATAAATGGCACTACTAAATTGTTCACATATCTTAACGAATTGAAACGTATCCCAACACACCGAGGCATATCCCAGCAAATTCAAACATATTAACACGTACCATGGGGCCGTCTGTGACAGAGTAAAAATTTTACGCACTTTACGCCGTTTTGCGTATTTGAGCATAATTCGGACGTGTACGCACATATTCGGTCGTTTACGCACCTGAGGTTTTTCCAGATGTTTCAAATGCATTTCTTCAAACGTTGGTGACCCATAGAAGGATTTCACCACATCAAGCAAGTCTCGATAGAGAATTCCTTCAACCATGAACGCCACTGCCGTCGCCTCACGCTGCTTTACATCCTTTGCTGGAAGTCTGAGTGTGACAGCGCCATGCTTCCAACCAAAGGTGCCTTCAAGATTGGGGCCTGCTTCCTTAGATGCAATGAATTTGTCCATTCGTTGCATTTGAGTAGCTGTGCTGAAATGCTCCCAATGCGATACATCAAAATCTTCTGTCTGAGTAATGGCAATAATTTCATCCAGCGCTTTCGTAGACAGCTCCGTGTGACCGTAGAATGCTTCCATAGCTCGCAAGGTTGAGATACTGTTGAATGGTTTATAACTGGTTGCCTCGCTGACAACGCGAGGGCCAAATACACATGTGGGATCCGCTTCAGACGATCGTTTAGATATAGAGAAGTGGGGACTGTCGGCAACAGAAGGTAAAGTCTCCGTTTCAGATGGGAACCGAGAGGGCCGGTCAACGTAAACTCGATAGACACCAAACACCTATGGTTCCCACATACCCCCTCTACTTAGAAGGGAGATCGCATATGGATCTCCCTTCTAAGTAGAGGGATTTTGCAGCCCCGTAGCGGCTCCCCATTAAATAGGCTTTTACCTCACTTTGTATTTTCACCGATTCCGCTGTATTGTATTTCGTTATGTTAGCTCTATGGACATTTGTATACAGTAGCTTAAAATTATAGCTCGACGCTGCAGCGCCGGTGCGCATTTCGTAGCAATGCTCGGCGTCACATCGGCATTGCTGATGGCAACGTCAATTGTGTCGTAGTCGTCGTAGCTGTTGCCGCCGCCGCCGCCACCGCTCTCGTTGTCGTCTGCGACAACGAGCTCCATTTCCATTGGTTTGGGTCAGGTTTTCGTTGCATTTGTATATAGCACTACATAACATGCCTATTGATAGCTAATACGGGCAAACAATAGGTAAGAAAAAATTCAGACAGTCTAGCATTCGTGTATGAGATAACAAAAATAGGGTAATGGTATTGCGATGAGTATTCCAGTCAGGATATTGTACCTGCATAATAGGGCAAACGCCTACAGGAAAAGCAGGCGGCTGCAAAAGGGGTCGTGAACGTCGCTATAGTGTACAATTGTTTCTAGTAGGTCCAGAGCTAGGGGATGTAGCCACGTCGGCTATGCTGTATGGTAGCGGAATTCGGGTGTGAAAATACTGAGGTCTGATTGTATCAAGGACGCTGAGTACTGCTGAATGGAGGCGGTGTTCAGTGGGTCACCACAAAGAGTCGATACCAATGCTGGAAAGATATTTTCAGGTATCTACAAGTGAGAAAATATGTATAGGAGACTCACGCCATTCTATATGCCCATTTTATTTGCACTGCCGGCTGTAATGCGCCTGGGATTGCTGTTACAGTTAAGGCTGCTGGCTGACAAAACGGCACCTCTACAATGCGGCAGAAGTTCACCCGACGAGTCCTGCGAGACCATGACTTCTATAGCATAATTAGCTTGACCAGCTTCTGCATTGAGACGAGTTATACCGATGCACCAGGTCTTGCGAGGCTTTAAACGCGGACTTCGTGGAGTGCACATACGTACCTAATGGATGTACGAGGATCCTGTAAATGCCATGTATCGTGTGTTCTCTTTGCTGAGAATTCAGGAGGTTCGTGAGGCTAGAGAAAAATAGAGCAAAGCAGGAGAATTTTGCAGTAGTGAGGATATGTGGTGGTCGTAGAAGAGTAAGATTGGGTACGGAATCGTGTATGGATTTAGGACTTGGATCAGACTTTCGCTGAACGCGGAAATCTGAAATTACAGTTCGTGTCATTGCAGGTCACCTACTCGCACAATTTATGTTAAAATTTTGATATGTATCTTCTGTTGCATTCCTAATCCTTATTCTGCTCTTAATTCTACTGTAAACAGTCTAGAAGTACACGATCTCGCAAATGTGTGTATTTAATGCACCGCGTTTGGAGCTCGGACCGGGTTATCCGAGACGGATTTTGGCCCAGTCTAGCGACCGTCCTGGCGACCACCACAACCACCACTTGGTACAGACTCTTGTGCTTTCGTCGCATGATGTATCACCGTCATTTCTCCAAGCATGTCACCAATCAAACCAGCACATGCCTGGCCAGGTAGACTGTGTAATACGCGGACAGATAGCTACCTGAATGACATCCAATGGGAGTCGGTGCGTCGCCTGTCATTATAGCAAGATCTTTACTGACACTATCGCTATAGCCTCTACGCTGGATCATCTCGAAACAATTTGTATCTCCCCCGTCTTTCATCCTGTCACGTCTATCAGCAAGCTTTGTCACTCCACTCCTCAGTTTGCGCTTTCCTCCAAGTCGAGTACGGCCTCGGCTATCCTTATCCCAGTCACCAATGTGTATCCAACCCAACCTCTGCTCATTAACAGGGAGATAGATTGCCACGACATCATACAGCAATTTTCAGGTCCGACCGGCGGCAACCAAGGAAGCGGAACACCAGCGCAGGCTCATTCTGTTCGTCTCCATTGACCACAGCCACACCCTTACGCTAATGCAATGATCTCGAGACCTGTTGGAGATTCAAGATACTGACCTCTTTACGATACAGCATAAGTCCCGTTAGCCTATCCTTCGTTAGCCTGTATTCTGCCTACAATAGATAGATGTAGCATTACCACTTCTTTCCAGTTTGATGCTATGTATATACAAATGCTGAACTTATCTACCTATGACAAATCCCATTCAATTTTACACAAGACCTTGTGCAAATCAAGCTCGTTGTTGCGGTCGACAACGATGGCGGCGGCAAAGACTACAACGACCACAACGCGATTGGCGTTGCCATCAGCCGTGCCGACGTGACGCCGAACATTGCCACGAAGTACGCACCAGTACTGCAGGCAGCCGAGGTTTTGAGATGTAACGTAAAGCTACTGTATACAAATGTCTATAGAGCTTATATAACAGATTCAATACAGCACAGAGTCAGTGAAAATACAAAGTACAATAAAAGGGTAATTAATGGGGAGCCGCTGCAGCGCTGGATAATCCATATGTGATCTCTCTTCTAAGTAGAGGGGGTATGTGGGAATCATAGGTGCACCAAAGTTGTCAGGCTTAGTGGTGAGAGGGTGCAGGCATTCAGGGGATGGGGCTATAGGAGAGGAAAGAGGTGGCGTTTCGTGTTCACTGTCAGAATCTACATGCCTGTAAATAGGAGTAGTCTCAGATCTAACAAAATCGCGCAATTTAGCAGGAACACGACGGGTCCGAGACGCCGCGTTGGAATGGATGATATTGGCATGAGGTCTAAAGGGGCTGCCACAGGGATATCTATATCTTGGGCTAACGTTGTGTTCAGATTTTTGATCTGATATAGGACATTAGCTTGCAGGGTACATGAACACAACAAATAGCATAATATACCTCGCCTGTTGAACTATTGTGGTCATAAGTTATGAAGCTTGAAGATGCTTCAGTAAATTCAGCGGGCGCCTATTTCTACTCTACGCGTTAGTTATGAAAGGCAGAAATTAGATGGCCACATACTGAAGATTCTCTTCCTGAGCGTCTAGGCTTCTTCCAAGCAGCATTCTGAATCAACGCTCTAAAGCCCTTGGCTGCATCCCCACTCATCTGCAGCTGATTGAAATCACGCTTTCTTGACTCCTTGAGTCCCTGGCAGCTGGCGCTGTGAGTGGCTAAGCCCCGTTCGCCAAAATCCTTTGGGTTGTTGCAGCCTTCACACCGGGGCATGTTTCATAGGCTCTCTGAGAAATAAGCAGGCTCATTGGACAGCTTTCAGGAGGTGTGATAGTGCCAAATGCACATTAAGCAGGGGATGGATGGAAGAGTGTGGAAGTCGTGGAGAGAAAAGTCTAGTGCCTGCCGCTTGGAAATGCAGGAGCTGATGCTAGCTAGTGAGGTTAGGGTTTGGATTCCTTACTGCCTATGCTACTATCACGTGGGCCCGTACATTCTGCTTCAACTTCTTCCGCTACCACCATCTCCTTCATATACGTTCACTCATCATGGCTGGTCAGCCTCCAGCGACCCAAAGAACAAGAAGGGCTCAGGCTCAGCCAAAGAGGCTTCTAAGACGCAAGGCCCCCGTAAAAGTGAGCTCGTCAACGATTCAGCTGTTTGTATGCACGATAAACTGACGTCATTTACTAAAAGGACAAGAAAAGCAGAACACAGCACCCTCCTCTAAGCCTGAAACCGGATCTAGCCGCCCAGAGGCCAAGCCGAAGGCCAAAACTGCACAGGTTATGTACACTCTGAATCGCTGCATACTGCAAGGCTGATTTGAATCTCCTCAGACAAACCCACCAGGAATGCCCCGCGTTGACAAGGATCAGCATAAAACCAACGAAGAAGCAAACAAGAGAAAAACACGCGCAAAGGTAATCCAATTCCTATGTGGTAACAGAGTATATGCTATATTAACGAGTGTGAGTGCATACAAGGCCAGGGAAATGGAGTCTGCACGTGTCGAAGAGAAGGAAAACATGAAGGACAAGAACAAGGCCAAAGCTCCTACAAAGGTATTTCTTTCCTTTGGATCGCATGTATCTCACCTTTGCCCTATTTCCCTAGCCGCCCCGATGGAACAAGATGCAAATTGTAAGCGAAGACGACGACGACGACGACGACCATAACGACCACAACAACCGCAACAACAAAGATGATGAAGACAAAAACGAGGACAGCGACAACAAGAATGGCAAGAGCGATAACAAGGACGACGAGGACGACGAGGCTCCTTCTGAGCGTGAGGATTTGGTTAATACCGATACACAGGACGAATCCCAAGACGAGGATGAGGAGGCTTCGTCCGAGGATGAACGTCCTCCACTCTATCGTGCTCCCAGAAAACCCATGAGAAAGAGAACGGTGCAGCAAAAACCGAGAAAGCCCGTTCCAGCTAGGTGAATCTTGCTCAAATGTTCATAACACCATACTGATCTCATACCAGAGGGACCCAGGAAAGGTATTACTATGATGCCGGGCACTGTATTGCTCGAACGATTGACCCTTTCGTAAATATCTCCGCGATTGTAACAGTAACAGTTGCCATTGCGATTGGAACTAGGTGTGCTGCGATAGCATGTGATACGGTAAATGCGCTGCTTACATGAAGCAGGTAAATAACTGAGCAAGACATGCCGTATCTTGAACGCATGAATAGGATTGTCCACTTGGCTCCTGAATTCGATAATCTGTTTCCTAACGAAGGTGATGATGACCAGTCAATGGATCCCATGTGGACAGCGGTATACTATGTGAGTTTCTGTTTTCACTTCAAGTCTATGCTCTATACTAACTATCCTTTAGATGGAGAAGGGAATGAAAAAGGCTCGAGAGACCAATACGTCCCACCTGAATGCCGGCTTCTCAGCTTTTGCGCCATTCGATCCTGACAACGAATCCATCACCCCACCATTTCCTACTACCAAAAAGCTCAAGGGCATGAAGCATACGTGGATTCGACAGTGGCTCTGCCCCGTTGATAAACGAAACATCTGATATTCAGACGAGTACTTTATTGACCCCTCTCATCCTCTCAGGGAGCTTGCTGACGTTCAACGCAGGGACTACCAGGAATACGCAAGCACGGCCTTCCGAACAACGGCGCAGGAACTTTCCTCCTTGTACGATCTCACAATGCTGGATCCAGACGACCCCGAGGCTGGGATGTACCACAGCTACATTCATCTTCGCGTAAGTATGCCCGACATCCTTGTTTCTTGCCGTGACTGACTCGTTGGAAAGGCTGCTCGCTATCTCTATACCGGGCCCGGATCTGCAGTCACAGAAAACAGGGTACCTAAGGCAAGAGCTTTGGTTGCAAAACTCATGAGCATAGACTCCGTCTCTCCAGAGATCATCGCATACAGCGCATGTCAAGTCTGTCCTTTGTATTTTCCTCATACCTTGTTTTGAAAGATTGTCTTCAGCTTCGTTTCATTCTTAGCGAAAGCAAAGAATGGTCTATCCTCGATGGCGATTTCGATTACAGCGAATTATTCAACATGATCGTGCGTTATCTGAGAGCAGACGACAATCCCTCTGTTGAGGCAATCCTCAAGTGGTGGAACGAGTGAGTCTTTGGCTATCATTGTATGCAGATATTGATGCCGTTTCATGCAGAAATATGTTCTGGGGTATGGACGAAACGGCTATGGAAACCGATACATACAAGAAACGTCCGCACGACCCAGATGCCTCTGCAAATCAAGTCCTCGCCGCACAGGAGGAGCGCATCAAACGCCGACGGCTCAAAGGTTCCACCTCAGCGCCACCTTCTGATGACGTTCAGTGACTCTCGGTGCTTCGGTCTACTCTCGTGCTCTCTACTGTCTAATTCTCACTGTGTCTTAACTTCGCTTGTAATCTTGTCGATGCTTGTTGTAATCTTGCTGTGTAGTAACCCTCGATCCAAATCCTATGCAATTGTTTATTTCAAATGGATGTGTGGTTTTGATTCTCCTATTCCGAACGAAGTCATGTTTACAGCCGTTTGCAGAAAGGTTGACAGTAGATCGAATGTGATGTAAAGTAAACAAACAATAACTCGATCGGACTTATCGAAATTTCGTGATTTCTGCCCTTGACCATCACCACCATCATCTCGCTTGTCCTCTCCCCATGTTCCGCTTCATCAGTTGCGACCTGAAGATATGCAGTATGTATCTTTATGAGAGAGAGCTGTTGGAGCTCGACGACATCTTGGATTGTGTCGGGTTCTCGGAGAGCACATTTTATCGTGTCCTAGCACTGTGGAGGGAGACTGGCGATGTGGTGGTACATCGGTTCGGAATTATTGGACGTCCACGAGAGCTTGTGTGGGATGATCTGCAGTACCTGCTCCGTCGCGCCATCGCCCCGACTGGTTTCTTGATGAGCTAGCAGACCTGCTCCTCGAGAACCGTTTCATTTCCGTGCACTTCACCACCATTCATCATGAGCTTGTCCGCGCTGGCGTCTCGTGCAAGAAGCAATGCCTACTGTGTGCACTACATTCCCAGCGGCGACGGAGCTGGGCAGCAAATTGGTTCTTCTTTGTATCGAACGGAGCATCAGCTTTCTGTATAACCAGATTCAGCACACGTATAAGACAGAGTGCAAATGACGGACCTTGCGTCGTTCTTCCTCGCTTGCCTTGGTTCGCTTCCCACCTTTCCCTGTTTTCTTCTTCTTCTTCTTTGGTGATCCATCATCGTCACTGCCGTCGTCGTCATCACTGCTTGACGCAGGGGTCTGCTTTTCCCACCCTCCGGATTTTCCTTGTCGGCTTGGAGTGCATTTGTAGCTTGTCGCCTACGCTTCAAGCTCTGCAAGATGATAAAATGAGCCTACAGCATCAATGCAGGACAGAGAGTAGCGACGTACCTTCTTAGGACACACAAAGACATTCACAGCCTTCGCTGAGTTTGATGACTTGATAACCTCTTGCATTGTAGTGTAATCGTCTTCGCCTAATAAGGCCGTTGTTGTGGTGACTACGCGAGGGATAGTGTACTGAACTTCGTAGTCTTTGAAGTCAAGAATGTCGGGCGATAATGAGGCAGCAACAGCAGTGAGAATTTGAGCCTTGATTGTGTCCCATTCCAGGTTGAGGTCAAGATTGATAATGCGATTCTTATTGGAGGGGCTTCTGGATGGCTGCTTTGGCAAGTCTTCGTGGGACGCGACTTTGGCGTTGTACAGGATGCTTCGTCCCGACATCAGTATTTCCCTGTGCTGTCAACTCTGCAACAGTGGCGTTGGCTCGAGCCAATTCATCTTATACAAGGTAAGCACTCATGATTTGATGTAAGATGTTGCAACACACCTCTGAGCCGAGTCACCTCGTCTAGGTCATTTTCGGGCAAGGCTCCGTCTCCAGCCAATTTATCACTACTGAACGATCAATGTTTTTGCTGCCGAAACCACAACAAACACCTTAACAAACACCCTTTGCGCTTTGAGCATGTTTGGTGGCCACACACAGTGACAAATCGGGCTGAAAACACGCTTACAATGCCAAATCGGGCTAAAAACATGTCTAAATCGGGAAATTATGGCCAATATTTTCAGCGTGTTTGGCCACTAAACACGCTCAAAGCATAAAGGGTGTTTGTTTGCATGTTTCTAGCGGTCTCGGCAACAAAAGTATTGATCTTCTAGTAGTGTATTGGCTCCTCCGACCACCTCCATCGATATCTGTGGGGCACCAGGGTCCTGGCCAATATCGAGATGCTTTTCAAGCTCTTTTGTTTGCGAAGCTGTCAGCGCTGCATTTGCAATAAGGTAAGTCTTTCCAGTCCGCTTTGAAGATAAGCTGTACTGACCCTCGAGATACCTCAGACGCTCTAGAGCGGCCTCCGGAAGATTCTCAAACGCAATCGTTGGATCGACAGGGATATGACTGCCTCTAGACCTGCTCTCGCCATTCTCTGGACCTCTCCCTCCGCTCTCTTCACCTTTTTTCAGCTTTGACCTATCGTTCTCCTTTCCGGCGGTGTTGGCCGTAGATTCTGGGAGGGCGGCTTTATTTACTTGTTTCTTGCGTGATGCAGGGGTCGTATTACGAGTCGCTTTGCCGCTGCTGAATTTGCAGCGGCTCCTCTCAAGGGACCAACCATGGTGTTGTAGTCGAAGTTTAGAATTGAATCGGGCAAGTCCGCGCAATCGAGAATACACCAATGCACGTGATCCGCCTTGACTCCATACCAGCAGCTTTTGTAACGCAAGAGACATGAAACTATCGTCTATACGGCATGTCGCTTCTGGGAGGACCTGTTGTACAAGATGTGATGCATGGGGCTCGCGTAAACATGCTCGTGAACACAAAAAGCACCCATCGTCTGGTCCTTTGCATCCCATTTCAACTCCGCCTGGTCCATCTAGCAGTACAAAGGCCTTCCCCACCCCACCTCCTCATCAAGTAATCACAGATTTTAGCTCTGACGAGTCGGTTTCAGGCGACCATGAGACAGTGGGGTCTGCCATGGTTACATACACGGCCCTGGAGGAAGCTCAGATTGACTCCAACGTCTCTCCTCCTGCAGCAGAGGCCTTTCTGAGGGATCTCTTGCCAGGTTCAGGACGTCGTATTCTAGATTCTGACAGCGAAGATGAAGATGGTCGGTCAACACTGTCAGCTACCGATGGCAGTGGAGAGAGTGATTTCGAGGGAAGCGAAGATGAAGATGATCCATTCGATTGGGCTGAGTTTGATTGGGAAATGTTTATGGGTTCTGAAACTAAAGGGAATGAAGGCCCCAGTATTCAATTTGCCCGCGATGCGGCTGCTGGTACGTCTGAAAGGTCTACAAAAGAACAGTTTTGTCTGGAATCTGACTACAATCACCTTAGGGATGAAACTGCAAGCCTACGACATGGCAATATGTCGAGCGTTGGCTTATAAGGTGTCCACGCAGACTACAGACGCCGATTTCGAGAAGATACCGTTTGCTTTCCCTTCCGATCCTCCCTTGCCAAGCCTTGATGGCATCCGTTCACGCACTGCTGCCCTGGCTGGTGTACAGCCAGAATACTTCGACTGCTGTGTTAACAGCTGCTGCGCATTCACTGGAGACCACCTTAATCTTCAAAGCTGCCCATTCTGTCAGGAGCAGCGATTTGCGGATTCGAAACCTCGCAAACGCTTCACCTACATTCCTCTCATTCCGCGCCTTCAAGTATTTGCCCGTAATGAGTCGGTGGCAAAACAAATGCAGTACCGAGGCCAGTACGAAAGCCATGAGGCTGAGCCAGGGAAAATGAAGGACATATTTGACAGCACAACATACAGAACCCTTCAGCAACGCCACATTCATGTCGGAGACCTCATCTCCAATGTCAAGTACTTTGCAGACCGCCGCGACGTAGCGTTAGGACTTTCTAGCGATGGCGTGAGCCCTCACAAGCGACGGAAAACCACCTGCTGGCCGCTCATTTTGTTCGACTACAACCTCCCTCCAGACATTCGGTTTCATCTAGAACACATCTTATCAGTGGGAGTGGTTCCCGGACCAAAGAAGCCACTTGATATCGACTCATTCCTATGGCCACTGATCCAAGAGCTTCTCCGCCTTGCTGAAGGGGTACAGGCATTACAGGCATACGATATTCTTGCCGACGAGCTATTCAGCCTCAGGGCCTTTCTTATTGTTGTATTTGGCGATATTCCTGCAGTATCAATGCTCATGAAGATGAAGGGTCACAATGGTATCAGCCCATGTCGCATGTGTAGTATCCATGGTCTGCGCGTGCCTAATCAACCACGGAACACTGCTCATTACGTTCCCCATGAACGCTCTTTGCATCCTACAGTGTATGGGAAACCTGGGGTTCCATCATCGTATGATGTTCGAAACCTACCATTACGTTCGCACGCACAATTCATGTTGCAAGCTGCTGAAGTCGAGACAACACCAGTGCGAGCGCGTGCAGAGGAGGTTGCCAAGGGCTATGGAATCAAAGGCCTTCCAATATTGGCCAAGCTTGACTCGCTCATTTTCCCCACGTCTTTTCCTTACGATTTCATGCATTTGATATGGTAGAATCTCGTGAAGAACTTAATTTTACACTGACAGGGGATTTCAAGGGCCTGGGGCCCGGAGGAGAGGACTGCGAGCTAGCGCCGAAGGTTTGGGATGCTATAGGCGCTGCCACAGCCAAGTCGGGCGAAACCATTCCTTCAGCATACGGAAGCCGTGTGCCAGATATTAGCACTGACCGCTCAATGATTTCTGCAGAAATGTGGTCTTTCTGGACGTTGTATCTTGGACCCGTTCTACTTCGTAACAAGTTCTCGCGTGACGAATACTTCATCCACTTCATCTCACTTGTTCGGCTTCTTAACAAGTGCCTCCAGTTTGAGATTGATGCTGGGGAATTGGATGAATTAGAGACTGGGTTCATTGAATGGGTCGAGGAATACGAACGGTAGGCCTAAGCACATTTGCTCTATGTGATCCAATTGCTAACAGCCGTGGTTTTGCAGAATTTACTATCAATATGATCCTGAACGTGTGTCAACATGCCCACTCACAATACATGCACTTTTGCATGTTGTTCCGGGAATTCGAGCGATGGGCCCCGTATGGTGTTATTGGGCATATGCAATGGAGCGATATTGTGGAACGCTGCAGCCAGCTATACGCAGTCGACACTATCCATTCCGCTCCATCGACCGTTGGGTCATTGAGTCAGCACAGCTGACACAGATCAAGGTGCTATATAATGCCACAGAGCCTCTTTCTCTGCGCAAACCCAAGAGCTTGAACCCTTCAGGATCAAGGGTTAGCGAGTACTGTGGGTTCTTTTCTTGCCCTTACAAAGCCACGGCCTGCGCTGACAGATGTTCTTCAGATCCCACTACTAGTCTTTTACCTCCTTCGAGACCCGGACAACTTGACACGGGCCTCTTACGCAAGATTGCTGGTGCATTGGTGACCCGTTTTGATATTCAAGAGGGTTTTGCCAAGTCAAAGGTTCAAACCCATATAAAGAACTCTCGGATTGAGCGCTGGGCTCAGCTTCGGACTTTAGACTCCAGCGAAGGGGATATCATGAACACTGCAGATCTTGGGCAGACTCGCGATGACTCGAGGGACGCTACCTTCGTTCGCGTGAGTTTTCCAGCTTTTGTTTTCTGCACTGATTCCCGAAGTCTGACTGAGCAACCTCTTACAGTATCAAGCTTTCCAAGATATCTTTGAGCGTCGTCGTAGACGAACGCCCGAGTACGAGCTCCGCTCCCTTACGAGAGTATCAATAGTAAAGGCGTACGACGGTGTAACGCATCAGAGGGTTGCCCGTGGGGTCGGATAATCAGGGACTGGGGGCGCGCAGGAATGGTAGGGAGAATGAAGGAAATTATATTGTACAGCTATGGCATCCTATGAAGGCACAATAGTCATAAACTCGCCTGGATCCAGCCCTGTAGCAAACACGGAAGTTAGAGCTATAACGGAGTAGAGAAGACGGGAAGACATACCTAAGTCCACAAGAATACTCTTCACCCTCCCCTCAAGCAACTCTGGCTTAAAAGCCCACGGCGTGCTACTTAGGTCTGTGTACACGGTGACCTCCTTTTCCCAGTTGATCTCCAGTGACTGTGTTGTGAACATAAAGTGCTTGGCCTGAAGCGTATTGATGTCAAGCACTGGTAACAAACTTAGTCGCCGCGAAGCCCCAGGGTAGCGACGGTCGATGAAATCCATTATAGTTGCGTAGGCTGTACCCAGGTCTTTGTGAGGGTCCAATGGTTCTTTTCCGTACAGTCGACTCGCAAGTGCCATGCCCTGTTCTAGGCTTATGAGGAAGCCGCCAACGACCGTACGATACTCAGGCCGCCTCTTAGACTTCCTCTTGGGCTTTGGATTTGAGTCGATGTGAGAGGGCTTCCTGGAGTGGTGGATCCTGCTTAGCAACCGTTCTAGCAATTGGGCGAATTATGCTCACATTTTAGAGCAGGACTAGAGTGAGAGCAGACGAAGTTGTGGAGACATCAGTGAAGTCGCCTGATTGGCTTTCAGAGGAAGTTGAAACTCCGCCATTGCTCCGGGTTACCCGTCCCGAGCTATGCTCCTTCCTGCACTACAAAAGTATTACCATGATTGTTACCAAGACTACTGAAAACATGCTAATGACCATTCTGATCAATTTTCTCGTGATCTGTGGCCAAACATGCTGAAGGCATGTCTAAATCAGTCGAGAAACATGCCTAAATCACCAAATCGCGCTAAAATCATGCTTACATGGGCAAATCATGGCCAATGTTTTCTTTGTGGTTTGGCCACCGATCACGAGAAAATTGATCGGAATGGTTGTCAATATGTCTTCAGTAGTCTCGGCGACGAACATAATATTGTTTCCGTAGTGCTGTTATGTTAGAGTGTACTAGCGTGCTCCCGCCGCCGGAGCTTTATATGTCCGGGCGTATTACTGCAAAAATGTAGTGATCCAATTTGTCGACTTCACAAGTCAATTTGTCGACTTCACAAGTCAATTTGTTTGCCTGGTTATCGCTAACCAAATGATCGGCTTGGCCGTCAGATGTCAATCTTCGTGAATATAGTAAGCTGCTTGAACCAGCGTGAGAATGGCTTTCCCACGTGTCAAAGTTCTGCAGATAGGATGCTCTCGTGCCGACGTGGAATCATATATACCAGACAAGATGACTGGCAAAGGAAAGACCAAAGAGCTTAGCATTTTTGAAAAGCTGACGCGTCTGGAGGAAGATAGAAACATCTGGTGTAGGTACTACTCACACAAGATATCCTCATTGACACTACGACTTCAACGTAGATACTGAAGGCCAGAGCAGTACACGCAGCGATCTCCCGAGACTCTCCGATCTGGAGATAAATAACACCGAAGTAAAGATCGTCGGAGATCGCAGTCTGTACGATACAGGCTTATTATATAAAGGTGAATGGCTTTCCGAGGCTCGTACCACATTGCACTGCTGATCTCCAGACAGCAACCCCTTTGCATAGTATGATATTCAGCCTGCTGTGGATTGAGTAACTCAAACATGATGCAGTTCCCTCTGAAACCCAAGTGGCTACTCTCGATAGCACATCTTACCGTGCGTTATCCAGTACGTTGACTTGGGCCATGATTATCTATATCTGTGACCAAAATGCACTTCTTTCAGACCTTTTAGGCACCATCAGAGATGCCCCACCTTTAGAAAGGGATGCCGACTCAACAGAAATCGGTACGATCTTTATGTGAAAGTCATTCTTCCCGCCTAATAAAAGGGTAAAGATCACCTGGGAGACGTGATTGAAGCGGACGTGGACGCAGGGGGGTTTGACTATGGTACGCTTCTGACTACGTGATTGCTTGAATCTGTAATAGCTGACACACCCCGTGAAGTCTTAAGTGAGCGCTATGCGATGAGGTAAACTAGTCTCAGTGTTCTAACTCGACTATAGCAAGCTCTTCTGGGGATGATGGAGATGAGGCTGACAATGGTCAGCTATCTCTGGATTTTCTTCTGTGAGCACTGTACTGAGTGCTGAACAACAGAATGGAGCTCTCACACAGGGGATAGAGAAAACGACAGCCATAAAAAGTTAATGAAAACAGGTATGTCTCATTCGGCTGTAAAGACTTAGTTATATTATTTACTAGGTTCTATCAAAGCGAAAGACGTCAAAAAACGCAAGCGCATAGCTCGTCGGCGAGTCCAGTCGGGTACTCATCCTTTTCGACTTACTCCTATCTATAATCAACTCATAACTCGAATACCCCACAGATAGCAATGACGATGGTCCACCCGATTCGCCTGTGATTCCTTACGGTTGGTATCTAATATGATTTGTTCACTGGAAGCCCAAACTGAACGATACTCACCGGCCGATAAGGTCGCTCTCGCGCGGGGACCATTGTTGCACGTCCAACCAAAGTGGTCAATGCAGACCTGACATCAAGAAGAGAGCGTTCAGGAACAGTCAGCGGACGTCCCACGGGTAGGAATTATGTGTTAGAATGAGGTACTGGCTCACTTCCCTCTAGGATCCCATGAATTAGCAGACACTTCAGGTCGTGACTTTGAAGACCCAGATGAACGTAAGCATTGTCTTGCATCAATTATTCGGTCTGATGGTTTTAAAGATTCGATGACTGGTATCGAAAACACGCTGGGAGATATGAGCATCACGCCAAAGTCGTTGAATAAACGTCGGGCAACCGCTCCAGCGAATTCTGAAGAGGATAGCGACGGCGATTCGGACGATCGTATGCTGGCCATCTAATAAAGTGGGCGTCAGAGCTGACCTTCTTCACAGCTTTGTCCCTTCTCCGCACGGGCGTTGAAAAACCAAGAGCATCTGAGGTTCTGGCGAAAACCCGTAATATCGCCAAGAAGAGAAAAATTTCCCATACAGACGGGACTTCCCAGTCAGATGAGACTTCCCAGTTCAACGAGATTCCCCGGCCCAACGGGAAGTCCCACGAAGACGTGACATATGAGCTCGCGCTTGTTGACTGGTTCTCCAGACTGACACGTGATATTCAACACGGCGACATGACTGATGCCTTGAGACTTGGGGAAGACAAGTACTTCATGCGCGAAAATAACATGGAAAAAACCAAGGGATTTCTTGTGAGTTGCTTAATCGGTTCAGGGTTCAGATCTTCGCTCACATGCGTTTCATGCAGCGTCCACTGGCCCGAAAGGCGACCGACAACTTGTTGAAGAATTTATTTCGAAACAGCGTGTTGTACAGCTCACAAACATGGTCAACACACTTTCCAGGGATGGACAAGACATATCTGACTCGTGTAGCCGAATTGGTTGATTTGTTCTGCAACTAAATATCAGAAGACATTCTAATCATAAAATTCTGGAGGGGCAGTAGTACTAGCAAGGCAGTACGTATTGCATTGCTGCTCTACAAAACACTCTTAAGTCCATAAACCACCCGCAAGGTTACAAATCGCTCTTAAGTCTACACATCACGCGCAAGTCTCACCCGGAATATGAGTGTCACCGGCAGGAGCACCCGATTGGAGGTCGACTTCAACGGCGCTAACGATGGCTTTCGTAAGATAACCTAGTGGCCATTGTCTTACTTGAGAAAAAATAACTATTTCGAGGTCAAAGCGTGTCTAATATAGCTGCTCTTAGACAATAGCTACTCTAGTATCTAATTGTTTCCGGCATCGAAGGCATCCAAACATTGTAACAAGATGGCAACGTCGTAACTATAGCTTCGGTAAACTCAGGTCTATATTTCAGTGGGTTTCAATTCAGTCGACCCGTAGAAGTAGCCATAGGAAATGTTATCGTGATGGTAACTCGACAATGGTCTCAGTTTCAATTGTCTCTAACCTTGATGTTACCTCCAAATTGGGTTTCGAGCTTGCTATTGTGCACAAACTTCAACGGTAAGATATACATCAGATAGAAAATATCATTGGGTATCTAGCACAATAACAACGCCTAGGTAATATTTCAAATACCATTGGGGACAGCATCCAGGGTGTCTTCCAATCCGGTGCTCCTCCCAGTGTGTGGTGATGGGAACCTACGATTGGCCTTCGACTTTCCTACGACACCAAACTAAATTAGTTATCCTTAGTTATTCTTTACTATATAAAGACTGCTACTTTGTATCTTAGTCTTTAGTTCACCTCAATCGAGAGTTTATCCAGTTCTTGATTCCGCGTGAGCTTCATCAGTGTGACTTCCGTCACAACAAATCACGCGCAAGTCTACAAATCTCTACAAATCACGCGCAAGTCTACAAATCACTCTGAAGTCTACAAATCACTCTGAAGTCTACAAATCACGCGCAAGTCTACAAATCACTCTGAAGTCTACAAATCACTCTGAAGTCTACAAATCACTCTGAAGTCTACAAATCACGCGCAAGT
>Ga0247734_1000959_pt1 | contig 23264 bp, 33 predicted proteins | sample UWRJL103311B2_FD_180933 | JGI IMG/M metagenome (GOLD analysis project Ga0247734, IMG submission 180933) | Plant litter microbial communities from Arlington Agricultural Research Station in Wisconsin, United States - UWRJ-L103-311B-2 | ecosystem: Environmental > Terrestrial > Plant litter >... | reverse complement strand
CATGCAAGTGCTGCGCATTCTCACCAGACCCAATAGAATTCTGCGAGGAATGTGCATTATTCTTCCACTTCAGAATGGATTTCCGGACGCCATTCGACTGTGCTTCTAATGGTCCAGATGAAGGAGGTGGTGGGCCTGCTTGTTGGTAGGGTCTAGAAGGTGGCGAGCGCCTGCTAGGCATGGGGTATGGCGACTCTTGATCAAAGTGGAGTTTATCTAGACCATTGCCGCCCCTGGACGACATCATCTTGGACGGCACAATAGGTGACGAGTTTCCGTTGTTTCTACCGTTGAATGGCGCAGGCGCGGGGACGTATAAATGCTGAGGTATATCGGGTATGTCGAGCTCATCTTGAGATGGTCGCTCTGGTCTAGAAGGAGCACTACCGTTGGGCGGCCCTAATCCAGAATTGGCATTGTTTACTATACTGGATGTCCTTGGGGGCCGCGAGGACGTCCCCATTCCACCAGTAGGAGTTGACGCTCTCTGTTGGGCGGGTGGCTGGGAAGACTGACCATTGGGTGGTCCTAAGCCAACATTAGTTGAAACATTAGAGTTTCTCTGCGGGTTAGGCTCTGTGTTGGTAGGTACCGGTGGTCCCGAAACCGATTGTTTGTTACTGCGTCGCCAGAGTTTCTTAATGCCCTTGACGCTCATCATGGTGGTACGATTGGTCTTGCTACTTGTCGCCACAGCTGCAACAGCGTCGATTTCGTGAGCAGAGTCCGCGGAGAACCGACTAGATCGTTCGGCGTCCATTGAACGCCCACTCCGACTTGCGGTCGTCATAGATTCGGCTGATGACTGTGTCTCCCAATATGTTGACGACTGGCGTGAGCTTCCCGCATCATGAGATGTCCTTGATGTCGAAAATCTGCCGAAGGGGTCCGGAGAAAGAGGTATCAACGGAGCTTCTGGCGAGTTTCTGCTAGATGACGCATACTGAGAAGGATTCTGTGCTTGTGAAGCCTGATGCTGGGGGCTTTTGGGGGGCGGCGTTGGTCCGGGGGACGAGGCAAAAACACCATTCAATGTCAACTGAGGTGTGCTTGGTACCTCTAGTTCTGACCCTTCAATTGTTGAAGATCTATTGGAGCATAAGAACAAGTCCGACCAGTCGCGCAACTTATACTTACGACGAGCCCACTGACGATGTGCGTGGAGACGTTCTTGCAGGAAGTTCTAGTTGACTGGCCCTGTTGCCCTGTCCTGTCAACGCTTCCACAGCTAATGTACGATTTTGTTCCTCAGACAAATTAGATTTCAAAGGTCTTGGTGAGTTCTGCGCCATACTCTATGAGCAATCCGAGTGAGATAGTACCTCACAGAACGTGCAAATTTCTTACCTTCTCCAGTTCATCCAACTCAGCACTTAATGCGAACTGTTGATCGTATATTTCGTCCATCTGTGTCGTTGCACTCGTTAGTTGAGGACAACATCGAGCATTGAGAATACTCACGCTTTCCTCGAGCCCTAAATCCAGGTCATCAAACACTCCTCCGCCTCTCTTATCGACAGACTCCCCTGTAGCACGGCGTACTTTAAATGTGCCATTGTCACTAACAGGATTCCCATGTTCGTCGAGAGAGCCTTGAAGATACGGAAGACTCGTGATTCGTCCAGAGTCTTCTCCACTTGACAAACTGCTGGCTGACGGAATCATGAGAGGTGCTGGGAAGTGATTGCGATTTAACGTATTCTGACGATTCAGACCTAAGAAGAAAAGACATTTCAGCAAACGAAAATCCATGCGAACTGAGCATATATACCAGGTTGCCCGGAGATTGCCGTGTCATCGTCGTAATCACTCTCACTTCCAATAGGGGACTCAACCTCTTCGTTTCCTTGATCCAACCAGCCAGGTCGCGCTTGGAGTTTCGATGGAAGCTTGAGTGTAACAGGCCCTTGGTCAGCGCTGCCTTGTCTTTGAACGTGATTTCGCTTCCTATTCTTCATCCAAGGACCAAACCAGGTTGCCTTCCGCTTGTCAATGTCGAATTCTACTTTGGCTAGTATTGGAATAATGGCCGACGAGCCAAGGCCTGGTAGATCGAAGGAATTTGCACGTGAGCTATCCGGTGTATCCGTTCCCCCTGGGCCAGATTCCTCAGAAGACAGTGCGTTGGAGGACATAATGGACCTTTCAGACTTAAGGGAATTGCTATGAGACATTCCGGAGGCGGTCGAGGGAGTGGTAGGGCTAGGATATCCTATCGCAGGAGTCAAGGTGGCATCAGAACTAACTGCTGAGGATAGCAGAGGTCGAAGTGGTTTTCCTTCTGTAAGCAGATGCGGCGTCGAACGCGCTCCTGGTAATGCCACCCCCAGCCCAAGATTGTTCGGTGACAGGCTCCTGGAAGGCGGCATGTCATCACCATGTTCCGATTTTACCACACGCAACCACAGATGCCTCCAAATGTCTTCAGACAATCGCGCTCCTGGGCCATCTTCCGCTGCATCCGCACTTGGCCCATTCTGCGATTTGGACTGCACCAGATACAGGATGACACCTGTAGTGCTTGGCAACGCATATTCTTTCGCAATGGCTGATAGCTGCGACTGTAACGTGGAATGAACTGGGACAAGAATGCCTCGACGGAATTGAGAGTGGTACCCTGAGGCAGCAGGAAGAGGTGGTGTCTTTGGATTGTCGGACCAATCGTAATCCGCGTCGATATCATGAGGAAGCTTGAGAGGTGGTATCACATGCAGGAGGTACCGAGAGGTCATGGGTGTAGCGTAGACATTGCTTTGTCGGCTGGATGCTCGTGAGGGGACAGGGGATCCACGAAAGGGGGATGCTAAACTTGTCGGAGAGGAAGAAAATGAATGCGTGACCGAGGGAGCTACGGCTGGCAACGGGGTCGATACACCAAGAGCATTGGCTAACTTGGCCAGACGGTCTGGGGAAAGTGGTGTTTTCGGCGGTCCCCATGTAGGAGCACGACTGGCTGCACTGGCTTGGCTGGCATTGGACTCTCTGTTGGACATGGTTTGGTCGAGTTCGTAAGGATAGTTTGCACTTTAGATTGAAAGGCTGGCGAAACTATAAAGACATGAACGTCTGCGGTTGGTACTTTTAGCAAAGTTGGACATGCTGAGAGGCTGTTCTGCTCACATGTACGAGGCTTGTAAGGGAGCGTGAGTCTATGCCACGAAAAAAAGAATGGGTGCGAATATCAAAGCCTGAGAGAGAATCGACGGACAGCACCAGTATTAGACGAGATTAGATGGAGAATAATCCGTCCTGGTGGACTCTGGCACGTACAGACCCGTGGGAGTATACGGTACCAAATTGGGACACAACTGAATTAACAACTCATCAACGTTTCGAACCTCACGATTCTAGCCAGCTGCATAACAAGCCTGCATTATTGGCTATTGTTCGTCAATGAGTGACGAAAATCCAGGTAGACAGTTTAGCTATACTTTGACAAAATAAATGTTGCGCATGTACGTTGACGCCGAGGCCGTTGAATCCTAACCAGCAGTCAACGACTATTAGTAGAACGGTCTACTAATGCGATTGTTTTCTGCTGCACTCGATGTAATTCAGCAAATTGCAGGACCACGAAAACAGGTTTGTTACGAAGAAATGCATTTCGTAGCAAATAAACACGTAAAGACATAGCAGGCGTGAGAGGTACATTGCAAAGGCATCAAAGTATTCTACATGATCTCTACAAATGGTGATGGTGCAAAAGCAATAAGTGCGTAATGAAGAAGGACGAACGGGAAACGCGTAAAGTGTACATCGAATGTCAACAGCCACGGGCTAGCGAGGTAGAAGAAATCAAGAGACTCTAAAGAAAGGAGCCAGCAGCGTCCAGCCGCCAACATCGCTTCCAATACGCGCGGGTGCTCGACATCGGTTATGCTCGTCGACTCACTTGCCACTGAATCTTGCACACCTCATCTCGTCGGCCCTCAACAGATCACTGATCCGGAGACCAAACGATTCGAGGCACGCAGAAACAAGGAAGGAGGATAAGCAAACCAATGCCAATATACCATGAAGTTCGCCGCGATTCTTGGCCAGTCAGAGGCACAAAAAAGCTTGGGCGGATTAACCGCTCCCCATGCACATCATCAAAGGGTAGTCACAAAGGCAGAATACCTGCGGACAGCATCGGATATGGTCAAGCAACTGCTTCTAGAGCGAGTCGCCGAGGTTGTCGGGTACACGGGAAAGCTGCTATAGGGGAACCGAACGGAAAGTACGAGACGTCAAGCGGTGATCAATCGCTCTGAAGACGGTCGTATATGGGGGTGAAGGTAGACGATAATTAGGAGATGCGTGAGCGAAATGTAGATCGCCGGTGGACTGATGATCTCCACCAGAACTTCCACGACTAGAGTTGGCATAGTCAGGGAATTCGTCTGCGCAGTCCTCGAGGATCCCATGCGGATGAGTCCGGAACGACGTCATGAAGATGCCAGTGATTTGGCAACGCGCGAGGCTCACGACCCCATTGAAGTGGTCGTGCCTACTAGCGAGTTTGATGGATTGTAGTGGATATGGTCCAGCGACGTTCGATACGACGGGGTTAAAACAGTGGAGGCAAGAAAGTACAAGAGAATAGCGAAATGCCGACATATAGTCAAAGCGTCTCTAGCTCGTTCTCCAGTCTTGCGAAAGTGTCGTCGAATGGTGGCTGGGAGTGGTATCCGGGGTTCCATCATCGTTCATAGATGAAGTGCGGGCTCGGTGCAAAGGAAGGTGTGAGGAGAAACAGCAGCTCGGCTGCTGTCGCGATGAGTGACGAAGTGTGGAAAGTAGGTGGTGTCCAGGTCGACGAGGCTAGAGTATGGAGTGATGATAGCAACAATTGATAGCAGGAATAAAGATAGTAGTCCGTTCATAAATCAAAACAGTAGTCGCGAGTCAAGACTCGACGTCTGTCATTTTTGAGGAGGATGGGGAGGCGCTCATTGCATGAGCATGGCGTTGCCCATCGCATCTCGACTGATCAGTTGCTGCACGTTCTGCAACGAGATACGCTCGTTGAGGCGTTGCAGGTCAGAGATCGTCTTCTCGAGGTGCTGGATCCTCTGCTCATTGTGACTGTTCTGCGCTGACATCTCACGAATGTGTTGTACCGCTACAAAGAAAAAAAAGGTCAGCAAAGGCGCCGCAAGATGACAAAAGGATAACTTACTTCGCTCCAGAATTACGATCTTGCTAGATTTCTGGGTGGTGCGAGGTAACACGTCCTTGAGACGACTGAAGCCTTCGCGCAGCTCATCTCGGCGCTTCTGCTCTGAATCGATGCGTTGTCTCCTGATCTCTTCGCGGCGAGGGTCTTTGCCACGTCCGATCGGCTTGTACTCTTCCTCTTCCTCCTCGTCCTCGGCGTCGGAAGTGTCCTTGTCAGTGCTGCTGCTCTTGCTGTTCCTGCGACCCCTGGCTGCGGCAGCGCGGGCGCTAGCGCGGCTGGCTGGCATCGCCAAGGGGTTGTAACGCATAGCAGCGCGGGGCACTGTGGCAGCGTAGGGGATGGTAGGGCGAACCGAGCCCCGACCGCTGGGACCCTGAGCATCGTCACCAGACGATGCGTCACCGGGAGCACTCAGCTGGTACGAGAGCATCGGTGGTGCAATTGCATCGGGTTGCTGAGTGGGGGAGAAGGACCGGGGAATGGATTCTGAGGAGAAGGAGTGAGAGTAACCGTAGTTGCTGTCTATGAAGCCAAACGAAGGGGAGTCGGTGGGCACTGCATAACAAAAATGAAATGAGACAACAGGACCGGGTATGGGATTGGTTTTGATTACTCACAGCTCATGGATCCGCTGAATGGTGAGGCAGCGTTGTCGGAAAGGAGACTCGAGTAGTCCAGGGCGTCGTTAGAGTAAAGCCCGGGCGAGTTCTCGATGGTGGGATCCATGTAAGAGGGAGTGCGGGCAATGCCACGTTCGTACTCGAGAGACATCATGATAGAACAGAAGAGGAAATTGAGAGTCTACAAAAAATAAACAGAATAAAGTCGTTAAAAAGAGACCTGTGGGTAGCGTTAGAACACAAGATAAGGCATCGAGCGCAGTGGCATGCCACTGAGCTGCGCAGAGAGAGCATAGGACATACGTTAGAGTGGCAAGCAACAATGATCAGATGTTGCCGGGCGACACTGCTAAGTGTATGAAGGGAGACTAAAAGTCGAGAGGAGGTGAGGGGGGAAGAGGAGCTGAGTAGATCAGACTACGTCCGCGGAACCTAAATATGTTCCTCCACGCGCCTCATGCCTTTCCAAAACCAGCTGCGTGACTGATCATTGTCACGCGTCACATTTTTACCGTCTCACCGTCGCCGATTGTCCTCTTCCCCGGGTTGTTCTCGGTCCCTAACGCTCTTGCGCCGTAGTTGGTTGAACAGCCTCCCTTGTTCTAGTTCTGTTCTACATGCCAGCCTATTTGTTTGCTGTTTTTTTGGGCTTGCTCCAGCTGGACACTACCGCTTGCTTGTTCTGATGCCGCTGATCCGAGCTCTCGACATCGATTAGGCTGGCTGGAAATAAAATAAAATATTTCGGCTGCATCTGAGATCTGCGCGCTAACTAGTTCCTGCGGTTGCATTTGCGTCCTTAGCAAGTGCATTCATGCCATGAAGTAGTTCAAACTCCAAGAAGAGGTGTCTTCCTGTTGCCGATTGACCCAATTTACGGACTCTGTTCGTCCAAACCCTGTCCTCTGCGAAATACTCCGATGTTTCGTGGATTTCGTACGTCCTTCGTTGCTGCCTGGACTTTCACAGATGGCGGCATTGGCAAGAGATTCAACGTCTCCTAGATCTCCATACCTGCATCGTAATGACACGGTTCTCCTCCTAAGAACCCCGTATCCAGAAGCCCAGGACCTCCGATTTCATGATAACATCTTGTAAATCTGCATCGTGTATTTAATATTTGACTTTTGCCCTGCTAGATTCTGTGTTTCCAAACTCCGCGACATACTTACCCAAACCTTGCGATATGAATGTCTACGTGCGACTGCCTGCAGACCAGGACGTTGAGGCTTCATAGGAGAGACCTTCTACGACATACTGGGACATTCTCTCGCTTTGCGTAGACTGAGATGGGTTTCCGATTGCATCCAGGTCTACGTTTCTTGTAGGTCCTTCGCCACTACCCTCTTGCCTTTTCTCGTCGTCTTCTACCGCCAGCAGGTCATGACTGAGTACTTCAATAACCTTACTTTGCTCCAACGGGATCCGCCAGAGTAGACAGCTCCGTGGTCGACGAGCTTGATGTTCCCTTACACGGTCCGCTTCTCAGTCCTTCCAGCACTGAATCGCGGTGATCGGGCACTGCTTCCAGACTAGCTACTTGCACGCATGCCTCTCCTGGTCATCTTCTCTCTACGGGCATTGAGTCAAGCGGTTCTATGTGTGGACAAGTGGGATCTTGTTTCTTCAGTACAGGTCATGACACCCCTTCAAAGCACCTTCGGCTGATAACAACTTGATCTCTCGGTGGTTGCGTCTATCCGATAGCGGTGCTTATAACCTTGGGAGAAAAGATGTAAATATTAGCCAGCCCTCTGATCAAGAATACAGCGGACAAATATCTTCAAGACCTCATGAAGCGTTCATTTCCACCGTCGCTGAGGCATAATGGTTAGCGTTCAAGCGCTGGATGTATCGATAACACAGAGAGAACTTTCATTAAAGCCCTCCAGAGCTTCATAGCGGGAACGATAGAGGAGATCTAAATGCACATACGCAGTTTCCTATCATTTTCCATGCCGCCGGGGTCGAGTCTGTCATTCAACAAATAAAAAATGATTGATTCTACTTCCGTACCAGGGGACCAAACCACAAACAAACAACCGCTTCGAGAGAGGGTCAAAGCGCTTGCTCATCAGGATCAAGCGATGATGGGGCATGAGGCCTTTGCGTGTCTCATCAGCATTCCGTCGTTCGGGCTCAGTGCCAGTAGTATTGTTCCTTTCCTCAAGTTCCCACGGCTACCAACAGACGATTGCAATAGGCTTGAGGCGTCTGAGATGCCTAACCCCTTCACACTAAAAGTGGCGCCCGTCGGTTAATTGGAATAAGAGTACCAGAGCGGCCCAACCGCCGCACTGGGGTCGGAGCAACAAGTAGACTATCCATTATTACACCGCTGAGTATAGGCGCATTCGACAGGGCCCTTGTTATGAAGAACGGAGACTCGGTTGGCCGCCTAGGCCGTTAAAGTGTTCGTAGTGAAATATTTCACTTGACCTGATTCTGCATTGACAAATTTTAAGGACCTCGCGGTGCTATTGACTGCAGATATTCGAACTTCGAAGGAACCGGCGGCCAGGTCCGATGTGGTGAAGAATCGTATATACGAAATCCTGTCACGCCGGGAAGACGGACTACAATATATACTGAAATTAAACAAACAATAGCATTCGTGAGTACAACAGTACAACAAAGGATCATCAAATCGTTAATGTTATTCATTAAGGAGTCGTGGGTCATCAGGAAAGAAGGTCATGAGGGATAGGAGCCGACAAGAAAAAGAAGGGAAATATGAAGCAATAAGATAAAGAACCAGAGATGAACGGGGCAAGGTGAAGGGAACGGCATAAAACGGAACAAGTCTGTCATCCAGTGGAGTTGCCTTACGCGTTATAGTATCCTGATCACAAGAGTTAGAAAGTAAACTTCCAGTGATTGTGTTATTGCACAAACCTCCATGGAAGGGTCCCTTCATGCTGGAGTAGTGTTCTAACCGTTTCTGGAAGCGCCAGCACATGAAGAACATGTACATCTAAGAGGCAGAGCAAAGTATTAGTTGCATGAAGGAACAGGGAGGCTCGAGGCATCTTACCTGACAGGCTAGGTCGATCACCAAGCCTCCAACAAACGCTGCGTAGACGGCTCCAAAGCCACCTCTACAGAATGCGCTGGGGATGATGGGGATCTCATCTCCAACTGCTAGAGTATCAGCCCTATCTTCGTCGGTTTGCCAGAGTTGTCCGCCGTTGTCACATTCCCAACAAAACTTATCTTTGCCTCTGTTCAGTTGGACAATCATCAAGACTGCTCGGACAGCGCAGATAATAATGAGGAAAGGCCAAAGGAATTTGCAAACTCTCGTCCAAATGTATGATCGCTGAACGAATGGGGTAGTCAGTAAGGGTTACTTGGCCCGGAACTGAGAGAGTAATAGAGAATCGGCGGACGTAAAAGGACAGAAGATATGTGGGTGGAGTAGCAAAGCGAGGCAAAGCTTGGAGCGTACATTGGAGAGAGCAAGAATATTGATCACAGATACGGCTCCAACAGCCAATCCGATACCACCGTAGATGAACCTACGGTGGAGATGAGGCTTAGTGCGTACTTTGGCGAGAGTTCAAATGCACACAACGCACCACTCGGGATAGTCGAAGAAGATAAATTGTCCATCAAGAAGTAAGAAAATGCCTCCGGCGATGCTATAGGCCTAGCAAAAGACGACCGTTCAATACAGAGCAGAGCCAGTCAGGAGGCCCGGATGATACTAACCGCTATGATCAAGGCCCAAGCCATGGCACCTCCCCTCTACAGGAAAGCCAATGATCAGACACAGCTCAGATTCGAGGGATAGAAAACGGCTCACGAGTGGTAGTACCAGTAAACAGTTATCGCACCTGCGTGAGGAACGTGCAAGTGAGATCGTCGCTTGTGAAGAGCAAAACACAGATATAATGTACCACATAATGATCAGGTAGTTGTTTCGTTTAATGAGGACTTATAGATGAACAATTTCAGAGACTAGGAGGTCCGCCGTACGGCGTTCGTTACAGATGAGTCTTGGAGGTTGGAGGTAGGGAGCAAAGAGCCTAAAGCACCGCCACAGCACGTTCCTCGATCAAAGCGTTGCCTATTGTTGCCTCTGGCTGGTTTCCCTTCAATCTTGAGATTTCACACTACAAGTCCTGGGATTGTTGGAAATTTGTTGGGAACACCGTTCCGTGCTAATGAATTTCAAAGCCAATGAAGCTTGGACCTAAAACCAAGTTGCCGCATGTCGCAAGCATGTTCGTGCTTGTTACAGGGCAAAGAGTGCAACGTGGACTAAACGTACATGCAGGTCACTTCAAGAATCTTTGCCTAAAGTGAAATGGTCTCAAACTAGGCGAAGAATCGCACTTTTGAAGCGAGAGATCGCAATATGAAGGTGAAAGCTGAGAGTAAGAAATAATGAGAAGCACAAACTATTACAAATACGGTAGTCAGATTTTAGAAAGCCCTCTTTTAGATCAGCCACATCGGCTTCAAAAATATCGTTAACTGTCCGCGCAGGTTCATGTCCAAGAATATGCAACCATCCAAGCTTCCGACCTCAATCAATGACAAGATCTACCCAGCTGGGCCAAGAATCGACATTTCGATCATCCACAATATTCTCTCTGGAGGGTTCACATCTTCAGCTTTTCTCAGCGAAGCAGTCCCACTCCAAGGAACATCGAAGAGTTATCGGAAAATATGTGTTCGATCGCAGCCACAAACACGTTGCCCGCACGCCGCATAGCAGAGAGCGACTACCTCCAGGGGAGTGGTCTACATGGTATTGGGGTGGAAAGACAGGCCCGGGACACCTAAGGACGAGGCTAGCCTAGCTACACAGAAGTGCTGCTGCATGAAAAGGCTTCGGACCATTCTCCGGGAACGGTCAACGAATGCATCTTCTAGGCTGCTTCTGCAAGATCGAGGGGCCCGGCCAGGAGCTACGTCAAAAATAGGGGGGAATGCATAGGGGGTGGCATAAATTGGAAGGGAATAAAGATTGGATGATAGGGTGGGTGTGACGTATGTTCATCTTCGTTGGCAAGAAAGCAGCAAAGCAAGGAGACTAGGCGTGGAATAAAAACCCTGGGGGATGAGAAAAAAGGGGGAAATAGCAAGGGGAAAAACAATGCGAAAATGGCAATATTGTATGCGAAAGCAGTTAATAGCCCTCCGAGGCTGCGGATGGACTTGAGCCTGCTGACGATGTCTGGTGCACTCGGGAAGAGTGAGAGGGATCAAGAGATGGTGTCAGTTGCCGGCTATCCCCCATCGACATCCCTGGCGATGAAGTTTCGTTGGTGAGCGCGATCTTGTCATTGAGGCTCCGTAGCCTTTGGATTTCTCTTTCGAGAGCGGCAATGCGTGACTGCAAGTCTTGGTTATTCTTTTCTAGCGCCACAATATGGTTCGTTGCTTGAAATAGTGTTCACTCAGAATGGTAGATGAAGGGGGAGGTTGAAATGAAACTCACCTCGTTCCAAGAGATTGACTTTGTTGCTCTTTTGATTCGAGACAGGTAGTACGTCTTTGAGCTTTGCATATCCATCTCTCAACTCGTCTCTTCTTCGCTGCTCTGCCTCAATCCTCTGTCTGCGCGTGGCTTCTTTACGCGAATGTGCAAGGTTAGCCATGAATTGCTCAGGATTAACGTCGTCGTCGTCGTCTGAGGAACGTGAGCGAGCTCTACTACGTCGACCAGAAGAGCTGGCTGGAGAAGGAGTAGGGTTGTAACGCGGTGTGCGATGGACGAGACTGTTGCCTCGTGAGGAAGAGGGGGAATTGACACCACTACTGGCGCTGGAGTTGGAATGGTGGTAGATACCTTCGCCCGATGTGTCTGATCCTGATAAGTTCGGAGACATGGCCTCGTAAATTTCAGGTGAAGGTGGTGGGGGCGATGCAGCACCTGATTGAACTAGCGGCAGGGGAACATGAGGCGGCGAAGAAGCCGCGTACTGATACTGATGGAGGATAGGATAATGTCCAGTTTGTTGCTGAGGATGAAGACCCTGCTGCTGCTGCTGTTGCTGCTGGATCTCTAATTGACCTGCAACGTGTTCAAGAATCCGATAAACATGTGTTGTTCAGACTACATAATGAAAGGGCCTGTACGCACGAGTTTGCCCAGTAACGACCGGATGGTAAGCTGTTTGCATGTGTGCAGCAGCTGCATACTGGTGCATGTACCCTGGGTCCTGCTCCTGTGAATAGTACTGCTGCTGTTGCTGGTGGTAATGCTGCTGCTGTTCGTCGTGAGGAATGTGATCCATGTCTGTTGATGGGGGCTCTGGCTAAAACGTGCAGGTAACGTCGTGGCGTACGTTGTGAGGTTAAAAAGACGAGATCGTGAAACGTGAAGGTGTCAAAATGAACAATGCAAGACTATAAGACAATCGAGAGAAGGCAGACGTGCTCGGAGACAAGAACCAAAGACCTTGCCAATGATGGGGTCTATCTAAAGCCGGGACGGGCCTTTTCGTTGGCCTTGTTTGTACACCAACAATCCCTGCACACAAGTTCATTCAGACGTTGACCACACCCGACAAGCAACAATAGGATTTGATTTATTGTTCCCTTTAGCAGAACAATACGCGGGGATCCATCTGAGAAGCACTTCGACGTGAGGGAACAAGCGCAGTTAAATTCACTCGGACGCCACTGACAGATCTTGGTAAAGCAATATATTGTACAAGCGCTGGCCTGCAAACTGTACACAAAAAAGGACCGCGCTCTGAATCCAATCCAGCGTTACATATTTCATAACTAAACGGTTTAGTGTCCAAAAAGTCTAAAGACAAGGTACAACAGCGAGCCCATGAAACGAACGGCAGAAAGGCCCGCTCTGTTCAGCTGTTAGCAAATTTCCGCTTTGGCATAAATTGAGTTACTCACAGTGCAATGAACAGGAAAGATAGATAGGGATTGAAGGTAGCATCCTGAGTTGTTTCTACATGTTTTGAGACCCAGTCAAGGAATGCTTGTGAGGTGAAAACAACGATCATAGTCCTGACAAGTCATCTTTTCAGACTAGCATCGCAGAGGTTTTCGAGGATACGTACATATTGGTTCCCACCCACGCAAGGACAACATTAGTCCTGCTATTTCTGTCGCGATCTGCTTGCTTAGTGGCCAGATCACGATGCTCTTTCTCTTCAATGGGTTTGTTGCGGAGCGCAACACGAGCTGCGTTCCAGAGATGATCGACATCTTCACGGGCGGTGACAACCTCAACCTCCATCATGTCGTTACCATCCTTCCCCTTGATCTTCTTAGCACCACCGAGGTCTTTCGCAGCCCCATTGTCACCTTTCGTTCCCCTTATAAGCGGTTAGATCTATCATTCGGCTCAGAGAAGACAACACAAAATACCATGTAACATCGTGCAAGTTGCACATGGCGTACATCACTGCAAAGTTCAATGAGACAAGGAGAGGGGAAGAGAGGTTGTCGTATCTACGTACTAAGGATGTTGACATCTACGAACACCGTCAGAGAAGGTCGGAGGATATATGTTCAAAGGGCTCACATGAGGGTAACAAGAACATGTATTGGATGAAGCAAGTGAACATATGCCACGGCTCGAAATGCATGAAGGAAGCAATGAAGTAGAGGCCATAGGTGGCCGCGATTGAGACAACTAACTCCTGCATAGCTTTGTTTTCCCTGAGAACACTGAACGAGTTTTATGAGCAAAAGTAATTGAAATAATATGCAGTAATGACATACTCGAGGAAATTCGACCAGCCCTCTGAGGTATGCGGAAGGGCAAGATAGATAGTCCAGCCAGCGCACCACGTTGTGATAACATTGCAAAGCCCGAATAAGAGTATTGACACAATATATGTCCATTTGGAGCCCTATGAAGGTTTTGAATCAGAATGTATGAGAAGACACTGCACGCGTGCTAACACTTACCTGAGGACGATTACCGAGCGAACAGACAAGTGTAACGAATAGCACTCCAATGTAGAGCTTCAAGAATACTTCGAAAACGGTCTTTCCAGCTCCTTGATTCAGGAAGTTAAAGGCGTCTGTTTTGGAATCTGCGGTAGCTGAAGAGACAAGCTGATGATGAAGGTTAGTTGAGGTCAAATTCTCCGAGAGATAGAACTTGCGAAGAAGAACGCGAGGTAGAAGTTGGCCAGGGAAGTCCATGTGAACAGAAGCTGTACGGCATTGTAAAGGAATTCAAACTGCAATCCCCATTAGTTATTGCTGGTCCTCAAATGGATCAATGGTCGAAGCTTACGGTGAGAACGATCTTGCGGAAGAAATTCTGGCCAGATGTCCATATTCTCCACCAGAAGACAGTTGCATGAAGCGAGGCGAACAGCGAACTAGTAAACATCTGGTCAGACAAATATTCAGAACCGGTGGATAGCTTTCACAAACCCGTTTAGCCATCGACGACGTTGAGAAATAAACTCAGGAACAGATGTAGGGACATCTGTTGAAGCCTTGGCACTCTTCACGTATTTGAGCCTATGACAAACCATCAGCAAACATTCTGAGAAACTGTACGCAGCTTGATGCTTACGTCCATCCTTCATGCTTCTTGGTAACGATCTCAAAGCACAGAATGCGATCCTCGGCCAAATACATGTTTCGCTCAAATAACCCTGCGTCACTGTTACCACCATGCATGGTTTCTCCTTTGAAGTAGGAGTGCAGCGGCCCCTTTCCATCGGGACCATTTTGCAATGCCTTGAACCTATATGCACTGAAAGCACCAGGTAACACAGAAATATATCCGAAAACACTTTCAAGTGGCTTGTCAAGGATGTTGGACATTTTGTACTGTGACAAAGATCAGTATTTGTGGGAACTCGGTCAGATTATACTCGTACTTCAAAATTCTGAGAGGCGGCGAGAGGAGATGTAAGCAAGAGGGAGCAAGCTCGACCGGTGTCAACACATATCCTGCGACGTAATCAGCCGATATGATGAGTACCTCGAACTTCCCAAACTCACTCTCCGCATGCACCTCCGACATAAGAGTGCTTGTCAAAGCATTTCCAGAGTTCATAGATCGAAGTACCCGTTGGTTTGGTTCCGACGTCGAGAAGAACACAAACTAGACAATTGGAGTAATGAGCATCAAGGTCAGGACGCGTTGTGATTCCCATACCATTAGGCCTAAGCTGAGAAGCAAATGCGTTGAAGAACCATCGATGGCTGTTGAGTTTCTTCTTGTTTTGCTCTTTCAAGCAGAAGAGAAGCTGGACAGGACACGCTCCTTTGGTGACTTCACCCTTATCTGTGACAATAACATTCGAAGTGTACTCGAAGATATGTGCAGTGACATCTTCGCCTGCAACAGTATCCTTCGCAATGCCGTCCTGATAGACTCCCATCTGAAAATACGGTCAAACAATGTGATGGCTCTAAATCCTGGAAGACATACAAGGCTGAGTACATGAAGAGTACGCTTGTTGATCTTTGAACGCCCATCTGACACGATGCAGACAACAACTTTCTTCCAGCCTTCAGGGCCCCACATCTTTGAACGCTCACGGCTGCACAAATGAACCACGTTCTTGATCACTCTATTCAAGTCAGGCCAGTGTCAGAATATTATTATACAACAGGGAGCATCGCCACGCACGCGTTCATGGTTTTGCAGAACAAAACTTCATCTTCGTTGTACATTGTCATGACAATGAAGAGCTCAGTATGACGGCCATAGAGGTAAGGGCGGAGTGAGTACTTCTTCTTCATGAAGTCGTCCGGATCGCAGGTAGCAGCAGTGTATCGCATTGTCGTGAATTCTTCGTGTGACTGGCCAGCAGGCACAACAGATGTCGCGGCGGGTACATCCAGAACGAGATTTCCTTGAAACAGTTCAATCTGGCGAACAGACCTGCGCTTCATCATCTTTTCCCGAGTCATTGAATATCCGGGACTGTTCGGGACTGGATACATTCCTGGTCTCTGTTGTTGGACAGGTGGATAATCAGGGTATTGTCCAGGCAAACTGGGAACGGGTGGGGCATGGTGGGAGACTTGGGACATCTCGTAGGGTACGAGATGCGCTTGCGACCCTGCATAAGAGGACTGGTAGGATTTGGTAGACCTTCCATCCCAATCACTACGGGAGTTCTGGTCATAATCATTTGAATAAGGGCTTGTATTGAGGTGCGATTGCTGAGTGGGAGGATAGTCCGCTATGTAGTTAGGCGCGTTGTTGCCGGCGTTATAGAGGTCAGGGTGGTGATAAGCCATGTCAAATGGTCAAAATGAGGGAGTGTGACGCCTGCGATAAAGAAAGGCGTATGCAACGAAGGGACGGGTCTTGTCCAGCGACCCAGTAAGAGCTCTGAGCTGGTTGATAGGCAAGAAGACGGCCCAGCATTGTTCTTGATTGATCAATTGATCTCCGCCACAGGGACAGCTGATCAATTTCCTCGGCCTCATTTTGCTGTCAAACATTGCAGCCTCTCGCATCCGTTGTGTCTATGGCGCGCGTTTCGATGTACTTTATTGGGACGATACTCTGCAATGTTTTGGTCCGAGGAAAAGATGTGCGGAAAATTCTATGAGTATTATAAATTGCAGCCTTCGTCTTGCAAGACGCGGTGTCCAAGTGAGCAAGACATTGTTAGGCCTGAACGATCTTGTTCTGACCGAACCAGACCTCAGCGCCGTCTTTCCCCTTCGCGCCTTCCATCTCGCCATCGATGCCGGTCACAGCTTCTCCTGCAGCTCCCCAGAAGTTTCCTCTAAAAGCAAACCCAGTCTCTGTCTCTGTTTCAACCCACTCAACCTCAAACCGATCATCCAAGCCCGTGATTAAACTTCCCTCAAGGTTGCTGGAATAACCTTCTCGCTGCCGTTCATCCCAATTGGACCAGACGATAGATGCATTGAAGAGATTGCCGTCAAAGTGTCGCATTATCACATAAGACGCAAAGAATTTGGGGAATGGAGCGATGAGAGCAATAGATTCTTCCACTGAAGAAGCTGTCGCGTTCAATGCTTTCGCCACAACTGGATGGTGAGAAAGTTTCCAACACTCATCGTTAGTGGTTGCTGTCGACGTTGATTGCACAAAGCAAGGATTGAAGCTTCCATAGGTGGGGTGCAAAAAGCTCCCCGTCATGTTTTCAAATGGTGTGGAGGGTTTGTTCGGGTTAGCAGGCGTCGGTGTATACTTCTGTCGCTTGGCCAATGTCTCCGCCGCTCTTTTGACGAGATACCTATATTACCAGATCGTCAGTACTGCCACATTTTAAGGCAATAATATGTTTACCTGTCTTCCCAGTCAATCTTCGGGAGCCCTAGGATCTCATCTGCGATTCTCCACCGAACAACGTCGATGAACCGATAAGCATGTTCGTCGTTGGAGAGGACAATAATTCCGAGATTGTCATGCGGAAAACGAGCGACCTGAACATGTATATTAGACCAGAAAGTGTAGCTCACACATCCAATCCGCCTACCTGCGTGTGAAAACCCGGGTTATGACCGCCATGGTCAATGACTTCGTGGCCATGATATGTATAGCGCCACTGTCCACATCCGTATACCTTAGGACCCTACACATTTTTGAGTAAGGACTCGAAAAACAGATACTAGGCTTACCATCTCGGGATAGTCAGCCTTTCCGTCGGAGACAGAGAGACCAGTGGCAACATGGTCGATGATATCTCGAGATACAACAGTCTCATTTGTTGTAGGATGCTGACCGTCACTCATGAGCATCGACAACCACTTCACCTAAAAGCAAGAGGTCAGTAATTGAAAAGATTAGTGTGAGGAGCTAACATACCAAATCGCGAGTAGAAGTCAAAACCCCTCCAGCGCCAGCCCAAATCATCTCCCTACCAGGTCTAAGAAAATAAGGGACTGTCGCCGTTAGACTTCCATTGTGTCCCAGTGTTTGGTCCTCCATATGGTACATAAATCCATTCGCTAATGTCCCCCAGCTTTCCGCCTCAGCAACGGAATAGGTCGAAGAAGTCATGTTCAACGGCCGGAACAGATTCTCTGTTATGTACGAGTCATAGGACTGGTTGAAAAAGAGCGTTGGAAGGTATGACAGGGTCTCATACATCAAGTTGTTGTACTGGAACTGTTGCCTAAACTCTGCAGAAGGACGGAGATACCGTAGCTTCGATATCTGTATATATCGGGTCAGCAATGAATGTACATGGTCTACAAAAAAGGGACATTTACCATTTCAGCGATACCTCCTTCTCTAGAAACTCCCGAGAAGTCATGCCTTGGCAGACCAGTACGATGCGACAGCATATCCTGGAGGTTAATGCCCATAGTCATCTCCTCATCCATCATGCCCCATAAGTCTGTGCCAGCAAACACATCTTTGGCTTTGGAGGTCCATTTCAAAGGAACGCCTCTCTCTTGCGCCAAAGATTCGTTCTTGATAAGAAGGCCAACGGACAATGACAAGAACAATTTGCTATTTGAGGCTATCGCGAATAGAGTGTCCGCAGTAGTAGGCTGCCCGTCACCTGTAGCAATACCGTAGGAACGGTATTCCGTTGCCCAACCACTGGGCTCGGCCTCGTCTTTCCGGACGACAGCAACGGAGAGCCCAGAGGAATTGTACCGCGTCATTAGACTATCGATGTAGGAGTCGGTCTCATCAGAAATGAGTACATTACCGCCGCCTCCAGCTTGAAATGGAGAGCTAAATGCTGTCTGTGCAGCATTCACGTCCCAAATAAATGAGCTGGATACAATGAAGGCTAGCAGGGAACCTATCATGGCAAGAACTTGAGCACAGCCTGCGTTAAACCAAACAACTTTTCAGGCGAGGTAGTGGTCAGCAAATAAGAGTGGTTGACTCGGATAAACGGATCAGTGATCGGGACGTTGACAATCTCCCTTGGACCCACTATTGATCTAAAGTACTGAGCCAGATCCAAAGGCATCCTATACTCAGACAAGTGTTCTAGACACATCACATTCAAGGCTTGTTGATCGTGTGCTATTCGTGTGGCTACGGGCTTTTAGAAAAATGCAACTACCGAGCGACTAGGATCGGCGAAACAGCTTCATACTGAGTAAGCTGCATGGACTCGGTCCGAAATCACTGCCGCAGATACCAGGCATATCTTCTTCCCAAACGCTGCTACGTATGTTCTAACACAAGTGAAGGATGATTACAGTCGAATAATGCGAAGCTATCGTGATCAATAAGAGGTCTGCTCCCCAGTCAACAGCCTGGAAAGTCAGTATACAGTGTCAGTATCGAAAGCACGCTAGAGAGGAATGGAGCCTCGGACGGTCGGCGATGGCATTCTAGCAGTGTAGGCGGATAGAACAGAAGAATCAGGTTCGTCTCCACTAGCGTGATGGATAGATGTAGTCAATATTGATTCGATGCAGAGAATTGTGCGGTTGTACGCCGGGCTGCAATAGATCGCTAGAATGGCCAAGCGATATTTTCCGGCCAGGGGCAAGAGGCAGTGTAGGGGGATCCGAGCGTAGGGCTGGCACAACAGTAGTTCACCATATTGGACATCTTGAACTTATTAATATTCAAGTGCACTGCTTGTGAGATTTCCTCTGGTCGGGTGCCTCAGAAATAGTTCAGGTTGCGAAGCAGCACAAGACGTATACAACCGGTGTACAGCCAGAAGATGGACGTTCAAGTTTTACGCATGGAAGGAAACGCCAAATTAGTGCAACTGTTCAGAGCTGTAAGCTGGTGCCAACCACGTTCTATTTCAAACTCCGACGTGCCACAGTGCTTGCCTAACTTGGCGGCTCTCTGCGTCAACCATCTCCTTGTCTCCTTACTTCATCTTTGCCGACCTTATACTCTTCACAAACTTGCTTGATCATTTTATTCTTTCTATTTGGTGAGTATATCACCCTTGCCGGTGGATTATATGCGGCTTTTGGTCGTGAACTTCGAGCGGAATCGAACGATCTCGCGCGAGGGGTCTTGTGGCACTGGGAGGGTAAAGGGCGGCGCGGTACAGCGAAGGGTAGCTACAATTTAGGCTCGCTGGCAATGAAGAGAGCAAGCATCGTCTGCGAATTTGACGTCCATGCGCTCTGCTCGGTGTCAGAGATGTGTACCGCTCGCTCGCCCGCCACAGCCAACCCTTCCTGATACGGCCTCTTCTTTCCCTCACTCGTGCTTTCACATTCTTTTGCTGACCAGAACTTTTGCGATTGACAGTGTAGCTCAGGCATGGCCGAAAGTAATCCCTCTCACAGGTTAGACCTCCGCGTTGGGGGGAAGTACAGGCTGGGCAAGAAGATCGGCTCTGGTTCTTTCGGTATGCCTGCCTTACAACTTCGACTAGAAAGATATACTAATACGCCCCAGGTGATATTTATTTGGGTATCAACATCATCTCTGGCGAGGAGGTTGCCATCAAGCTGGAGTCAGTGAAGGCGAAGCACCCACAGCTTGAATACGAGTCAAAGGTGTACAAGACGCTCGCCGGAGGAGTTGGGGTGCCTTTCGTACGGTGGTTTGGGACAGAATGCGACTACAACGCGATGGTGCTGGACTTGCTAGGACCATCCCTTGAGGACTTGTTTAACTTCTGCAACCGGAAGTTTAGTCTGAAGACGGTGCTACTTCTTGCTGACCAACTGGTGAGCTATTGACGTTGGTATAATGCTCCACTATTTACTAATCATTGCATAGATATCTCGTATTGAGTATATACACTCACGCAACTTTATCCATCGTGACATCAAACCAGACAATTTCTTGATGGGCATCGGCAAGCGGGGCAACCAGGTCAACGTCATTGATTTCGGTCTCGCCAAGAAGTTTAGGGACCCTAAGACTCACTTGCATATTCCCTACCGCGAGAACAAGAACTTGACTGGAACAGCTCGTTACACATCTATTAACACCCATCTTGGTGTTGAGCAGGCTCGCCGTGATGACCTCGAGTCTCTCGCGTACGTGCTTATGTACTTCCTCCGCGGTGCTCTGCCGTGGCAGGGATTAAAGGCTGCTACCAAGAAGCAGAAGTACGATCGCATCATGGAGAAGAAGATGACCACTCCCACCGACTTACTTTGCCGTGGATTCCCTAATGAATTCGGAATCTTCCTGAACTACACCCGTGCTCTGCGATTCGATGACAAGCCCGATTATTCCTACCTTCGCAAGCTTTTCCGTGATCTCTTCGTTCGTGAAGGGTTCCAGTACGACTATGTCTTTGATTGGAGTGTCCAGAGGACTGCTCAAGACGAAGGTCAAGCCGGTGCTGCTAAGCCTGCCCGTCGCAAAGTGTTGCAGGAGGAAGAGGACCGACATGTCGGCGACAGAATGTAAGTATCATTTCTTAATTCCAAACAGTCAGAACCATTAACTGATTTTCAGGCCTCGTCCTTCACCTCGATAGGCGCCCCAGGCCAGCACACCGTGCCCTGTAACTGATGTCAGAGACAAATGGAGCAGTGTGCTGGGAGGTGATCCATATTAAGAAAAATACTCCCTGGCAAGGCTTTCGGTTCCTACTCTCTGATCGGTTGGAAGGCGCGCAATTCTCATGCCTTTGGTTTGCTGTTGAAATGGTTTCGTGTTATATGTCCTCCTTTGCGCATTGCATGCGGCTTGTTGAAGCGAAGGAGTTGATCCATGTGTGTAATATTGGATGGGCACGCCCGGCCCCGCCAGTTCGCTGCCGCTCATCTTGCGTCTTTGGCATCCACTCATTCCCACATCGTCACGAATATTTTGGCCACGCTCAAACCCCTCAAACGTTTCCCATGCTCATGGCTAAAGCACATTGCCACTCCCTTTTCCCCACGCATATAGTAATTATTACGGACGCTTTTTTCTCTTCAAGTCTTGCTTGAGCTCAGCGTAGACTGCCTCATTCCTAATTTCCATTTGTGTACATCTTCAGTGTCCACTTTCCGCGCCCGTTTAGCTATTACGACGGATTCTTATAGATCTTCAGTATCCCACGTACCAGCTTGTTTCCGAACTCCCACGTATTTACCATTCCCTCCTTCCAGCTTGCTTTCTCGTTTTCTTTCCTTGTTCTTGTAGTGTTGTGTCCTGCTGCGTGCCACCTTGTTGGGTCGAGTGCGTTAGCAGAGGGCGTCCGAAGTGCAGTTGTAGCTAATCATAATGCAAAGAATGAATATTGCTATTTTGTGACATGTCCTGGATTTTGAGCAATGTGCAGGCCAGGACACGTAAACAAACGTCAACATCCAATAGGTCCCCACTTCCACGTCGCCGACCGTCCTCCTGGTCGTCAATCGCCATGTCGTCCTTTGCCTTATCATTTTCTAAGAAAGAGGATGAAAGTGGCTTAAGCTCCTATTATAACAATAAAACAACTATCATCCAGGAAGCGCGTGTCTTCAATGAGTCTCCCATTAGCCCTCGCAAATGCAGAGCGTTATTGACCAGGATCGTGTATCTGCTCTACGTTGGCGAGACATTTGGCGCGCAGGAGGCCACTGGGCTATTCTTTGGCACAACGAAGCTGTTCCAGCACAAGGACGTACGTTTGATGTATGGATTTCTTGCGGGAACTCCTAGACACTAAACGATCTACTCCTTACAGAGTGCGCTACGACAAATGGTCTATCTCGCCATCAAGGAGCTAGCTACTACGGCGGAGGATGTTATTATGGTCACCAGCAGTATCATGAAAGATATGCAGCCGAATTCCGAGGTCATTTATCGACCAAATGCCATCCGAGCCCTGTGCAGGATCATTGACGTGCGCTTTTACTCTGCTTCTATACTTCCGGAAACGCGCTGATTTGAATTATTTAGCCATCTATGGCCCAAGGAGTAGAGCGTTTCTTCAAAGCGGCTATCGTAGACCAGAACCCGTCGATCTCCACTGCAGCGCTCGTGTCCTCCTATCACCTCTTTCCTCATGCACGCGACGTAGTGAAGCGATGGGTCAATGAAGCGCAAGAGGCTGTGAACGCGAAACCCTCGTCCAAGTTCTTTGCAGGAACGTCAGCAGGATCTTACTTGGGCTTTGCGTCTTCCGGTTCCCAACAGACCCCAAGTCAAACAATCACTTCGACCAGCTATGCAACCCAGTATCATGCTCTCGGTCTCCTCTATTTGATACGACAACAGGATAGAATGGCTGTCACGAAGATGATCCAACAGCTAGGCGGTGGAAAGAGTGGTACTGGCACTACACTCAAGAACCCTATGGCCCTTTGTATGCTGATACGATATGCATCGAAAGCCATGGAAGATGACCCCAAGTATGCTTCATTCATTCTTTTCCAAAACCACAGTTGCTAAACCAGACCGAAGTGTTCAAAAGCAGATGTTCGAGCTTTTGGAAGGCTGGCTTCGGCATAAAAGTGATATGGTGAACTTTGAGGCTGCACGGGCTATTTGCGAGATGAGAGGCGTTACTGCGTCTCAGCTAACCAAAGCTATTTCAGGTGACTTTTGAATGTTGTTAACATGGGGAACTTATGCTTACCTGGAGATCCAGTGCTCGAGATGTTCTTGTCATCACCTAAGCCTGTGCTGAAATTTGCCGCCACTCGGACATTAGCTGCACTAGCACTCA
>Ga0247734_1000958_pt1 | contig 23272 bp, 17 predicted proteins | sample UWRJL103311B2_FD_180933 | JGI IMG/M metagenome (GOLD analysis project Ga0247734, IMG submission 180933) | Plant litter microbial communities from Arlington Agricultural Research Station in Wisconsin, United States - UWRJ-L103-311B-2 | ecosystem: Environmental > Terrestrial > Plant litter >... | reverse complement strand
GAAGAGGAAATGAAATGGCGATACATAATACGGGGAGAGTAGTACGGTCATGAAGGGTACTATAGTTTCAAGAGCTCAATGACTTATAGGTTTCTAATAACGCACAATTCGTTTGCAAGTTGTTGGGGTGACATTTGAAGAGTTTTAGATTCGATATCGCATCGGTCAGCGCCTCCCACCTCCTTCAAGCTTGGATATATCCACCTCTCCTGACTAAATAACAACATCTTTTGCCTCAAAAAGATCTTATATCTACCCGGGAGGCAGTATACAAATTAAGCAGAATGAAAGATGCGATTTGACGCCATCTGGATTATCTTACTTTGAGAAGTAACCCCGTGTGTCATATTATGCCTCCACTTGGTATTTACGAAATTCTCTAGTCTTGATACCTCTCTCGAACATGATATCCAGTTCTTCATAGGTCCTTCCTTTGGTCTCAGGAATCCTGAACCATGCCCATACAAAACAGAGTGCTGAAAGACCGCCTATGATGGAACGTTAGATACCAGCTTGTGAGATTCACGACAAGATTCTTACCAAAGAAAAACCCTAGTTTCCCTCTCATGTTGGCTTGATCTGGGTTGATCATATATGGAATAGCTACTGTCATTACGATGCCGAAGAGAGCTTGGATAGCTGTTGCCAGAGCAATGGTTTTGGAGCGAACTTTCGTCGCAGAGCATTCGCAGAGAATGACGAAGCACACAGGACCGATTGATATATCATATATACCATTCCAGATAACCTATAAAGACATTAGTAAACAATACTGGGGGGAATACCCAAAAAGGGCTCACCATTAGTGTTGACTGAGCCCAAATTATTCCGGGACGGTTTTCATAATTTGGTGCGCAATCTAGAATCGCGATGAGAAACATCATAGCTGACAAGGTTGCGAGGCCAATATTGTAGATTCGTCTTCGGCCAAATTTGGAAATTACCACAAAAGACAACACCGTCCCGACAAATCCTACCGCGAGATAGCCTACACCCATTTGGAATGCCTTGTTCCCCGGAAGACCAGCCACTGGATCATGTTAGTCCATTGGACTCAGGAACATAGGATTCAACTCACGTTGGAAGAAATATGTGGCATATCCAACAAGATAAATACCGCTAAATACTTGGATACTGTAAACACCAACAGCTATTTCGGTTCGACGAATGTTGATCTTTTTGAAGCAGTCCATGAAAGTAGTTCCAGTCTCCATCTCAAGTTCCAAACGATCAGTCTCAATTATCATTGCTAACATAGGTTTCACGTCAACCTTGGCTGACGCCAGCTGACGAAGTGCTTTCTCGGCTTCCTCCAATCGTCCCTTTCTAACAAGCCACCATGGTGATTCAGGTGCAAAGGGAACTGCGCTGAGAATAATCAATGGCCATAGCCACTGTACTGCAAATGGTGCGCTGTAAGCCCAGTGATTGTTTAGCTGAGAAGTTCCGGCAATCACCCCGTTTGCTAGCAACTGACCCATGACGAAGCAAAGGTTAATGTACGCTGTCAAGACTCCACGGAGTGCAACTGGACAAACTTCAGAAGCGTAGGCAGGAGCAATGGTTGCATATGTACCCAGGATCAAACCCCCCAGGAGTTCGCCAACAAGGAGGACTTTCAGCGAACGAGCAAAAAACTGGATGAAGATACAACCAGTTGTGCCAATAACGCAGGCAGCGAAGGTCTATGCTTGTCAGTTGAACCTGCGGTAAGTGCGAGTAACCAAATACCTTTTTTCGACCCCATATTTCCATGGGATATGATGCCGTCAGAGCACCAAGAACCTGGCCGATCGGATTCCCCATTCCTAAAGCAATTTGCCATGGAGCGCTAATGATGTATGAACCCTCAAACAAATATCCAAAGTCTTCCTGAAAGGCAGGAGTTGCGTATAGATTTCCGAGTAACTGTGGATCGAAGGCAGTCATAATTATTCCCAATGAAAAGAAAATAGACCATGCAACACATGTAGGGTAGAGCTTAACAGCTTCGAAAAAGGTCATTTGGTGTTCTATTTCGGTCGCCAATCTGGCCTGACCCCCTAGTTCCTCCTTTGGAGAGATCTCCATCACTGGTTGTTGGGTCATCTTCTCGGCTTCCATGATGAAAACTATGCTTCTTCCTTTCCTGATAAACGTAGATGAATTTCAGGGAGTATTTATATCATTCAGCTTAAATTTGTATACCACGTTACACCCGATGCACCCAAACGTGGGATCTCCATTACTTCATCTTAGCGTAACCTTAGGGCTCATGCAATGCTTTATTAAGCTTCCTCAAGCTTTTTGTTCTCGAGATACGAACCGAGCAAATAATCATCTTTTCTATTGGCTACAAATTTGTTGATAGGGAATATCGGCGAAACGTTGAGATAACGGGGATTATAGCCTGACCTGATATATCAAGAGTGGGAGAAACTCTGGAGAAACTGGGGAGATTGAGAAAGGACTGTGCGGATAGCACGTGATGGGAAGAACATCGCGAATAGGCTTCTCCATCGTATTAAAGTCTGACCGGTGCTGGGTATATGAAAGTGAAAGGATTTGGGGAAGACCAAAATTAAACTTGAGTGTTTCAAAAACCCCTCAAGTACCAACGGGACATTTTCATCCTTCATGGGACCGACTAGAATTATACCACAAGCTTAAAGTTGAGAGGCTTCAAGGCAAATCAAAATCCAACAAGAGGTTTTAGTGAATGGAGCCTTTGAAGGATGTGACTTGCATTTCCTGGGCGAGCACTGTACTATACCAATATATTTTTGCCGCGATCTCAACAAACCTTCATTTTATGAGCACGGTATCAATTCAATGGGGACGGACTCACGTGGCCCTCCCACCTACGGAGCATCAGCACTGTAGCTTTCACTTGCTCTTCGCCCGGGCGAATCATAAAAGCCCAACAGGTACGTTATGTAGCTTGCGGGGTCCCTCCGATCACGCCAACCCACCGCGACATTGTTATATTGTGATATTGTGATATTGAGGTTTTTGACATATAAAACCACCGACGGAATCCAATCACTCAAGTGCATCATTCTTTTAGTTGAAATTGCTGTCTGAAATCGGGAAATCGGTCAATGACAATGACAATGGCTCCTAACATTCTGATCATCGGCGCTACCGGAGCCATCGGGGTGTACATCACCCAGCAAATCATCTCAGCCAAGTCAAGCTTTGGACGCATAGCAATTCTGACTTCTCAGAACACTGTAAACACCAAGGCAGCCGAGCTCGAGAAGTTGAAAAGTGCAGGTGTTGAGGTGATTGTTGGAGATTTGGGAGTTGAAGAGGATGTGAAGAAAGCGTACCAAGGTTTGCCTTTGCACCAAACATCACTCACTACCCGCTTCGTATGCTTATCATCCTAGGAATCGATGCTATCATCTCTGCTGTTGGAAGAGGAGCAATCGAAACCCAGATTCCGCTGTAAGCCTCCTCCTTACCTTTGGTAAATTAAATTAGTTGACAGAAGTAGCATCAAATGGGCATCTGAGGCCTCCATCCGACGGTTCTTCCCCTCCGAGTACGGCACTGATATTGAGCACAATGCTGCGTCTCCCAATGAAAAGCCGCATCAGCTAAAGCTGAAGGTGCGCGCCTATGCTAAGACGATCACCAATATTGAATTTACTTACTTGGTCACGGGCCCATACCCAGACATGTTCATTTCAAAATCAGCCAAGAAGGAAATCGGGTCTTTTGATGTAAAGGCTAGAGAAGCGACCTTGCTGGGTGATGGGAAAGCGCCAGTTGCTTTCACGGCCATGTCTGAGTAAGTTGACATCTTCATGCCTCTTTAGAATAAAAATTAACCAATTTGGAAAGTGTTGGCAAGCTGGTGGTTGCAGCCCTGCAACATCCTTCCGAATCAGAGGGTAAGATCTTGATTGTAAACTCCTTCACAACAACACCGAATGAAATTCTTGCCGAGTTTGAAAAGCAAACTGGTGAGAAGTGGAGTGTATCGTATGTATCCCTAGAGAAGTTGAAGGAAATTGAAAAAGAGGCATGGGAGACAGGTGCTCCTTACGCTACAGGAGCTACATTGAGGAGAATATGGACTGAGGGTGGGACTTTGTATGACAGTCCTCGGGACAATGAAGTAATTGGTAATCCACAGATGGAGACTCTGGAGGATCAGGTGAGACTGGTGATCAAAAGAGACACGCAAATTTGAGATACTGGCTCTTGTTTTTTTCCAGCTAGAGCTGATTCCTATTGTTTATAAAATAAAAAAAGGGCCTGAGACTTGTAATGGCTGGAGGAATACTAGCTCGCTGATCCGATAAATGGCACAAATTGTGTTTGAAATTTTTTCCCAATTCACTCACTATTGCTATGGGCTTCCCACATTCCAACTATTTACTCGCTTCTATGCTCCAAGCTAGCCTGCGAGCTATAACATCTCCGAAATGTTGACACATTCACATTTCCACATCTCAAATAATATTTCACCGCCATATGAATAAATTTGGCGTTCTTGGTGTTCTTTATCCCCATTTCTATTTTCTGAATAGATGCTCAAGGGTTGCAAAGTCGACCTTTACACCACCCTGTTGAATGATAGGGAATCAATCCAATAGAGCAATTCGTGCAGAAAGGATGGGAAAGATCATTGAACTTCACGTGCTTTGAACCATCTCTTCTTGTCGATCGAGCGTTTACTCCAGCTGCCCAAGTTCCTGCCAGGCGGGTTCCACTTCAGCCCCCCATGGTTTGATGGTTCCACGACCATTCTCGTATGCCACGCGAGTCGCGTCATGCCATCAACCAAGCCAAAGGCATCGTCTTGAAGATCTATATTCAATTCAATACACATATACATGATACTTACAAAATTGCACTAGCTGTGAAATTACGGCTACACGGCACACCAAAGGGTTTATCACGGTTAGCTGATTCGTTGGAAATAATGGAGCCATCCATCACCGACTTTCCCACGATAGTGGGGGAGGTTGACGAGGATGGTCAATTCGCAATGGGGTCGATGAATATCAGCAGGATAGACGAACGCCCAGAGCGAAATCTCACGCCGCTGTCCACAGCCATCGCATCTAGCCATGGAACACAACCTCCATGTCCTATGCGTACGGCGAACACAACCTCCATCGCCTGTGCTCACGGTGGTGGCGGAAAGCGGTGTTAAGACTTTAGAGGAAGAGAAGCTGAAAGAAGAAGATGTTACGTGGATGAGTTTACCACACAAAAGCCAACTGGCAGTGCTTACGATGGCTCGGTTGTCAGAGCCAATGGTACAAACATCACTACAGGTAATGTAAAACATGGTCATTGGTGTGTTTATATTGTCTGACTTCTGATAGGCATACATGTTTTACCAACTGAAATCCTTTGATGAGACTTTGCCAGATTCCGTGATTGCTACCCAGTCTGGTCTTTTGGCAAGCTGCTTTACCGGTGCACAATTCTTAACTGCTATGTTGTGGGGACAAGTAGCAGACTCCGAACGAGGAGGGCGCAAGATGGTACTTATGATCGGACTTCTTGGAACGAGTATGTTTTAGATCTATCAAAATTCGACCAGAAGCCTGACGTTTGGATAGTGTTATCATGTATAGGCTTCGGGTTCGCAAGGTCATTTTGGCAGGCGATTATCTTTCGAACCATGGGTGGAGCATTAAATGGTAATGTAGGGGTGATGAGAACTATGGTCTCGGAAATTGTGCAAGAGAAAAAGTAAAACATAGCAGGATGCTCTGATATACGTTACTGACGTTATATAGGTATCAATCGAGAGCTTTCCTGCTCTTTCCAATGTGTTTCAATGTTGGCGTAATTATCGGACCAATTCTTGGCGGGTTGTTAGCGGATCCTGCTGGGACATATCCCAAACTTTTTGGGCATATTGCCTTCTTCAAAAAGTTTCCATATGCAGCCCCAAACCTTTTGAGCGCCTTCTTCCTTCTCTGTGCTTCGTTGGGCGTGTTTTTGGGACTGACTGAAGTAACCTCCCAGACCCTTTAATTTTTAACGAGTATTAACAGTTGGGCCTAGACACTTGATGTTCTCCGACACAAGGAGGATTTTGGGAGCAAATGCGCTCGCAGGATTAAGGAAGTCTTCACCAGTCGGACCCAAAATTCAAGTCACCACTATACTGTTGTTTCGGGCGAAGATCATACTTTCGTGCCTCACGAGGAAGATGTTGAAATGTCACCTGTAACGCCGATTACAGCACCTACCCCTGAATATGGACGAAAGAAGACAATCCCAAGATGGAAACAAAAACTGCCGTTCAAGCAAATCTTCACCTACAATGTTATCTGTACTTTGGTTGCCCACTCCCTTCTCGCTACCCATTTAGGAACATTCAACAGTCTCTGGTTCGTTTTTCTTTCTACGCCAGTGAATGACCCAGACCATCCCGATCCTCCTTCATATGTCCGTCGTCTACCATTTGTTTTCACAGGCGGACTGGGAATGCCACCTCGAGATGTAGGTCTGGCAATGTCCATTCTCGGCGTCATCGGTGTCGTACTTCAGCTATTCATCTATCCGATTGTCAATGCTAAACTTGGTGTCATCAAATCGTGGAAAATATTCTTGTATTGCTTTCCAATCGCCCACATTCTTGTGCCATTTCTTTCTATCGTCCCTTCCAAATCGTCACCTCCTGCCGAGAAAGACGGAGTACTGATTTGGATCGCACTATGTTTTGTGCTGTTGATTCAAGTCACAGGCCGAACATTTGCATTGCCTGCAACAACCATACTTGTGAACAATGCCAGTCCGCATCCTAGTATACTGGGCACGATGCATGGCATTGCACAAAGCTTGTCAAGTGCAGGTCGAGCAATCGGCCCAAGCCTGGGCGGAGCACTCTATGGCTTAGGCTTGAGGAAGGGAGTAGTTGGTGCTGTTTGGTGGGGATTGAGTGGAGTTGCGATTATGAATTGCGTAGCTAGTAATTGGGTTAAGGAGGGTGATGGTCATGAAATCGTACTTGAGGGCGATGAGGAGGCCGAAGCGGAGTGGAAAGCAGGTCAGACGGCATTGCGGAGGTGACTTAAAGAGCTCGTTGACAAAATCACTAGGCATTTCGCTCATAAACAACACATTTTCAGATATCTGCAGAGCAATTGTCCTAATGATATCGCATTACGCTCTTTTCCGTATCCAAAAGTGTACGAACTTAGATATACCCAGAGCTTTCATTTATTTTTAACCTGAAACAGTACCAAAATATATACTGTTAGCTATATCATGTCATTCTAAAACTCCCTTTCTCATGTTGTGGTTGCAAGCGGTGCCGTAACTGTGGAGTGCTACTGTTGGAGATCTATCCGCTACTTACAGAGGAGCTGCTGATCGTTTATCGTATCCTCAAACACAACTATGCACTCCACAGTGCGAATGCCAGAATATCAACCTTTTACTCTCCGGTTTCCCCTGATAAAACTTTATGTTCCTGTCACAGCACAACGACCCAAAGAACAAGCAAACATCGCCGCGAAACCAAGTAGTGTTAACTACCACTGCCAAAATATGTGTCCTTTGTATTACTAGAGAGACAAGCAAGCAGGGCCTAGTATTTATTGTATATTAAGTGTGAATATAAAACCTCAAATTAGTCAATTGCCGTGACTACCGATTAGTACCGAAATTATCATGGAGCAAACACGCGATCAACAGTTTTCACATCTCTGGCCGTGCTTCATAAATGACAAGGTACAATAGAAGTGTACGCAGAATAACTGTCTACATTTCTAAGTGTTCTGTATCTGTTCTACGGAGCGGTGCTTGGAAATATTTCATGTACGAGCCGATACACTTGCTGTTACCCAATTTCACAAGGAGTCATTGTTAAACGCAAATTGCTGGTGTTGCGCATCATACGCCATACAAATTCTGGTGAACGAGCAAGAATTCTAGGAATTGATACTGGCCGTGCAGGCAGCTGCATCAAACTCCGGAAATTTTGACGAGTTGAAACTGGCTCGGGTTTCCATGGTAGAGTTAACAACATATTCGTTAGAAACAATTAGATGATCAACAGTACTATTTGGCACTGAAACTCAAGAAACGGAAATCAATGAAGAGAATTCTGTGGCCGTTTTGAGCCTTTCACATTCTAGAGGTAAGTATCGAAGCTTTGCTATCCAATATGATAAACCACTTATACACCACGTTCTCTTCAGTTCAAATTATACCGTATAATACTCTGGTTCGGCATCCTCATGAATCAATCCGAGCAAGTCCTGTGATCTAAGTGTCATTAAAGACTAAGACAAGGTCAAGTGACCACGTTGTGGCAATGAAAAGCAGTGTTAAAAGTTTGACAGAGCCACTGGGCAGTAAAGGATTGCAGGAAGTACGACGCATAATTTTCCAGGCTCATAATTCTCCTTCCTTGATAGGGAATCTAGCAGTTAGTTTTGTTGATGGAAACAGTGCATAACAAAGCCTTCATAATAATACTAACATAGTAATATAGTAATATAGGACGTGACAGAACCAGGGATTGGAACAAATTGAGCAGCCCTGCCTACCAAGCTGTTGTCTGGAACAAGGCAGCTCCTAAAACAAAGAAGGCTCATACAATATAGCTGGATTACAAATTGAACGGTTTGGCTTGGATTGGCTTAATTCATGGAGCTACTCACTGTATTGTAGCTTGATACAGGAACTATTCTAATTTATTCGCTAGTACAATATCCTTCATAGAATTGCTGCAGATTTCGTGAATTGCAAGGATTCTACCTATATTCTAATCTCAACTATCAAAATGGGTTGAGGATGAAACTATGGCTGCCAAGGTTCCCAATTTAAGCTGCGAGGCATAATTGCATCACGTCTTTACTCATAAAAATGCCTGTTACTTAGTAAAACTATCATTCAGTGTAGTAGCAACTGGCCATGGTCCGTAGACCAGGCACGATTGACTCAATTCCATCTTGTGATCGATGACGTCTGCCACTTGCATCCGAAATTGACCATATGTCACCAAGTTTAGCCTAGATATGATAATGTTTTCGGAGAACAGTAGGGTGCATATTGACTTGGACATTAACAAGGCTCTGCACATCCGCTTATAAAAGTTATATGAGGCTGAATATAGACATAAACAAAACGAGCAGCGGGAGTGCAGGAATAAGACGTCCCAAGTACTGTACCCAAACTTCTAGCCGCTTTCGGGGTTATCCGAAGTCCCGAAGTTCCATATCCATACAATCTGTATGAAACATACACGTAAATAACAAAAATTTCAAAGATGCAATCTGAAATGAAGCATGATTACCAGTGTTCATGGAAGGTAATTTCAAAAGCTCGTACTGGACAGGCGGCTCGTGATGGAAATTGCGCACTGAGATAAAATAAGGACGGGAATAAAAATAATAATCACCTAATCGGTCTCGACACATAAGCCATCCATCCATAAATTGACACACTCTGACTGTGTTGAAGGGATTTCGACCTTGATATGCATTTTGGAATTGATCCCGAAGGAACCATCTGGATTTAAATAGAGCGGACAGGAGGACACAACCAAATCCGCACTCAGGATTCGTACCTGCAGCGAATCCATCATTAAAAAAAGGTTGTCAGATGGTTTGGAACGTAGCGTAGCCACTCGGAAAGGCAAAGACACCACACCACACCCAAGCCAAGCCTCCACGCCAAAAATATCATGGTCGAATCAAGGCCCTCGCAGGGGTTTCCACGGTACTACATATACATATACAGTACGTATGGCTTCCCCCTGTTCGGTTACCGAGCGAATCTGTATCTGAAACACGATGTTCCAGGCTCTGTGGGGTCACGTAATGGATGGCAATGACAAACGTGCATTGAGAAGTTCGGATTATACGGAACATCGTGAGATGTGCAGATCGCTGTTGAAGTTGAGAGCCGGAGGTCAATCCATTCTGGACCACTGCCTACTTGCCGGGCAGCCCAAAGCTTTTCTTAAGAGTCTTGCCGAAGGGTCGAATATGTCGATTATCGATTATTGAAGTTGCAGAATGCGGCAGTGCGGTGATTGTTGGAGGTCTGAGGATCCTAACCTGTTGGGGCCAAGTGCCACTATTCATTCATCCTTAGGGTCTTAAGATAGTTCGACTGTAAAAGCAGCCGTGCAGTAGAGCGCCGTGACTTGTCAGCGTGAGAGGAACCATGCTATTTCCAAACCCCACCCATGGCCGCCTGTATGATAGTGATTATGTATTCTCTCGGCTCTTCTTGAAATCGGCCCCCCTCATCACATCGTGGACCATGCCGCGCCGTGCCGTGGTACGAAATCACACTACAGTAGCATGCCTCGTGGCCAGTTGCACCAGTTCTGACCCTGCAAACCGTCCCCTGGCCCCCCTTGCCGTCCACTGATAGTGTGTTTCTGCTTGAGCCCTCGACATGGGTAACGGGCAACACGATGTTCCGTGCAGCACACCTCTCAGATGAAAGGGATGTGGTGCCAGACGGCCGACGAGAAAGTGAGAGAGGGCAGTCCGTACGAATCTGACCCTTCGCGCCACAAAGCCAGAGAGAGAGAGAGAGAGAGAGAGGAGAGAAAGATTGACCTCAAACCTGGACCCTTAGTACTACGCAGAGCGTCCTCTTTTCCATTCCTGCAAGTTGTGAATGATTCTTGACCCGCGGCAACCTTCGTTCTTCATTGCTGTCACCGCCTACCACAAATTTGGTTGAGCTGAAAAGCTGGATTTATTGATCTTGACCTGCGCACCAAGTCGCTCCTTCGTCCAGAGAGCTCTACGCTCTAATCTCTAATCTCTAATCTCTAGTCACATTTGTGCGAAGCAACGGGTTTCCGAAACGCTGACTGCTCTGCGATTCCTCCCAATACCAGCGGGTGAGACTTCTTTCACTCGGCCGTCAAGTATCCCAGACCCCCCGATATGAGCGAGACCCCGAGGTTTTCATAGTCTGTCAAAGAAGGATACTACAGTAGTAGCTTGGAGGAAACGAAGTTGGAGGAATTCGGATACTTCCGACGAACGTGGAAAATTAGAAACAGTTGCCTTTGTCGCATGAGAGATTTGCACAGGCATTCGAAACCTCAACTGTACGTGTTTGATTTCACCACTCCTGAACCACGCCTCTCTGGGATGGATTGCATGGAAAATTGTTGCTCCGAATGAACAGACAGTGGCAGGTTACCAAATTGAAGCAATTGAGCTCTAGCTTTCAGACTGGTGCCTGTTTCGAGTCGTCGTTCATAGCTCGGACGAGCAGTTTCTCACCAGCGAACGACTCTTCACAGCTTGACACTTCACGCTCAAGCTCCGCAACGCTCTTTTCCACCTTCGCGTGTTTCCACTATTTGGTTTAATGATTAAAGTGGTTGTTGACAGTCACTAATATTTCTTTCATGTAGTGTTGTTTGGTGTTTGTGCTTGAGGACGAGAAGGTTTATTGTGCGGAATAGGATCGGACAAGACACCGCCAGATTCAAACTTCGACCTTCCCTTTTACAAGACAGACCACTGCCACCAGCGTCTTCAGCGTCATAGACCGCATCCTCCATTCATTACCAGTCGTGTCCTAGAGACCGACTCCACACTCTTTTCCAATTATCTTCTTCTTTCCGAGTTCCTATACCTAGGTATTTCAGCTCCTTTACAACAAACGAATCGCTCTTCAATACAAGCTCGAGTTACCTCGCTTTAGACTTCCTGGACGAATTATCTTCTTAACTATCCCTCATCCCGCGGCCGACCAGCCACGATAATCCAATCCCTTCTACGGTGCCGATATATACGATTCCTTTTTGTCGGCTTCATGCATACCAAGCGCAATAGCATCCAAAGACCCGAGTCTGTAGAGCAGCTCACTGGGAACAGGAACACGCACTGCCTATACTCAAGAACTGCGACTGACGGTTGCAGCCTCGAATAACACCTGGATGAGTTCACAACAATGGGCACCGCCCCAGAAGCCCGCGATGGGTGGTTCTGTGAGGGCTGCAAGAGAAAGAGCAGAAGCAGGCTTGCCACCTGCAAAACCACAGAAGGTTGCGCAGAGACCTTATGATGGATTTGGACTTCCTAAAAATCCAGCCCCGTCACAAACCAATCGAGCTCGGGCACCTCCTCTCGCACAGAAAAACAACCAAGGCCCTCCATTAGGGATTGGTGTTGCAATTTCTCGGCCTACCCAAGTACCGCAATGGCCTTTGGCTGGAACCATTGAAGATATGCAATATCAGCCTCCTGCGGGGCGAGGCAATCCGCCACAGCGACCACCACGTCCTAGATATGTTCCATCTATGCTAGATGCCTCACGATTACAAGAGCATACCCCGTCTTTCCGCGTCGAACCGCCTCAGCAAGCGGTGGACACATCGACATATGGAGATGATGATTCGGATAATTTTGATCCGAAGTCGCCCAACTCTTTTACTTCTCGGCCCTCTACCATGTCTTCCGTTGGAACAATACCCGATTTTCCGCCCATACCAATGCCACCCCCTCCTATCCCAGTAGCTCGGAGGAGTGCGAATCTTGGGCCACCACCTACTTCCAGGAGAGGCGCTTCGTCATACTACTCACAAGCATCTTTTGTTTCGCCTATTCCCGAGGAGAGCCCGAGATCAAAACAGTCACATGGCTCATATGCATCTAGTGCAGCAATCCCAAGTAATTGGGATTCAGACTCCAACGGATACTCACCAGGATTTTCCCCAGGTTACGAATATGATGAGAATTACTACGATGAAAAAGATCCAGGTTATGGACAATTCAAGAATGGTACAATTGAGGAAGGTCGTGAGTCAAGGGAATCTAATTTGGAGGACAATGATGATAGGGGTTTGATTAGGAGTGCGAGTTTTGGAAGACGAGCAAAACCTTCGATGATCACAACAAGAGGTGCAGACCGGTTAGAATTACCAAAGCTGGATCCAATGCCTCAGAAGAAGGATGCAATTACGACACAGGGCATTAGTGATGGGCCTAATACAACGATATGGCCTATGCCTAGGAGTATGAATTCTCCGCTTGCAGAGAAGCCTTCACCTTTGGCTGGCGGGACTGGTTTGATCGATGAATCTTCCTCTGCTTCTGAAAATGAAGTTCCATCTGTCATGACTATGAAGAGCGACGAACCTACACCAGCCACGGCATATAATGCTGTGGGGGCCAATGCTATGTTGGGAGCATATGCAGCTGCGAGCTCGCTCCAGCCAGGAAATACAACACCTTCGAGGACTCCAAGCCCTGGATTCAGTCGTCTGTCCGCCATTCGACGCCCTCCACGATTAGATATTGACGCAGTACGCGATGCGGAGGCCAGAGGTAGCTTGACAAGTTTACCAGATTTGATCAGAAGGGCAACGAGATTGGCTGCCATGATGGACAGGGGAAGAAGACCAGCAAGTCGCTTAGCATTGGACGACTTCCCCGACGAGAAAGAGATGCAAAGTATGTATCTGTATCACAACCGCTCGTTAAGTTACTAACATATTAGTTCTATCAGACGAGAAAGTCGAAAAACACCAATCAGGACTTTCCGGCATGCTTGCTGCCTTTCCTCCCCCAGGCCTGGCAACGCCTGTCCGGGATATGAACAGCCCTGCACGACCCATCTCAACCTGGCCGGCTGCATACCCAGGTAGTCCTGATAATCCAAAATCTGCTAATCTCCGACCAGAGAAGAAAAAGGGTCGACGATGTTGTGGACTGCCATTTTGGGCATTTATTCTTCTCTTACTACTTCTTCTCGTAGTAATAGCCGCTGCAGTGGTTATTCCACTCTACCTACTCGTGCTCAATAAAAAGCCTACACCGGAATTAAGCACACAGCAGAAGTGCGCACAAGACCCTGCGACAGCGTGCCAGAATGATGGTTTAGCTTTGTCGACTTTTGAAACTTGCGCCTGTATATGTATAAATGGGTTTACAGGAAGCACATGTTCAAATCCATCAGCAACAGCATGTGCGACTACAACTTTATCTCCCGATCTCCCCAATGTCACGCTAGGTGATGCCATACCTCGCTTGATCCGGACAGCACAATCTAATTTTTCCATCCCGCTGGATTCCAGCGCGATCCTTACCCGGTTTAGCTCCTCCAATCTTTCATGCCTTTCCGAGAATGCCCTCGTTACTTTTGATGGGGTGGCATCCAACAACGTTGCTGCAAAGGTGGCAGCAGATTCTTCTATACAAGCATCAGCTACTACACGAGTAATATCATCTGAGCAAACAGCGAGTCCCACGCCATCGGCGAAAGAGAGAAGACAGGCGGCTTCGATCAATGGTTTATATTTTGACACATCGACCACACCAAAACCAGCAGCACAAACACCTATGTCGACAGCATCCCAAACGAGTTCTATTCTCTATCCCTCGTCCACCACTGCTTCATCAGCAACACCGACCGCCATCTTTGTCGTATCCGATACAGTCACAGACTTCGCCCGTGTTGCTGTATTATTCATTCTTCAGCAAGAAAATATAGAGAAGGCGTCAGTAGCACAGAACTTGTTCCAGAGGTTCTTCAACTCTGATACTGCTACCAACAAAGGAGCGCAGAACATCTCCCTAGGTGGCACAAACTCGGCAAACCTAGTTGATTTTAAACTCTCTTCAGGAGGGGAAATAGTTGGATCTCTTAACACGTCAGCATTAATCCAAAGGCAGATCCGTCTTTGGGACTGTTAATCTTCAACATCGGACATCAGATTCCGATCAAAGTTGAGACACTTGTACATAATCAGTACCCTTTGACACATTAGGCCTGTTGCTCATCGAGCATTTTCTTTTATTCACAGAATCATTTTTGGGATGTCAATTCAATTTGGCGGCATTCAAGGTGCATGCGGATTTAGCAATTTTTTATTTTATAAATATACCCCCCGTCCTCGTGCTATATGCGAGCTACGGTGGTCAAGATGGAGTTGTGTAAAATATATACATTTAGGTTGGTCATAAGACGATGACATGGGATTTAATGAATACATTACTTTGATGCTTTCACTGTCTTCTGTGATGCTATGAGGTGTGATTTTGGGATGGCTTGTCGATGAAGATGTGGTAGGGTAAACATGTGTATGTATGTAGGCGGTCGAAGGTGAGTTATATTTTGTGATTAGGAGCCTGCAGTTCAAAATCAGCCAAACAAGAAATAGTAGGGTTGTTATTCTTTCCTGGCAACGAGAAAGCCTCGTTCTCTAGCGGTTCGTCCCCTGGGCTTTCTTAGTGGTTTCCTTCACGGGTTTCCATAAAGATCAACCTCCTGACTATTGAATCTTTTTCTGATTTTATTTTTTGGGGGTTACATCACTTTGCAAAGTTATGAAATTCACAGCTCTTTTTATAAATTGCACCTTTTTTCCTTTTTTGGTTGTTTACCTCGCAGTGACAAGAGGCAACTGCGTGTTTACGCGAGCCGACCAAAGGGGTGACGGTGACGGTGACGGTGACAGTGAAAGTGAAAGTGACAGCGAGAAAACTTCCACAATTAAATAAGTGCATCTTGATGGTTCTCAGTCTCCAACCTATCTCAAATAGGAGAGCCCACTTGATGTTAACCGTCGCCCTCCGATACTACGAATTCCATCCAGTTAAAACTGTTCATTCCTATGCGGCAATCTGAGATGTTTGGTAGTCTCTCTCAGGGACTAAGGTTGGCTTATGGATGGTAGCAGAAGAATACCAGTTTCAATCCAGCCTTGCGTAGGGAAGGTGGCTTTCTTGTTGATCGGAGGCACATTGAGCTGTTGGACGCGTAAGAGACTTTTGAGGTAGGAACATACTGTCTTGTCTTTACACAATCGATGTAGGCATTTGTTTAGATTCGGAGGTTCTAAAATATTCACTTGCATTGCAGTTTCCTGGTCTGGTTTTGACTAAGGAGTGAAATGATGCGGTGGTTATGGAACTTATGGATGTTCGTTTATCGCCGTGGCTCGGGGATAATCTTCAATATGTTAAAACACTTCTATCAGTACATGGTCCCCACCTATTAAAAATGTTCTATATAGCCAGTTATTGACCCTCAGATGCTATTCCCTCTCAAGCCAGGACGAGTTAAATCCAGAGGGTGAGAGAATATAGATATCAGGAATGTCTTGCAACAATGCAATGGTCCGAAGATGAGACAGGTGTTCTTGCCGAAGCAGAGGCTGCACTTTACGGCCTCCAGAACGAACGGATGTCATGGATTGGAATCCAACTTATAGGATTCAACGAAAGAGTTACGGAAGCTTCTTTGAACGCATCAGTGAGTAGTTTCCATTGGGTTTCGCCTTTCAATATCTGTCTATCGTTGATATATACTTAATTAGAAAAGCAAGCTCATAGTATTGTCATATTATGTTCATTCTTCCGAAACACTTTCAAACTCAGATCTATTAACTACCGCAATCAACGTCGAACCTATAGGTTTTATGAAGTTTCACAGCATTGCTTCCTAGTAGCTTTTGGCATAAAAAGATGGCTTAGTAGAATTCACGTCATTTCCAGAAGGGCTTTCGATCAATGATCTTTGGGAAAAGGATTAAGAGGATTGCTCTGTTTTCAGGCAATTCCTTGTGATACCCCGATCTTGGGTAAATTTGTACAATACTAAATTCTTTTTCAGTATGCTACGGGATTCGCGGAAAATGCTTCCTGTTATACTGAATTGCATTGCAGCAACCTAAGTTCTAAGAATTGGACCCCTTCTTAGAATGGCTCGGGAATTGGCAATACATTCTTCAGATATTGTCTCCTCGAAGCGTAGTATACTCTATTTTCACTGGATGTCTGATCTGAAGGTATTGTTTCTCGGTAAAGCTACTTGACCACAAGAGATCAACGGTTCTGGGACGTTTTTTGGGGTCGCTTTCTAGATATCTACGTATTATTCAAGCGTCTAAGTATCCCTTTCATTTGATATCAATTTTCCCACAGTCTACTAATTGTATCAGTGAGACCACAATCTTGCAGACTTCCGCACAAAATGTCAGAACGCGTAAGCAAGAATTAGGCGACAGGTCTCATCCTATTATTAGTATTCTAACGTCCTTGCCAGCCTTCTTGCGCTTACAATCACCCGACAAGTGACTAACTATCTCTCGCTAGCTGTTCACCCTTGGTTGATTCACTATCGAAGGGCTGTTCCAGGGGAAGATCAGATGCTTGATTCTTTTCTGTGGATATAACTCAGACTGTGTATGCCCTTCAAAATATTGGTGAACTCACTTCACTGCGCAGGCGTTTTATTAATTTAGGAACCTTGATTAATACCGGTAGAAGGGTGGTAGCTACGCTAGACCAATACAAGTGTACAAAGTGTTCACATTAACCCCCTCTTGCCCCCCCAAAAACGCGTCACCCCCAAAGGAAGACGCTCAGTTTGGTACAGTACCACAAATGGGTGATATGCATTTGTATACCGTTCTCGAAAGAGACACGTAGTGTCAGCATCTCAGTCTGAAACTGCTAAGAGAAACGAAGTTTTGTTTCAAGCCATTAGTACCGTTTGGTAACTGGGACCTCAGATTTGATAGGTCGTTCAGCCCGACTGAGTGCATCAACGTGGGGCAACGCCAAAGAACGAATCCGTTTACGATTTGACTTGGGTTTGGATTGGTGGATCTTTCCATAGACTTGGGAATTTGGCCTGTGAATTATGTTGTAACCTAGTTGATGCATTGTAGATGTCGAGAACCTGATGCAGAATTCAATGTTACTGGCCCACGATGACACGAACTATACTACAGGTGGCTATCGTGTGCCTCGGACTGCAGGTCGATCCTCGTCCAAACTTCGAGGCTTGCTTGTTCATATTTACATTTGTATAGGCTTGATGTATGATCTAAAAGCTTGGACTCGAAAGTGGTTGAATCATTAACGAGCTGGGTTAAAGTGTGGTCGATCAGACCTGTACTTGAACCTTGCTATGTGATTCGTAGTTTCTCGTAACAAGGCAGGTTTGATATCGGTATTTACTTTGGTAACTGGACTCAAAAATGGTCACTAAAATCTACTCTCTAAGGAGGGGTTGCTGCAAGGATTTCGTGCTAAGGAATGCATGTTTCGTGGATTGTTGGATTCAATAAATTGAAAACTGCCGTGGACCCAAAAGAACCATACCCGAAATACCCATTATAAACAGTTAGTAAGCCATGGATTTAGGTGAACAACAATGAGGAAGTTCGATTCAGTCAAAAGACAGATATGAAGTTCAGTCACGGAACTAAAAAATACTTTTATAGATCTTGATATTCTTACGGACATTGACATCAACGTTGTTTAACGAAGAGTATAGCCCTGAAAAAAAGTTTGCTGGAAGGAGCAAATACCCTTTGAAACACCAACACGCAAGTTGTTCACAAACAGTACTTTGTAACAAGATCCAGATTATCTTCCGTACGGAATACTAGGTATGAGTATTCACGAACTGTTGTCTCCTCCGATGTTGAAGTCCCTCGTCCACTCATCCGCTGAGAAAAGAAATGCATGCGTCGAGGGTCGTATCTCCGTTATACTATTATTAAAGGCTTCATGAAAAAAAGGAACCGGTGGAATCGCGGAACTTGGAGCTTAACAACTATTAGTAAGTTAGATCACTTGCTAAGCTTGTGCATGAGTACTTATATTTCCAAAGGATAATTGGATAGTTAGTTATTATAAACCACCATATATGTACCTCCGTACGCTTATTCCGATTGTGTGTAGGACAAACGCCACGGGGCAAGAGAAACTCTTTACAGGATATGAGCAGCTCAACTACAGTATTTCACTTAGACTAAGTCATAAGTTATAAGTGTATAGCGTTGTTATCTAACGAGTTGGAATAGCATGGTGTAATGAAGGTACCTTTCGTGCGAAAAATACCTGTACGGACAGGTCTTCATTGCATTTACGGACAAGGCATTTATCAAAACACGATTCTCGAAGGGAAAGATAAACTGATGCGACTGGAAATTTGTTCATTGAACTAGCTGTACTGACATATTATGCAGCACTGCAGTACTTTGTATCAATGTGGGGGGGATCATAACAAGAGTATACCCTACAGTAAGCAAGGTGCAAGGGTGGTTCGAGCGATATACGAAGTACGGAGTACTTGGAGAAATGCTGATGCCAAGTCAATACGAGACATGTTCCCTGCCACTATGGGGTTACTATCCAGACTTGTATTTCATCCGATCAACCAAGCAATAATCCACAGTGTGTACTCCGTATGGTCGCGAGGTTCCCATCCAAATTACTACCGCTGCTCCATCTCGTGCATGAGAGATGATAACCAGAAAACTGCCTGATAAAGAAGACCCTTATCATTTCTGAGATCATAGATGTGCGCAATTCCTTGCGTAACACAGTCGCGTGCCACTTTTATCCTAGGAGATACATTCGATGTCTATAAACATTTATATATGCTTTACAATTTTTCTCCTCGCATAAAAAGCTAGAACATCAAAAACATATGTCCGTGACATAACGAAGGAAGTCGGGGTTGTAAAGCAGCGGAAATATCATAAATCTACAAGCAAACCTCCCGAATAGGCAAACTCCAAGCAATAGAGTCACCTCTGTAGATAGGGAAGAAGGCAGCTCATGGCTTTTGACACTTTTCATTTTGACAAACACAGCATCTGCAGAGGAAGCGAAAATGACACATTTACTCAAGGGCTAAATTCCATTTGCATAATACTTCTGGCGGCTCATAGAAACTGCAACCTTGACTATCAGAGTGAGACTAACGGAGCACGCTCCGTATTTGCAAGGTATATGGCGCTAGTGGGCTCCACGGCGGCTTTAATCTCTGAATGCTGCTTTCCTCGGGTGTGTATAAGCGAAACCCGCCCCCTCAAATCCATTTACTTTGGTAGACTTGGTGCAGTTTTCAGGTTTTTGAAGCAGGTAAGTAAGCACAACCTGACTAACAGACCTTGTAGATTCACCAACTTGCTAAGTTGAACTGCATAAAAAGCCTTTTCCAAGAATCAGTAGCTTATATGTGCCTATTTAAGATAATGAGTTTGCTTGTTCGCGGTTCCAAGCTATATAGGGTGGTGGGGTGGAAAGGGGGAAGTAGGCAGCTTGCTTGGTTCAGGAGTTTTTCCTTACTAAGGATCTATCTGAATGGGAAATTTCAAGACAGTATAAGTTTATAGGCTGCAATAGTACAAACTTATTAGGCGCTTACTTGGTTTTTCTGTGTGGCGTTAGATGTAGCAGTAATCGAAGCAAGGTACGAGGCACTGTAGTCATAGGTGTGCAGCAAAGGGGTGTTATAATATAATAACTAAGAAAATGACATTATCCTCGTGACGGCCAACCTACTTGTAGCGGTGCCAGTGTATTCCGATCAAACCAAACACAAGTAACGCCTAAATATATCACATCGTAAGATATAGCCTAGATGTGGTGATACAACACCAGGAGATAACGCCGTAAGTTGGAAATGTATCCCATATCCTTCAAGTGTTCTTAATGGCCTCGATAATCGTTACATCCCATTTGGTGCCCAAATTATAGGCCTCATCGACTATCTGCTCGTCCTCCCACCACCAGCTTTTCCCAACAACAAAAGGGCCGTAGATCTCCTTCCACAACATTCTACCAACTGTAGAAGCCAACATGTCAAACTGGTCCTTCTCTTTCGAAGCTCCTCTGTAGCCACCTTCTCCACGACCTATTGCTCGGAAAGAGAAGCCGGTACGGACTGGAGAGGTTTTGGTCATTGCTTCCGTGACCCGCACTGTAGAGCCTTGACTATCTGATAGAGGAGTGACGCTGAATCCGGCTTCTTCTAGCCATATGGGCATCAGTTTCGCGGGCTTGAGGCAGCGAAATTGGGTTTCGAGCTTGAGGAGAAGATGATCGTCCATCCAGGCACGCATCTTGGGTCCAACACTAGAAGCAATTGGAGAAGGGTCCATTATTGTTAACTGTAAACTCCCGCCCGAGCTGAGAATTCGGTTGCATTCACTGAGCATGCTAGGAATAGAAGATGAGGGCAGGAGCATAGGAAGGCGGAGACATGTGATTGTGGAGAATGTTGATGGGGCATAAGGAAGTGTAGTAGTCGGAGTTGTGACTAGGAGTGTATGCAAATGAGCTGTTTGATCAACATTCGAGGGGGCTTGCATAGAAAGGTGGTGAGTTTTGGATCCTATAGGATACATGGTTGACAGAGTGCAGGCGCAGGCTATTGGTCTGAGTTAGTATACATAATTCATATATGGTGCAAGAAAACATACCATTGTTCTCGTATAAGGATAGCACTTTGCATGGTTCTAAGGCTCCATTCAGTCTTCCAGGTTGATCGGAAGCAGCCATCTTTCGAAAGTACCGCAGCCCAACTAGCATCCAGAGCTGCTTCTCAAACTCCAATTCATTGAATATCGACTCATCTTCGCCTTCATCCCACTCCTCTACTAAGCGCTGGAGAATGATTTTGGCACTTGCAGCCTCCATGCGCCGCACCCTAAGACGAATTGCCGAATTTTCGGGTCGCGGCGGCTCTGGTAGACTTTTGGTTGGTGGCGGTCTTGATTGTTGTCGCGGTGGAGCACTTGGGCGCATTGAGTTGCTTGTTGGGCCATGGTTTCTCGACCGGCTGGGGGCGCGTTCCCTACCATAACTGGCGCTGCTGGGAGCGCGAGGAAATTGGTGACTGCTATTACGTTAGAATATCAACTTGACACAAGGAACTCTGCACACTTACTTCTCATTGACTCTGAAAACCGATTCATCGTCTCTCATGGAAATGCTTGCTTCACTCATATGATGTTCAACCGAATTCAAGTCCTCATAGTAGCTTCTATCTAGTGATAAATAGGGGTTGTGTTCATAAGAACGGCCTGGTGGAGATCGACCGTGTTTGGAAGCTCCCATGTCTGAGACTGAACCACCCCATGATGATTCTGCAGTCCGAGTAGATCGATATGTCGGAATGGAGAATACAGATTCAACTACTCAAGTAAGCCAATGCAATTTTCACCTTTCAAATTGCGAAACAACTTACCGGGTGTAGGTGGACTTTCGACGGATTCATGATATTCTTGTTCTTGAAGCTGCAGCTCAGCTATCGTTTGCGGCCGCTCGTATGGCCGCTCATAAGGTCTGCTCTCATTTGCTCTTGAAATCACATCTCTCTCTCTATCTTTCGACCTTGACGTGGAAATGGATAAGGTCGATTTCACGCCTTCTTTGGAATTGCTGGAGGTTGTCGAAGCTGAAGAACGAGTCTCCTTTTGTGATCCTGATGACTTTTTACTGCCAAATAATCCCCACCCACCACCTAACTTAGGCCGGGAAGAGTTATTAGTTTGGGAGGAGCCTGAGCTGCTCGTAGTTCTAATTGAATCTCTGCGTGCTGATTCATATGGCTTCTCTATTCCCTGCTCTTTGCGTTGACGGCGCTGCCCAACTGTCTCACTGCCTGGATCGGTCCAAGATACGTCGAACATACTTTTCTTCTAAATAAAAAAAGCAACGAAGTAACAACGTTGAAATAGAGTTTATGGGGTTGATCGGGGAGTTTAAAAGGCACCAAGTCAAGAAGTCTCTACGCAACTAGAAGTGAGGAATGCAGATCTTGACAAATAGGACTGGTGGGCATGGAGTTCATGCAGTGGCCGCTGGGTAGGTACCTCCAGAGTAGTTATAACAGCTAAATATCCAACATACCCACAGACGGCAGAGCCCCATTTTTATTTGACTGATAACACCCAATTCAACCCGCCGTGCAGGTTGGTGGCTTTCGGTTTCCTGGTACGGAGCACGACCAGGATGAGGATAAAATGGTGGTGGGGTTGCATGGTATTTACATACGGGGGGCAATCCATAGCAGATATTCGTAGTTTCGCAGCAGAATAGCTTAAGGGATCTCACTATGTCAAGGGTGCGAGTGCTTAAATGCTTGTTTCACATGTAGAGTTCAAGCTTCAGTTTCATCCATCACAGCCGGTATTCCGCCACTTGACTTCTTGCTCCAGAAAGTACTATATTGACCTGTCCTAGTCGTAGCCGTCCGTCCATAAGCTCGGTTAGCCACTCTACAGTATTGAATTGTTGCCCACACATTCATTGTAGGGCCATATCTCGCGGGCGCTGTACCAAATTCATGATTATACTCCGTAAAAGTTCCAGCAACGTTCCTGGTCCTTCAATTCTCAGTCCCGTCTCCGTCCCTTATTATTATTATGCCTAAGCTCAGTCCCGTCCATCGCCTGTCACTAGAGGCGGAGGACCATGTGTTTCCTGTGTTCTGGTACGGAGATTATCAACATCCCAACCGAGTTTCCAAAAATCATGCCAGTCCAGTCTTCTAGAACATCGAGATCGCTTGCCCAACT
>Ga0247734_1000957_pt1 | contig 23276 bp, 18 predicted proteins | sample UWRJL103311B2_FD_180933 | JGI IMG/M metagenome (GOLD analysis project Ga0247734, IMG submission 180933) | Plant litter microbial communities from Arlington Agricultural Research Station in Wisconsin, United States - UWRJ-L103-311B-2 | ecosystem: Environmental > Terrestrial > Plant litter >... | reverse complement strand
AGGAAGTTCAAAAGTCTTATGCACTTTTATTTTAAAACACAATGGAAACTTGATTTATTCTGGTAGGAGTAAAAGAATGATATATGCTATCCCTTCAGGCACATATCCACAAAGTTACTAGTGCGAAGTATCCAAAGTCAGGTATCAATCAGGAAGTTAGCGACAATTTAAATAACAAAATTATACTTGAGAAACGTTTCGTCAATTAGTGTACTAAGACCCTCCCCCGTTTAAAATAGCAATTTATGATATTGTATTGATAAAGTGCAATGACTGGGACCGAACGGCTGCGGGAACTGGCATGTTCGAATAGATGTCTGGGCCATCTACTGCTTCTATCTTCTCGTTTTAAGTAATATTTCGAACCTCATTAAATTATATCACTTCACAATCAGTATCGCCGCTAACACTTGAGCCGGTGGAATCTGCTGATAGTACTGACGATATATCTTCATATTCATGAGCGGTAGGAGAGGGAGATGAGTCACTATTTATTCAAGGTTAGCTAGCTTGATTCTAAATATAATGGCTGAATAAGTTACATATCTCGAAGATCAGAAATTCGTGATTCTCTTTACCAATATCTTTGGCCATGACGCAACAGTGATGTCCGAATCAAGGGATGAGATTTTTTTGAGGTCATACCACATCCTATAGGCCGCCCGAGTCATCCTTTTGATATATAAAGCCTTCCGAAACCTCAAATTAGCTCGTAAGCACAGATTCTAGGTTGCATCGTTGGATATGTAAGCCACGTGACAACCGAGTTTGGCTTACTCCTTTACTCATCTATATATTCCCGCTCTCCACGCTTCGTCAACTATCATCAAGGAACTCCGACCTGCGCGCTATTCAAGGAAAACCTCGTATTATTCGCTTAACAATATCGCGCTCTTATAAACTCTTTCGCGCCATGGCTTTCCTGCATGAAGATGCGCAGGTCGTTGGCGATTCAGATGATAAAGTCTATTGCTTCAATTTGACCACCCCCACATTCATGAAACGCGAGAAGCCTGTTGCTGAGAGAGCCACTTGCAGGATGACAGGAAACCTATCGAAAACTCCAAATCATCCACGACGGGACTTAATGGATTGGTGATCCCACCCACGTGGATCCTGGGTCCATCGACCGACCAAGTTGGGAGCCCAAAACGTCCGACAAGGAAAAATATGTTATGACCCATGGCGATCTCGGACCCCACAACGTCATGATGGATGTGAAAACATTGGACGTGATTTCTATCATCGACTGGGAGTACAGCGGTTAAATGGGGTGCTACACGGGGGGGACACTTCGCACATTTTAAGGATGAGGATCTTGCTCGCGAACTTGCCGCCACTATTGATCTATAGCGATCTGGTTACTATCAATCGTGCCTGGATCTGTTTATGAATACCGGCGCTTGAGAGAACAACAGGACCTCTCTTCCATAGCAATGAATCCGTTTGGTCTATTCTTGATGAACATCTACTTTCATATACATTAGTTGGGGGCCCATTCATGTCAGCGTTTCTCAGGATACAAAACTACAAAGCCCTCGCATGATCACAGAGCGTTGTGGATGAGGGTCAACGCTTAGTTCACCACAAGGTATGCATACACAAAGTGTTCGATTCCATGGATTCAGTTCGATAGTGACAGGAAGTGAGCACAAGCTCCAAGCTGGTTGCGCTCTTGGAGCGCGGAGCAGTTGGCACATAAGTCTACGGTTTAAAGGCAAAAGTGGCCATCTCGAGCGCGTGAAAATATTTGGAAGTATTCAAGAAATCTCCTGCTTGCTGCTAGCTGTACAAACTAGACTGCAGAGAGATGGCAGATGGGGGGAAATCAGAGGACTCATCTACGCTTCTTGCACTGCCCTCGCAGAACCGTAATACGCACTTGGCATGCCATCCCCCCCTGACGTCCTCTTTGCGACGTCCTGCGGCTTAATATTAACTAGTTCATGATTCCAGGCATATCTCATCTGGCATTCACTGCCTCTTGTTGATGAACTAGTTCGCCAATAGTTTTGGTTGGTTTTATGCATACCGTGTCGCCTTGATCTTGGAGACGCGATAATGCCTGTTGACGAGACACAAAGCGCCATTGACCCCCGTTGACATTTCCCGAAATATAAAATCAAAGTCGTGCACGAAGAAGAATATGTTGGCGATGCATGAGTTGAGCTTAGCCGCCGACCAATCCGAATACAAAGGTAAATACATGGGGGTGAATATCGAAACTCCCAATATTTTGCCTCTAAATACCGGTTGGATCCGGGGTCAGCCTTGAATTGAAGTGAAAATCGACGTCCCTAATAGTGGAAAACTAAAAGATGTCTCATAGTTGGTGCATTGGCTTTAGCATGGGGGTAAATATCGACTACACCAACACTTGGTCCTTTCCTCCAGTATGGAACGTTGGTTTTCCAACAACAGACCTATGCGATGCCCGGTTAGGATGTTAAGTATGATACTCTCCATCAGCACTTGCGTGAAGGAGTCCAGCAAAACGCGGCAGCTTCTTCCGTCCAACCAGTTATTCCGCATCACAGGTGGAGGATGCCTGCTGTTTTCAACACAGACCTCTTTACCACCGACTTCCTTAGCCAATCCTTGAAAAACCTCCATCAACCTCAGTAGGTCATCTAGTCCAGTATATCTTCTGCACCTGACTGCAAAGCTGGGGATTGCTCTTCCCCAAATGAATCCAACCTTTGCTATACTATTATCTCAACACCTCCCATATACTAGGTCACCAGACCGATTACAGTCCGACCATTCAACAACTTCCCAGCCATGATCTCTCGTGACCTGCTCCCCAGACCCTCTACAACCTCCTTCCAGTCAGGGATCGCCAAACCCTTCCCGACACAACTCTGAATGAGCTCGGGAAGATAATTGTAGGCCATGGTATGTAGGGTTAACTTGGAGTTGGTCGACTTCACCGCCATTTCGACCTCAATCCCCGTGAAGTGATGGTCCATAAAAGTCTTCGATGCTCTCCTCAGACCATGGACGACGACGCAACACTGGGCGGATCTGCGTTCTACCTTGACGGTAACCAGCTCTGAGTCTTTGAATATGATGCTGAGAAGGCAGTTGAGCCACCTGAAAGCTTTTTTTCCTTAATTTCCTTCTATTCGGCTTAGTGCCGCAACGTGACAAGGATGGGATACAGAGACATGAACAATGATAAGTCATCCAAAGAGGGAGACAGGCGAAATGCCAACGCCGACTGCTCAAGAATCCCAAGGAAGTTTGCCGGTTGCGGGACTAAAAATTGCAAAGCAAAAGATTGCGACTAGGGATCTGGCAATAGCGGGCCTGCAGAATCAAACTACCATTTAATAGAATTTGCAAAACTGGATTCCAGACACAGATGTTGCCCTCCCACGGTTGCTAGCTTAGTATTATATTACCGATCCAAGATGATGCCCCTTGCGAAACCTAGGGATGATCTATGATCATCGCTTTCGAGATTCACATTTTCGACCAAACCCCTCACAAAATAGCGATTGATGATACCAATATCGACCGCAACCATAACAACCTCTTCAAATTCTTGTCTCCTCATCTCCAGCGGTACTGAACCCCATAGAGTATCCCAGAATGTGGTATCAAGTACATCCCTGGCGCTTCGCCCGCAGCCATCTTCGGCGGGTTGATCGAAGAAGCTCCACTTTTGATCCTTCATGACAGCAAGAAGCCTTCGTACACTCCGAAGAGACAAATACCAAAGGCTTCGGTTTGAGCGTCATCAAAATCGATCACTCCTGTCACATGCCCTTGTAAATCAACCATGATGTTGACCTCTGCAAAGTCATGATGTTTCAATACTGGCGGAAGCTTGTCGAGAAGGGAAACTCTCTAAAAGAGAAGATGCCTTATTTACGAAACGCGGCTCGAGCTTCCTTAGGCTGTCATTCTGCGTTAACATTTCTAGAGTGCTTCTAGCAGTTTTTGTGCAGGATGTTAGGGAGTAGGTTGATACCAGCTGGGGCCAAAAAGCGGATTTTGCCACGAATTGCGCAAGTTCGGTAACGGTCGTGAGCTGCCTCTGCAGAGGAAATCCACCCTTGGGGAATTTTTGGAGGTGCATATGTACTTGCCCCGGAATCACCGGGCAGACGTAAACCGGCAGGGCATAGCTGCGGAAAGACATAGTAGAGGGGACCAAATCGCCATAGATCTTATGCGCAAGGGCTAAGACGCCTTCGTCGAGTGGCTTGAGTCTGAACTGGATTATCTTTTCTTGGCTCGGACATATAGCTGGTGGCGCCTCGACTCTCAACCGGCTCGATATCTTGGACCTGGAGGAGACACCGAGCAAAACTTTCACAATCGTTTGCAGTTGGGATTTTGTAACTCTCTAGAGTCTTTCCGGATTTTGCCAACTCTTCTGGCACCCGCTACTTGAAGAATCTTGCTATCCACAATTTCTCCTGCTCGAGCCATGCTTCAGAATGTTGTTCTGTTGTAGATTGAGCAGCTTTTGCACTGCTGTTACTTGAAGCTTCCAAAATTTATAATTAGCTGGAGTTGTGCTGTTTCATGATAAGATAAACTACAATTCATGGCCAGTTAAAGCTAACGCAATTCGACCCTGTCCGCTTGTCATCACTAGTCGTATAAGTGAAGCGGGAGGCAGGGAATGAGGCGGTTTTGTCAAAATGGAATGATTCTTTGCGACAAACAGATGTATGCAATGGCGGTAAAATCGTGATTTCTGCTTGTTGATGTTGGGGTCTTCCCTTCCAAACCTTGTCAATATGCATGCATATAGTGATTGGTGCGGGGATGGGTTTTTCCGGTGCAGTATCATCTCCCCTCTTTGTGGGAAACTCTCCCAAACCTCACCTTTCGACGAAGGAAAGAGTTGGGATCTAGTGTTCGTGCGTTAGTAGAATCATTCCTAAATTGAGTTAAACACTAATATAATATAGAACTCTATGCGCTGCTTAAACTCTCTCGATTGACAATGGTGGATGAAAACGGGAAAGAAAAGAAATATCAGCGGGGCAAAAGATCGAAAAGAGTAAAGATACAGCATAACCATGTTATTGATAATGGTTCCGAAAGCACGGCTATATATGAGGTTTCCGAACGCATGACTATCGTTGAGGATCCCAAAGACAATGGTAGAGGGGACAATTCCGAAGGCACGGCTATACATAAGGTTTCCGAACGCATGGCTTTCGTTGAGGATTCCAAAGACAATGGTAGAGGGGACAGTTCCGAATGCACGGCTATACATAAGGTTTCCGAGCACACGGCTATAGTTGAGGTTTCCAAAGACAATGGTAGAAAGGATAATTCCGAAGTCACAATTGTAGATGAGGATTCCGAAGGCACGGCTATAGTTGATGGTTCCGAAGGCACGGCTATAGTTGATGAATCCGAAGGCACGGCTATAGTTGATGATTCCGAAGGCACGGCTATAGATGAGGATTCCGAAGGTACAGCTATAGATGAGGATTCCGAAGGTACAGCTATAGACGAGGATTCCGAAGGTATAGCTACAGTTGATGATTCCGAAGACAATAGTAGAAAGGATGGTCCCGGAGCTATAGGTGGAGAGGTTAAATTCAAAGGCATCGCTACATATAATGGCGATTCAATTCAAAGCCATTTTTGGGGATTTACCGGGAACGATTCTGTGGATATACTAGAGAGGAAGAAGGTGAACCTTCAATTTTCTCCAAGCCCTCCACCGGCCATTCCGTTACCACAGATATCCCCAGATAGTAGCCCTGACCCTCCTGAAGACTTGGAGGATATCCCTTGTTTATTCGAACTCATGTCGCAAACCCGAACAGCGGATAATACAATCACAACCCAACTTGAAGGAAACATCGAGCTTTTGTTTGCTAAAGAGAAGTGAAAGACTGGGTCAAAGATTTGGCATAACCAAAGGAAGCATTGAAATACAAAATATAGTGATGATTTTCGGATCAAGATGTATGAGAGAAGGATTAACAAAATTGTTTCTACTTTATATTACATTCTTCTAAAATGCAAAACTTCCAAACTGATTCCTCCTGCGCATCTAGTGGGGATTTCTTCTCCCTCCTCGAAGTAATGTGTATAGTAACGAAACATTTGACCATGTCATCGAACTGGTGTTTACTGCTTAATGTGACAGTGCCGACGAAATCCAGTTGGTGTTGTTGTTAATATAAAGATTGGTGTGTAGATTTTCTACGTGAAAGGACTTGCATCTAGATCAACTTACTCGTGCTACAGCTTACACTTGATCTATTTCAACATCCACGACCCCGCACGCCCAATAATGTTTTTCCTATTATACGAATCATAGTAAAGTATATTCTATCACCATCTAGGACCTGGTCAACTTGGCTTCATTCATTTAATCAAAGACCTCTCAGTCGAAGTTGAGGTAATTGCGCTTCCGATTAGGTGATATCTCTTGAAGAACTGCTATCTACTTCAAGATCTCTGAACGCTTGAAATTTATCAACATCACATTTCTGATCTCGGGATTCCATAGCACGTCTGGCGGCCGCACATCACGATACTCTACCCCGTAACTCAACATCTTTGTGACTGGAAAGTCCGCCCAAGGTCTTAAGAAAGTTGGGCAGGGCTTGTTCTTGGGACTGATAATAGAGACCTGTGTGCTAAGGCCAGACAGACAGACACGAAGTGGTTTGGAGAGACGTGTATGGCATGCACGTATATAGTTTTCGAAGGTTGTGGGTCTTATCTTCTTTCCCTCATCCTCTGCACGCCTTCGTTCATGTTCAAGCTGCTGCTGAAGACGCACAAACTCCGACTCCCGTCCAATGGCAATTCTGAAGAGTAGAGGATTGTTATTGATCCGAAAATGTGATGATGTGTGGAAGACTTAATCGTTCCGCCTTAAGCACCATCACTGAATTACTATGAATTAAATTACTACTACGAAATTAGTCGAAATTCAGTGAACCTAACTCTAAGCATCACCGGGTTACTATCAATTGAATTACTACTACGAAATTCGTAGTAATTCAATTATGCTGCTTAAAGCCGAATGATTACCATGAATTGGGCGGGAATAAAAGAGTTGTCAAGGCAATAAGCTCATGCCGAGACACTAACTACGTATTTGGGATCCATAAAGCCCAAATGCATTACAGTAGTGGTCAATCAAATTGAGTGTGACTCCTGGGGCGAATCACATTGGCAGTTCAAGCCCACCAGTTTGCAAGTCCTCCCTTTGGATAAGCCTACAGTGACCTCTTGACATGCAGTAAAACATCGTTTCTTGGGCGACGCTCGCGACGACAGGATAATATGGTTCTGTCGAAGGCGGTAAACTCAGGTTGACCACCTGGTAAGCGAGCTTTTTTGGATAACTCAGTGAATTCTCTTTCAAAATCAAACTAGACTCGATCAGATTTGACATTGCCATAACATTAACGAGAGAGGGAGGCCAGAGGGGAGTATGACAAGTTGAGAGCGTAAAATGTAAGGCAGGGCAAGGTAAGACAGCAAATTATTATAGTCGGAGACGCCACAATATATTATGAGGACAAATCAACAATCGACCGCGGAACAACGCCACGCCCGCTGATCGTAAGCAGGAGACATACGAAGTACAAACTATTTTGTTGATGGTTGATTCAGGGGTTGGTTTCCCTTACATTCAAGGCTTGGCAACATGTCTGTTTGCTTCGGCGGAGCTACGAAGGACTTGGGCACGATATTCTACCAGTCCACCAGCAAACGATACCACAAAGTGCAGTATAGAATAAATGAGTAACCGAGCCATGAGCGCTTAACCTGAAAGAGTTGATAAATAGACCAATGATCTGAGCCTGGCAAGTCTGTGCAAGATAAACTTGTCAATTGGCCTCAAATGCCCATTCATGTGGCTGGCAACGCCATTGCTTGATTATATGTGTGTAAAATAGCCAGAGGGAATTCACACTTTCTCACTATGCCTTACATCATACTGAAAGATGACGAGTATCCAATTAGCTTAACTGAGCAATATCTGATAAACAAATGAGATGCTATACCATGAGTTATCTGTAGATGTTTGAAGAAGCAGGAGGGGTTCTCTTTAATTTCTTATGGTTTCCAAAGTCTCTTTCTGGGAGGACTATTAATTCTAATAGGATTTGATCAGTAGATGAGGAGAATTGACATCGGTGAATAGCCCTGTATAACATGCAGATGAGTATTAGTGTATACACAACTTTCACGCGGTTCCACCACCTATGTTTGACTTCTTGAAATGGTTAAAGTCAAAGGATCGCTCAAATAAAATCGCTCTTTGTCCAAGCCACCTTGGCTGCTTAGCGCTTAACATTTCAGGGTAGGCGTCATATGTGATCACGCTCTTGAATGTATTGGAGGACGGTCAGTATCGTCTCTCGTAAATCATCAATCATCACAGTCCAATGATATCAATTGCCCTACAGTTATGTCCGTTAAGGTCCAACCGCTCAAACCCTGCCTACCGAACTTCGCTAATTTCTCGGATATAGAAGTCACCATGGAATTGATTCAACCAAGAGTTATTGGGGTTGGCACAACATGCTACGTGATGATTACGGACAATAGAACAGTTCTGAAAGGCTACCAGGTCTGGTCTAATGAAAATCTGATCTTTGATTTCAGCGTTACGTGTGAGGAGCGGCTGGCTCGAGAGGCCACAAGCTACGAGCGACTTGGCAAACATCCTTAAATCCTGACTTGCTTCGGACTTGAAGAAGTGCATTATGGTATCCACTCGCTCCATCTATAAATGGCTCCCTTAGGGTGCATTCGCGCATATACACAGAAGAATACCAACAGCCCACCTCCTATCTTACTTCGTCTAAAGTACACCTCTTAGACTTTTGCTCAATACAATACAATACGATATCATCCTCTCTTTAGTAGGAGCCACAGGGAATTTCTTACTGTGCGTGTAATGCGTGTTGATTATAACAGCGACTGTGAAGCATCCAGCAAAAATAGTGTTGTTGATGGCGGTGATGTTGTTGCCTTCGGCTTGACCCGCATTGTCAATACATTGCATGCACGAATAAAAGCACGTAGCGGTACGCTATACAAAGGGAAGCACGCCTTAGCGAAATGAACATGATCAGAAGGTCAAAATCACCCAACACTGACGACTTTACTTCCAGCAAGCAGCTAAAAGCGACCCGTAAAACTTAATGGCTCTTGAGCTTTTTATTCCTACCTGTATACTTAACCCGTGTTATGGATGGTTTTCAACCTCCACCACCTATTAAAACCACCAAGGATTCAGATAAAAGAGGATGTTAGAGTCAATTCAGAAGCTTCTTCCAAGGACATAATGGGATAAGATTGTGCGTTTCCCGCAGCCAGGGGGGGATAGAGCTCGTGAGCCTTGCACATCGGGTACTGTATGGCGAGGATAGGCTCAAGGAGGAGAATGGTATTACAACTGTGCAAGATGAGTATTTGGCATAGGCAATGGAAGGAAAGCAGACCATTAGAGTTAATTGGGCATTACTAACAAAGTCGTGTGCCATTCGCAACGAGCCGTGACCCCATCGCTTTAGCTATATCGACTATTACAGAGTGACATTTGATCACCTTGTTTCTGCGGACGATCTAAACCCAGAAGAAGTGTTAGCAATTGACATTATTGAAGTAGATTACGATGAAGGGCGCATTCGCCAAAAACAAAGTCCTCCCCATTCCAAATAAACCCGACGGAATAAACAGCCAAGAAGGTCCTCGCAGTGCCGAGATGCTGTTGGGTCAGGAAATCCCACGCAGGATCGTTAGAGGTAGAACACTTTAGTAGCTGAGGGTTAGAGAGACTCAGAGACGTTCGTAGAGTTGCTGATCCTAGCTGCCAATACTTCTCAAGATGCTGCTGCGTTCAAGCTCGGCCTTGGGAATATGGGGGAAATGCTTTTATTTTATTTGGAATCCCGAGAATAGCAATGATAAAGCCGATTGCTAGCATGGAGGTGAAAAGCAAATCCGATCGATATGGATTTAGGGACGGACTAGCATTTGAACGGAGAATGCCCAAGGGGGGACCAAAATCACCGGACACGTAATTTGAGAGCACCTAACTACTACATTGATTGATCTACACTAAGCAGAGTCAATCTGGATTGTATGTAGTAGCAAATCATTCTACGAAGCAATTTCCCGAGAACCCATTAAAAGGCGGACCGAGTTCGGGCCTCCTATATTCGGTTAGCATCAGCATTTTAAGCTCAAGGCGAATGACATACAGAGATTTTCCGCTCCATTTCCCCTACCGAGCGATCGAGCTCGCTGGCAATCTTCTGCTTCTTGTCGCTGGGAAGTAATATGTACTGCTCGCACAAATCTCCGTCTATGAAACCCTTGACCGGAGCGTAGTAGCCACGATACATGAGGTGGTCGCGGCCAACGAGCGACGGATCTTCACTACGCATGTGCATCTCTAGCGTGTAGAAGAATTCGGCATCCTCACGCGTGATGAGCGGGATTAGCACGCCAATCGTGCCTTGCAAACCGCTCCAGACAAGGACATCCTGCCCGCCTACGACGAGGTTGGTCTTGCCTATACTAGTCGGGATATCTGCTGTGAAGAAGTGGGCTAGTAAGTCGAGTCGGTTCGGGGCACCATTCAGGTATTTACTCGCGTCGATCAGATGATCCCCGGACTCGTCGGCCTCAAAGCTGGCCTTCTCGGGACATCGCACGATCCAGATATTGCCGAACTTGTCACCGCCGACCACTGAGTTATAGTCAACCATGGCTGTGCATGTCGTCCATCGCGCTATCGTATCATCAACGAATGGGATAAGGCTATTGGACTCGTACTTATATACCACCATAATCACACCCTGCTGGACGTCGCCGACGATAATACGGTTGCCTTGGGTCTGTAGAGATACGATTAATTGTAGTTCCAAGTTAACTTGGGCCTTTTGAAGCAGCTGCTTTAAGCCCAAATCGTAGATTCGTAAAGTTTTGCCAATTCCAGTTGCCAACCGGCCCCGAAAAGCCAAGAGCGCTATCGGTGGTTCCTCCACCTTGGTCTTGTGGATAAATTCAAGTTTCTGTCCGTTTTTATGAAATCGATAGACGTGGATATAACCCGCTGAGAATTGCCTCGGGTTAGAAATCATATCCTTCCCAGTACCAATAACCAAAAAGCTCTCGTTATCCTGGCCCGTAAATGAGACCACCGCTGCACTGATAGCCGCCTCGTTGCCTTCGAGATCGACTCTCTGAAGCACTTGTTCACCGATGGGATCAACGATACTTATACAGGAAGCCCACCGGCCACATCCTCGGGGGTAACCAAACTCTTCTAGCGGGAGTAATTTGGTGTCCCTATCTGCTACTTTGGGATCTGCTAGCAACTCCGCACGTAGCTCAGGTGCAAGTGTGTTGTTTTCGGATTCAATCGTATAAAAATACGGCTCATCAGGGTGCTTGACAAAATATCGTGGGGTATATGTGAGAGATAGAGATTTCCGGACTAGGTTTTCACGTAGGTTTTCGATGGAAAAGATCCTAGTAGCTCGGTTAGCGTGGAAAGCAAACAAGACTTCCAAACCACTCTAAGCGTATCCCAGGGGCAAATGACACAAAAATATGCCTATCCACCACATGGCGCAAAAAGTGTGCAGATAAGACTCACCTCAGGTAATTGCCGTCAAAGCCGACGATACCCTCCTCGCACTGCTCACTGCTAAAGTTCCACCCCCATCCCAAGGTTTCATAGCTAAGAGGTGTCATCATAAAACCTCTTACGGGGTCAATATACCCCATCCAAGGCTTGGAACTAAGAGCCAGGACACACGTCTGGCTCTGAACAATAACCTGGAAGAGCTTGACGGGTTTGAGGCCAAGAAATTTTTGTTGCGTGTCGGTTAACTCTCCTGTGATCTCGTCTAGCGTTGTTTGGAGGTAGACCCCAGAGTTTAGACCAATGTGCAGGCATAGTCTAGAGCTACCAGATGAGAAGTCTTCCATCGCCATAATGTTTAGCGCCGAGGGTGCCGCTGTTAGCGCTTGTAAGGATTTACTTTCAAGCGTAGATTCTGGATCTAAGCTGAGAATTCGAATAGTACAATCATCACATCCCACTGCTAAAAAGGAGCTTCGCAAACGGCCTTTGGGGACTTGGCCTAAACTAAGACACGTCACGGTACCAGGCATCTCTTTCTTGTTATCATATTCGGCAAGGGATCCATCACTATCTATCTCGAAATAGATGACCTCTCCTGAGCTTAAGGCTACTGCGATCTGTTGGTTGTTTGTAGCAGTCGCCACTATAGATCGATGTTTTGGAACAGGCCAGTCCTTTACCTGTCCGTTGCGCAGATGCCGAATACCTTTAGGGTAGATCTGTATGAGACCGTCGTCCCCAATTTGCTGGATGGCAAGAGTGGTGACGGAAGTAAGGAAGCCTGAATCGGTGACTTGCTTGACTTCTTCCCCAATACTCATGACTAATGTATCGCCAGACGAGGTCAAGATGATATATGTGTCGTATTTGTCTTGATTTGTAAGCTTCGTCGTCCAAACAGCTGAAGCTGCTCCTGGCAGCTCGGAAGCAACAATCTCATTGACTGCCAATCCATGTTTTAGCATCTGAAAGCGGCTCCTTGCACCATTGCCACATACCGAGTAGATCTGTGGCGCATCTTCTCCAGTCAAATTGGCGATCTTACAGTCTAAGAGTGGATTCATAGAATTGATGCTTTCTATTAGGGTGAGATTTTTAAGAGACCGCGGGTAAAAGTAGATAGGCTGGTGGTAATAGGCGTGGGGATCAGTAGAAAAATTATCGCTAGTAAACTCAAGTTCTCCGTCGTTGTCGCCAAGCTTTTCAAATTGGTAAAATTGGTGATTCCCAAGCTCACTAGCAACAAAAAGAAACCCGCTTTTTAGAATGCAAAGACTAGTTGCAACTGGAATAGTATCAAAATACTTGATCTTGACACGATTTACCTTACTTGTTAAATCTCTATTACTGTTTTCCTTTATATCTAACGTCACCTTGAAAATGTCGCCGTCTTCTGTCTGTAGTAGGAAGAAAAAGGCTTCCGCACTATTTTTTAGTTTTTGCATTACCCCAGAAACGATAATACGCTTCCGTTGCGGGTCTTCTGTAGCGCCTCGCCGTCGGGGAATAGGGACACGAAATGGCTCCTGGTTCGAGTGTCGATATGTAACGTTTTCCTCTCCACACACAAGCACGCCACTTGGGCCATCGTTTCCACCAGGGACTTGGAAAAGCAGGGTGGACGTCCGATCAACGAGTTCCGACCACTTACGAACCACGTGGTTCAGGCCCAGGTCAAGCTCGTAATAAACGAGCTCCATATCCGGAGACATTTGACCGGATGGATCCTGGTCCGATTCGAAGTAATTTATTTCCAGAGCCGCAAACACTGGATTTGCATAGCCTACATCGAGAGCAACCAGAGAGAAGACAAGGGTGCTGGGCTTGTGCGCCTCGAGAGGCGAGGATATGGTGAGCTCGGCCAGTGCGTTACGATTGAAAACGTACACAAGTTTGTTTCTCTCGACAGAGGCAATAAGACAGGCTCTACCCTTGGGATCAGCAGCTAAGTACTGGCCCGGGACGACACGGCGTACGCCGGTCTTGCCAAAAGTCTCCATATGAACGCGAGAAAAGCGGTTTTGGATCACTAGGTACTCAAGGATCGTGATACGACCCGAGTCAGTGGCCACGATGATATAGTCTGAGAAGTTAGCATTATATTTCTGACCTTGAATCAAGTTGTAAAATTTTCCCACGCCCACTGGCTTCCAATCATTATGAATAGACTTGAGTAGGGAGTAGGTACATACCCTTGGTGCTTCCAGCAAGACGGAACGAGGCAAGCGATCGAATGATGCTAAAGACATTATGCGACACGAGCAATATAACCCTGCCTAGGTTCGGGTCCGGACGAAGGAGCGCCAGACGGGAACCCGAGGCTGTGAGGATCTGCTGTTCTTTGGTGCCTGAGAACTGGCCGATGATTGCCTCTGTGATGGCCGTCGGCGGCTGGATTGACAGCGAGTAGAGGGACATATCAGACGTGGCCGCCATGGTGAATATATTGGGAGGCAGTATAGAGTAAGTAGTTGTGATTAGAAAGCCGTGGGTGGCCCTTAATATTAAGTCGTTGAAATCTGTAGAACGAGTTTCCGAAGTTTCGCTTAGACTGACCGAAATAATAATGTAGCGCGGAAAGTTTAGAAATATAGAGTAGGAATCACGGCTGTGTCAGCCTCTGCGATAGGAAAATTCTAGGAGCGTGTTTATAGAATCGGTATATTATAAAAATCTAAAAGTAATAAAAGAGTAAAGAGCTTGAGAGAGCGCGCGAGAATATATATAAAATAATTAGGCAGAATTACTGGATTAGGATATTACAGGAATATCCGGATCCTCGTCCGGCGCCAAGTGGCCTATGCTTAGTCAGGGGATACTCGCTTAAGGGCTAAGCCCTTACAATTTAGGCTGACTCCCTATATCTTAGGGACTAACTCCCTAAAGCTTAAGGGATCGACTTCCGCTTACTAACCAGCTTAGGGAGATACTTGATAAGCTAACGGAAAATGTCTCCGGCGAATAGCAAGATATCTATTTTCTATGGAGGCTTACTCTATCTCTTCCTAGCTTGAGTAACCCGGGGAGCTTTCAAATAGAGTTGGAAGGCTGTAGAGGCTGTGGGAACACTGTTGAAACGGAACATCTTGTTTAGCGATAAGGCGGGAGTTTCTTCGAATAGACATCGTATACTGTACACAATACACAATACGCATATGTGTGTAGAGGCCCCTTCTTCCTCTTCGAATCTCTCCTAATCCACTGCGACTGCTATCAAGTTTATAATACAAGAAGTAACAATCCGTCAAGGCGCTCGAAAAACTCTGATATCTCTTGGCGCTATAGGATTTGTGTACTGTACAAGATCAACGACCGGCTTGCGTTAAAGACTCCCCGCATCGCTGGCAACGACCAATTCGCCTACGAACTTAGCATTTATAATATCCTTGAAGAATATCCGATATATCCAGACATTTCTCGGAGTTTTCTCCGGGTTACAAATGGTAACTTTATGGACTTTTGTAACGGCGGTTCATTAGATCAGCGGTTACTAAAACACCAGACTCGAAGCGAAGCAGGCTTTGAGGGATATATTATTAGAGTTAATAAGAAAGAACCTCTTGAGATTGTCGAGCGATGGATTATGGAGCTTTCCAATGCATCTGCATGGCTTGAATCTCTCGGATATGTTCATACTGATATTCGACCGGCGAACCTGCTTCTTGATCGTGACGATCATCTAAAGCTTACAGACTTTGATTGTGTGAATAAGATTGGATCACCCGCGCTCGGTGGTGCTCCTCCATGGTGTCGTTTGTGTGGACTTGAAGCTGGAACTGAATCTAATACCTTTGGATATAATGGACCGAGAGTTGAGCAATTTGCGATTGGATCGGTGTTATATATGATGATTCGTGGTTATGAGCCATATGATGTCGAGGGAGGGTTTAATTCTAAAGATGGCTCGATAGTCAAGAAACTTCAGCTGATGGACTTCCCATCTTTAGGAGAAGACCCCCTGGACAAGATAATCGATAAATGCTAGAGAGGGGGTTATAAGAGTATAACGGAGCTTGCCGAAGAGACTAGCAACTTGCATGGGGCTGTTCAGTTACCTCGTGCTACTCTTCTAGACAAAGAGGTTTACGAAGAGAGACATGAAGAATGTCTGCAAATGGTTAACAATGGAATACTCAACGAGTTGCCTTTGATACAGCAAGCAAGGAGGTAGGAGGTGAGGTGTAGATTGTAAGCTTAAAAACATGCATGGACTCCCCAGAGAGGTGTTCTTGATTGTGGCGATGAGACTTGGAGCGGGTTAAACTATCGCGAGTAATACGATACTATAGTATTATATATATAACTTTGTCTTCTTGTATTTTAAACTGACTGTCGGCTTCTGACTTGATGATCCAAGTGCTTATATTTAATAGCAACTCCAAGTCCAACCTCAAGGGAATTAATTGTGTATCCTTGCATCCGCGCAACTTTCAAATGTTTAGAAAATCCTTGACCTGAGTATATTCACGAAGTTACACCTTCTTGGACTGCGTTTGTTCCTCCCATACGGAAAGAGGGTCTGCACGAGTTATAAACCGTCGGCGATTTCAGAGTAACATGAGAAACGCAAAATGTGATTTTGAAAAGAGTCCCCGAACATCTGAAGAGATAGATGAAGCTAGATAGGAGGAGCTGACAAGGCTTGTTCAAGTCTAGGAATGTAAAATAGAAGGGAGAAACCAATGGGACGATCAGAGAGGCCGGAGACATCCGATAACACAGGATGACTGGGGTTCACTGCTTCAGACGCTCAAGGGGCACAGTGGGTGGATCATGTCTACCGCGCGCTCGGCAGATGGTAATCAAGTTGTCTCAAGATCGTGATAAGACGGTGCAGCTCTGGGATGCACAGACGGGCGAGCTGCAGTTGATGCTTGAGGGGCACACTAGCGGGATCACTTCCGTCAGGAAAAATACTCCCCTTCCAACCTCATTCTTACGTCTTCAGAAAAAATACAACCACACATTCAAAACCCAGAGCGTGGCTCTATCTCTCTTTTTCTGCATTATGCTCGTTACAAATAAAATGTTAAATGACCGGCGCGAAGTCAATTGTCTAGCTGTGTCAGCAGATCGAAAATATTATCGCGATGGACAAACTTTCGTTAAACGAAGCCTGCGTCCAACAGAATGGCAACTAAGTCCACTAAAAGGCATTGTTCATGTTCCCAGACAAGGACGGGAGAGGATTTTGAATGAAGCCGCAGCAATGCGATATATTGCGGATAATACGAATATCCCAATCCCAAAATTGCACTGCGCCTTTGAAGATGATGGCGCCGTATACCTCATTATGGAGTACGTGGAAGGAAGCACCATGGATGAACTTGGGGTCGAGCAGCGCACTATTGTTCAACAGGAGCTAGATGGGCATATTAAGACTTTACATGCATTAAAGTCTCGAAAAGTTGGCGGGCCATCAGGTCTTGTAGTTCCACCTTACCGTGTAACTCGAAATAGTCCACGGGAAACATGGCAATTGAAGGAATCTGGAGTTGATGAATATGTGTTTTGTCACAATGACCTATCGCAACAAAACATTATTGTTGATCCGGTCACTTTACAAATTCGAGCCATCATCGATTGGGAGTACGCCGGGTTTTATCCAGAATACTTCGATCTCCCTTTCTTTAAGCGCCTTGGGCAGTCGGTGGCACTTGACGCAGAACTTGATGATTCAGAAAAGTTACTTTCATTTCTCAACTCGAACCTTGTTAGTACCCGAACTTTCTAATGCTTATTGACATACTAACAAGCCTGAATTGGTAGCTACAAAGTCTAGAAAAGAAGACGAGATGATGGATGTGGTTCAATTTGCCAACATGGCAGGAGAAGGGTTATGGTTATAAGCAAATTAATTCTTCTAATCCTCGGTCTCTTCCCAAAAACAATATGTCCGCCTATTCCGCAAGCCCGTGATAGCTTCCAGCCCTCATCCTATCACTTATGACATCTGCTTCGTGGGTACAGAGAGAACACAGGAGCTAGTCACCTGTGTATTTCCGTGATTAGAGGGGAGACCTGACGAGTTTGTTATCTTGCAGCAACACGCACGCCCACAATGCGCAACACCTTCCTGTCATATCTCGTCAGTCAGTATATCACATGCAGAACAATTTCATCCCTGTGAGAAAGGGGTCCTTAATCTGCCAACTGCTCGATCAAGCTCGGTGTATTAAGCCACTAACATCCCGTTTCTGTTAACCGTTTGACTTACGATCTGTTACTGATCTGTAAAGGAGAAAACAATGCAAGGTGGGCCTTCTGTACTCGGTACGCACTAGACCAAGCGCTAACGATAAGGCAAACGCATGCAAGGCATTCCCTACATGTGACGTTATAGTCGCCACTGTGGTGTCTATGCGGGTTTTAGCTTCAATACGACGTCTGCGAAAGAATCGTGGCTCTAAGGCACCTACACGCGTTCGTAATTGCTGCCATGAACAGTTTCACTCAATCAATCATGTCTCGAATCTGTATATACTGCAAAGATGCAAGTTTTCTGCGTATGTATCGGTATGAATAGGAAGAGCAACGTAGACGAAGTTAGAGTATGAATTCATGCTGCCTCTATTTCTAGGGCAGTGAGTGACCTGGTCAGCCGAATCGCGGATGAGCACATTTAGAAGATCATGAAGGCGGCGCAGACTCGCTGTCTTAATATTCTGCGGCTTCCCAATATTTGTCCAGTTGCTCTGGATGGTGTCTTGTTGCTCCTTAATCTCAAGTTGGAATAAGCTAATGAGAGATTACAAAACCCTGGTCTTCTGGGTAGAAATATTTGAGGCACAACCTAACTAAAGCCGGCGAATCCTTGACGAATGCCTCACTTACTCAGTCAAGGCTCCTTATTCGGCTATCGAAGGTTTTGTGAACAACTACAAGACAACGAATGAGCAGTCGGCTTCTCACTTCTCAATCATTAAAATTGGCTTAGCATATTCCGTAATGGAGATACTTCAAACAGCGCAGTGTTTCGACAATGTGGCCAGAATGCCTCGATTCCTATACACGAAGGTCATACACAGACTTGGAGCTTGTATTCTATTTTCCATTTCATTGTGCTCACATCAGGATGTGTAAAGATTTCTTGTTGTAGTAAATTATAGGTTATGATGTTGGCATTGGAAAGCAACGGTTGATGGGTCTCGGTGAACTCTTATAGACTTCTTCCCACTTCATTGTGTCGAATGATAAATAACAAAAACGAGATGTGACAGAACTAAATTTCCCTTTCAGAATTGTCACGGCTGTGATCTTTTCCCACCAGAGGAGAACCTTCGCAGGTGGAAGATCTTTCTTATCAATATTTGCCCTTTTGACGCTGCAGAGCTCTTGAACTTTTCAATTATATTTCTAAGCTCATCTCTTCACTTTTACTAACTCTTTAACAAAGCAGATTTGCGACATGCGGAACTCTTTTAGCTTATAAAGAAAGCTTTAACTTAATTGATGGTTACTATAGATGGGCGTGTACCCCTACTAATAATTGAGCGAGGCGATGAGACCGCTTACGGTACCTGCTTTTCTACCCAGTGCCACGCCCGAATACTGGAGCATGACTCGTAGACTCAGGCAAGTTGATTTTAAAATAAGATCGCCTGGGAGAAATACAAATTATAAATGTGAAAATCCACAATTCTCAAGCTGGTGACATTTGCTATCTGTTTCCTCAATCACAACCCCCCTTTGCTCTATCAACAGCGGCCCAAGTACATTGTGGAAGGGCTCCAGATCCACCTAGCAGGCAAATAAGTAAACCAAGAATACCTGGTTGTGCAGAATAACTCACTTGAAACACAGTTATTATCAAGGTAATAACCAGGAACATAACAACCCTTTGATTTGCCCGTCTCCCAAGTCCAGAACCAAGTACTGCCCCAATCCCAAGTTAGCGAGTTTAATTTCTGATTCTGTCTTTGAAATTGACTCACGTAATACCTCCGACCTTTTCACATTTGGTCCAGCAAGTAAAGTTGATATTGTTTCGGGTTCCAGAATAGGATGTTATGTATTCATTCTGATTTCCCCTGTGTTTTGGCAACCACCAGCAATCTACTTCTGTGACAACATGCACGACATCACAATCCTTTCTTTTAAACAAGCCGACAGCCTCGGCATCAGCGTCACGAATCTCAATAGCACCGTTGTTTTTAAGGCGAGCAGCTTCCTTGGCATCAAGTTCAACATCACCGACCTGAACTGCTTTTACTGGGGAGCTGAAGACTGCTAATGGAAAGAGAGAAATGGCGATGATAAAGAAGCCCTTCATCGTAAAGCTATTAAATGGGCGTTTTACAATATGATAAAGTGACAGGGTGGTTGATAATGATAAATATAAATTTTAATTAAGATTGACAGAGGGACTTTTGCTTATATACATGTCCTCGAGGCAGAGGATCGAGGCACATCTTGGCTACCTGTGTATGCCAAATATTCCCCGCATCTCTCTGTACACCCTTTCTTTTTAATGAAATGCATGCAATCAATAAATATAAGTCAGCTTTCTTCTTGACGGTCTAACAGAGGTCCGATGGCTTGTTTTCTATGCCTCTAATGATATCAATAGCTCGAAACTTACCTTATAATCCACTTTATAATATTAATGTGGAATTATATATAAACAGTACAGTAATCTTTTGTAAGACGGAGGAATAATAGTACCGATATTAATTAAAAGTTGGAAGAATTAGTGCGATGTACTTGCTTTTCCTTTCCTTTTAGCCTTTTAACCTTTTAGCCTTGTAGCGACTCGCTTATGTATATATATATTGACTGATACTTGTCTTAGTGCTTTTTGTAAAATTTAGATATATTAAAAGGTCGTATGGTCTTTGAGACTTGTGAAGACATGTTACTATTGTGGCAGGGCGAAGTGGTAGGAAATATGGGTATGTGAGGATTGGTAGTGACAGAGAATCATAAGCCTTAGAATAGATAGTTAAACTAATACAAGAATAACCTATGCCCCCTTACAACTACTATTCAGGAGGCTACTATTATTCCCCTTCGTTCCCCCTGAGCTATTCTACTTACAGGAGGTCCTTCCGAGGGCCTGAGTCCTCTATTCAGAACTACTCCAGATAAAAAAAAGGCTTTACAGGGCATCAGGTGAGGTAGATTAGGGGTATTTAAGGGGCATTGGGATCGTGAATTTGTCTTCTTTTACAACGCAGCTAAAACTCCGATTCCAACCACTTGATTTGCAGTACATCTCCCCTTTACACCGTTACGAGTGATAACCTAGAGAATGAAAGTTATACCCTATAATCCTGTTAGATCGCTTTTAAGTGTGTGTAAATACTCGTCTTGGAAAATTATTAATCCAGCGGTAGAAGAGGAATAAATTTTTGATTAATCAAAAAAGAGCCTTTATAAACCTCTTCCCAAGCTCAAAGGGTGATTACTTGTATTGATTACATTGAGCCATGTTGCTTGCTACCAGCCAGTATCTGGTGTTCTGGTTGGGAAGTTGGTTTAAGATGTGTATGCAAACCTAAGTCCTGAAACAGGAAAGATTGTGTCGTTCGTTAGTGGCCACACTTACCAAGGCCATTCGATTGACTGTGCAGCTGCTTTAGCTGTCCAGACCATTATGAAGCGTGATCGATTGAAAGAAAATATTAAGTCTCTAGGCAGTGTCATGGAGATTGCCTTTCGAAGTAATACGACGAGTTCGATAAATTTCACCTCGCGCGGTATGGCACTGTTCAGAACAGTTGATTTTTGGATCAAGTGGCAATAAATATGGTGGTCCTTTAGCAAAATAAGTCACTGAAGAACGCTTTGATATCGGAGCTGCAGTTTATTTATGCTCACCTGCCGTAGATGCTGTTCTCTTCTCACCTCCGTATACCATATCGGAAGCTGAAATGAAGAAGCTTGTGTCAATCTTCTGGTGCTCTGTTGAATTAGTTATTGTGCGTCGAATCCAAGCTCAGAAGATATAGAATAAGAAATTCCAAGTTTTAAAAACTGCATAAGTCTTGACTTGCCATCACCTATGATAAATAGAAGATACAACAGTCTATCCTATGATTCAATTTTAGTTTTACTGTAATATTGTCCCGTGAATCCAGGAAACTCGTTTCGAAAGCAGATGATCGCTCAACTTCTTTCCTTGGAGATTTGCCCTTACAAAGTAACTCTATTTACAAATACTACTGTTTTGGCAACATCCCGTGTGGTATCCGCTATGAATTATTTGTCATTTAGATGTTAGATAATAATGATCAGTTGTAATCTTTAAATGATGGTGAGAGAGAGAACTAATATTCTAAGTTGTATTATTATGGATCTTAAAAGTGCTAGCTACAGTATATATGTACCTGAAATTGTTTACAAAGTGCTGTTGACATTGGGCTTGCTTTGCCCACTTGATTCTTGCCCCTCCCCCTCTAACGTGAAAATCTCTCTCTCAGCCTTCTACCGGTAGTCTTGAGATAATTGAAGCCAAATGGAACAACTGCTGCTAGAACGGAGCCTGCTCCAGTGAAACATGCGACTGAGGCGAATCCTATCGTATAACGAGGAGCAGTTGACGTGGGCGAGAGTCGACTACTATAAATTGCCGAATGATTTCCAATAGCGCTAACAATAGCAATCATTACAGCTCGGTTTTCCTTGGGAACGGGGCTGATTCCGAAGCCCAATTCAAGATCAAAGGTAGGGCCGTGTAGATACCTGAGACATAGAAGCAGAGCATGGCGTATTGAACCTTGGGATTCTCGACCACAAGAAGAACAATACAAGAGACGAAAGCAAGGGAAAAGCTTGCGCTGACGTGCCATCTACGATCTCCAAATTAATCTGATGTCCGAGGGAAGACGAGAAGGAAGACGGTCGCAATTACCCAGACTGGTACGGTCATCCAACGGGCAGTTGTTCCTGGGTAGCCGAGTGCCTTTAGAATCGTGGGAATTAAATAGGATATGGTCGCAGATCCATTGCCAAGTACATAGAGCATTGTAAAAAACCATGTTTTGGGGTCGATAACAGCAGCCTTCACTGCTTCCCAGGGGTCCAAGATTCTAGCCGCCTGGTTGGTGGTCACTTTTCGATCGTGAAGGAGACGTATAGTGGCTAATTGACGTTCCTCTGCAGCGAGACGGCCTTTAGATATTTTGGGGTAGTCAAGCATGATGAATTTGACTGAAATCCCCTAAAAGATGGTGATGATAGCCTCGATAAGTAGTAACCATCTCCATCCTGCCATACCCCTAGCACTGCTCAAGCTTCCTACAATTGCTCCGGAAAGCAACCCCCTCATCGCACCAGCTACAGTAAGAGCAGTGAAGAATATACAAAATCGTTTGCCTTTATTCCAGTCAGAGAAAGATTACGATGCTCTTTGAGAATTTGACATACCCATCTCATGCTTCTTTTACCAGCATGTCATAAATAAACAGTACACCTGGGAGAAATCCAGCTCCGAGAGCACCAAGTAAGAAGCGGCATCCTAGGATCGCACCATATGATTTGACTTGACTCATTCCTGCTAGCACCGTACCCCAGATAATAGCAAGGCCTGAGATATACCACGATGGCCGGGCCCGTGTGATTGCGAGATTCGATGGTACCTCAAAGATCATGTAGGCAATAGGTGATTAGCATAGCGTAATCTGTTTAATGTAAGCTAGCTGTCTTCTTTTCTACGGTTAAGTATTAA
>Ga0247734_1000956_pt1 | contig 23282 bp, 20 predicted proteins | sample UWRJL103311B2_FD_180933 | JGI IMG/M metagenome (GOLD analysis project Ga0247734, IMG submission 180933) | Plant litter microbial communities from Arlington Agricultural Research Station in Wisconsin, United States - UWRJ-L103-311B-2 | ecosystem: Environmental > Terrestrial > Plant litter >... | reverse complement strand
AGAAGGCCTACAGAAAACGTTTGATGACTGTACTGACTCAGTCACGTCGGTAGCCTTCTCACCTGACGGCAAGCAGGTCATGTCTAGCTCTCAAGATAAGACGGTGCGGCTTTGGGACGCCGCCACAGGAGCCTTACAATATACGCTCAAGGGCCATACTGACTGGGTTAAATCAGCAGCTTTCTCACTCAACGGTAAACAGATCGTGTCTGGCTCTGACGATAAAACGTTACGGCTTTGGGATGCCGCCACAGGAGCCTTACAGCAAATACTTAAAGGCCATACTGGCTGGGTCACTTCAGTAGCCTTCTCACCTAATAGCAAGCATGTCGTGTCTGGCTCTTACGATAACACAGTACGGCTCTGGGACGCCGCTACAGGAGCCTTACGGACGCTTGAGGGCCATACTGACCGAGTCAGCTCAGTAGCTTTCTCACCTAATAGCAAGCAGATTTTATCTGGCTCTCACGATAAGACGGTACGGCTCTGGGACACCTCTACAGGAGCTCTACAGCAGACGTTTAAAGGCCCTGATTATTGGGTCAGCTCAGTAGCTTTCTCACCTAACGGTAAACAGATTATATCTGGGCTTATATCTGGCTATAATGATGTACAACTTTGGGACGTCGCCACAGGAGCCCAACAGCAGACGCTCAGGGGCTACACGGACCATGTCAGCTCAGCGGGCTTCTCACCCGACGGCAAGCTAGAAACTTTACGAGTATCAGATGGTTGGGTACTAGAAGGGATATCACAAATTCTCTGGCTAACTCATGATTTTCAATCACCTACTTGTCAGGCCACTTGGAACGGATGTCTTGTCTTTGGGTATTCATCTGGGAGAGTTTTAGTCTTTCGTTTCCCACTTGGAGCAAAGTTAATAGTATAGAATTAATACAGATTAGTTGACATAGTCTTTTAGTTCTAATATAACATTTCTTTTTCTTTATATCTCTATTTCACAGAGGGACTTAGGGGAGCGTTTGCTTTGTAGATATTAATAATTGCCACTCGATATCTAGAATCGTCAACATACTATTATGTATTTGTCACTACTTTGCCTGCTCTCAATTACTAACGTAAGGTGGCCGTAACGTGAATAGCTTATATCGTGTGCTCGGCTAAATTAGCCCGCTCTGTACGTACTATGCAGAAACTTTCAACCAAGGTTGCTTGAGTGCTTCAGACAACACGGGATTACAGAGTAACACAGCAGCAGCTCTGAAATAGATAATGTGGTGTCTGCTCACATCTTTTCTGACTGAAAGAGGACGAAGCCGCTTCTGCTTTGCGAGCAACTTTATGAGATGCGAGGAGTCTAGTGTTATCTCCCTGGTCACTTCCCCGGATTGTAGATTTGCGGGACTGGTTAGTTGTCATGCAGCAGCCGTTCACGAGGCGGCTCGTTCCAGCGTCAGCCAAAAATGGTTTCCAATCCAGAAACCAGCCAAATTTTCATACTTGTGGAGCGAATCCATGACTTTCGTGAAATCCCAGAACTGTGCATCCGTCCAAGTCGGTACAGCTTATTGAATAGTGGTGTTGAAGGTATCGAGATCGAGCCAGATGTAAATACCCTTGGAAGCAAAGGTAGCCATTGCATCCATCTGTGGAAATAAGTGGATATTGCCAAGACTTTCCAGCCTCATATTTTTGTATATATATATCACGTAGATTCCCTTCAGGAGAAATCAAGCAACTGAACCAGTATCATTGTGTATACCTTCTAACACCATCGTGGTTGGCATGAGGGTCAACATGATAAACTCGAATGGAATTGGTCCCATTCTGGGCCATGGACTCTGCATCAAGAACGCATTGTTGGGTATCGACAAGTGGATCTTCAGGAGTCCCTTGATATGCAACACCTTGGGGAGGTTAGCTTCTACAAAGTATATGACTTGGAAGAGACACAGTGGTGTAATTGAACGCAGCGAAAAGTACTCAATGTAGCAATTTTGATCCAATGTATTACCAATTTTTGCAGCTCATATTTCGATGCCTTATCTCTAAGACGTCCAAATAGCTCTCTTCTAGATTATGCGTTTGAGAACTTGAACACAAGTTGAATATATTGCTCACCCTTCAAAAAGAACTGCTGTCCACCTGCGAAGAACTTGGCCCCTTTCACAGAGATAGTGGAGAGAGGGAGAACAGAATTTGCAAAAACTGCGACAAGCACCAAAAGGTTGAACATATTTAGGTTACAGGATAAATATCTGAACCGGGAGCAGGAAGTCCAAAGTAATTCAGATATATTAGCAATACAAAGTGGTAAACAAGACGATACGCGACTCCTAGAGTTAAGTTCAAGTTAACCAGTGCTCCTTCCCACCAGAAAATTCTAGGCGTGCGATTTATTGTTGTTGTCACAGTATTGTCGCTATTGTTGTGAAGCTCGATTCGCGAACTAAACAACCAACACAAGATAAAAGCGAGCCCGTCTCTCTATACTCAAAATTTGCAAAGAAAATGCTTCGAGCCAAAAGAGGATGTCGCATTTTACTTATCTATAGTGCCATAGCTTGTGGTGCAAAGCTATCTACCTTAACATTGCGGCTCACAATGTCATTAAATTTACAGCTCCTCTCTGGAATCCATCCCTCACTAGTCCTCATCATCTTCTGCTACTTACTGTCGTAACTGGCTAATTTGATGCTTATAGCTGCATTACATGATCCTTTTGTTAGGGATGCCGACAATTTAAATGTAATCCACTTTCGACTCTACTGATTCTGTCTGCGCCTGGCCAGAATCTTCATTAGGAACCGTTTGAATTGGAACAGGTGGCCCGGCGTCATCATGAATGGAGTTTTGTAAAAGACGATGTGAAAAGGGCAGAAAACAGGGAACAAAGAGTTGACGCCACATCCTACAGTGAATGGCAACAGAAGGACAGGGGCTTGTGAAATTAAATATTGTATCTCAATCATGAGGCCTTACCACGAATCATTATGAGTACAAATCCACGAGGGCAGATTTAGATTCATGTGTGTGGTAGATGAAAATTCTATGACATAGCATATAATTTTAGACGGGGGCCAAGCTGTTTTCACAATGTCAGAACTAAGTACACCTACCGTACCTACATGAGCACCCACCAAGTATGAGTGAGAGGCTGGGGTGAGTTTGTGTGTGCCTTATGATGTCTTGAAACAATCTATTTGCAGTTGTATGAGCACAGTAGCATTAATTGATATTGAAATTCCAGTAAGCATAACCAGGAAATTGCTGTGGTTGTTCACATCAAACACAAATCCAATCACTTAACTAGTACCAAAAAGAAGAGTAAATGGTCACTATAGCTATTGTCCTAAAACCTTCAAACTAGTAAATATAAACACATTCAAAGATTCGAATATATATGGATTAAGCTGAGTGCACTAGTTTGGTAGCAACAGAAGGCCAATGATCATTAAGCCATTCGTGAACCAGCCACTCTTAAATCAGGTTAGAATTCGCAGATAGTCCATAGTTGAGATCTATCTAGTTTTCCTTCTCTGAATTCTCAGTATCAGAAGTAGACTAGATTGAGATCCAAGCATAAGTCTGTAATTCTAGAGAGCAAAATGTAAAGCCCCAGCCTTGCATACGAGGCTAGGTCTACTAGGACAAGAAGTGGAGCGTGGAGTTCTATTTTAAGCTCAAGGCTGCCATCAACACCAACACCCAACACCATTACAGAATACAGAACTCTGTGACATAGCAGTGTATTTACTTTACTACAGATATGATTTCATTCAAGCCTACCGGGAAGCAGCCTTTACAGGCCCCATATCGTGATGAGCCTCAGGAGGACGAGCGCGCTGAAACTGCCTCGATGGCATCTGCCGTTTTGCTTGATAATATGGAGTCATATCCAGAAGATGAGCTTCCAGCGTATTCAGATATTCCTGGTGAACCCCTACAGAACCCAATTAGTCCTCCACGCAATACTAGACAAATTCGAAGTTGGTATGAGTAAGTCATCCGCTTGTACTGTACATCGTGACACTTCTGATTTCCGTAGACCACCACCAGAGGTACCATTCTCCAGCCACGGCTTTGATAATACTGAAATCCGAACACATTTCCCCGATTTCTCTCATACCACTGCCACTCTTTTTGCTATGATCAAGGAGCAAAGTTCATGTGCTCCATGCTACACGGTACAGATCCACGGTAGTCACAAGGAGACTGAGAGGAATGGAAACAAAGAGACGAAAAGAACCGTTCAAGATTTCTCGCTCCGCTTGAATCTGACTGATTTATTAGCCCAGACTCCAATGGAGTCATTGCCAAATAACAAGAGAGGCTACCGTGGGGGGATCATCCCAATGATGAAGCCAGTCGTTGGTCCTGGAGGTACAGAAGACGCCATGGATGAGGTTCATTCGTGGTGTGAAAGTTATGTCCGAAACCCAGCGGCAATCAAGTCATTTACATTGGAACGAAAGATCACGAATCATGATCAAAAGAAGCTTGAACAACTGCTTCGGAGTGCAATATATGAGACAAACTACAAGGGACATGTTGAAATCAAATTCCTTTCTCAATACACTAAGCTGATCGTCTATTCTCCTGGCAAGATCAATGAATGGAGAACCACAAATTGGATTCGCTGGGTCTTTTACCTTACCTTCCTATGGATTGTATCGTGGCCAATTTTATTTTTCCTAACCCGCAAATATCAAGTTGTCAAAGTTAACTTTCAGTATGCCGATGTTCTGAAAGATGATGGAGGCAACAGGAAATGTGCGGTAATGAGTGAGGTAGAGTGGTTTAATCTTTGGGAGTCTGCTATCAAACGTGCAGCGCTTGCGAGGATGCTGTGCGAGGATACGTTCCTAGACGATGCATATAGGATTTCCACAGCACAGGCTGATGCAAGGGGTCTTCTATCAAGCATGCAGCCGCAGCAGCAACCACTGACAACAGGCAATTCATTTGCAGATGGGGCACTGAGCTTTCTTGGGCAAGGATTAAGGGTAGCGGAAGTTTGGAATACTTCGCGGGGATGGGGTGGTGACTGTTAATTGTCGGCAAGTTTATATCCCGGAGTTTTACAAGGCTTAATGGGTATTTGAGGTGATAATGACTGTAGCTCTGAGTTTGGTGTTACATTTTGTAGTAACCTTAAGTGAGAATTTAAATGTCTTTAAAAGATTAAGGACTTTGAACGACTTGCAAGTTATCCATTTCTTTTCCGCTCACCCATATATATCAAACCTTCTACATGGCTTTTAGCGGATGCCTTTAATATAAAAACTCTTGCAACACTGAAAAGTGGGCATTAGCTGAAATTGATTTGCAGCTCTATTATATCCACGAGTGACAAAGAATCTTGAAATTTTATTTTCAGAGTTACATAACTTTACCATCATAACATACGATAAAATTTGGTGCCCAATTGCTTGGGACTCTCACAAGCTCTTGTGTTAAACCCTATGGCATAGACCCTTTTAGCACATCATCAAACGCCCTCTTCTTCAAGATTGTGGTCGGATCCCTAAAACCCACCAGGTCATTTTGTTTGTTTAGATGTGTACAGATTCTGACACAAGGAACGGCTTCCTTTACTCAGACTTGCTCGCCATTTTATGCACATTGGTAAGCATGGTAGTTGACAAGAAATAGCTCGATTCAGGTCAGTACCACCAGCGGGCAAATAGTTCAATAAGCAAAAAACTCATGTGATAGCTCGGAATAAAATCTTTTGAAGCTGACTGTTGTGTTACAGCCACGAAAGAGACAAAGCTTATACTTTGCTTTTACACATCCGAGACATCCAAAGCCAGCAGGACATCTGACTCGACAACTATGCCGCATAAAATTTGTGGCATTCTGCCAACAAAGTCACTGGTGAGAGATACGAGGATAGATCAGTGTTGTCGTTCCAGTTGCTGAATGTCACGAGCAGAGTTTAAAGTCCTAGTAATCGGCTGTTGGCATTTCCTGGACATATTGACTTCTCAGCAAGAAAACCAGTGTTAAGCTCAAAGACCAAGTCTGGGAAGCCAGGGGACTGTTCAACCGTATCAGTGATAGAACTTATACTGTTGTCACCTGAGGTTTAGACTTTACGAGGAAACATAGATCCCAGATCTAATGCATGCTTTCGGTCGTTGCGCTTCAGCACTAATCAAGGTTAGTTACACTAGAATTAACCGTTTCCCAGTTTCGGTTCATGACGTCCACGGTGTGATTTAAACCATCTCAGCTCACCAGTCAATGAGACAACACCAAACCCGAACTCTCGTAAGGGTTGTCGAATCTATTCAAACCTCTTCCGATGAGTTGCCGGAAATTGGCTTCGCGATAAGAAGCTGACAATAGATGGCTGGTACTTGTGATATACGATACGACAAAATGGCCGGTATTCGGGTCAACCTTTTTTACTGCTGAGTTCTTAACTGAGTAGGTTTGGCTGCTCCGAGTTGGGCGGGGAAGCGGGAATTTTACGATGGCTGGAGAGCGGGCGTCTTGGCTCACAAGCGATGCCTCTCATCGTTAGCTAGGGTAATGCAAAGGGGTAATTGTGTTTAGCCCTTGCCTTCTTTCCACGGTTGCTTTCCGTGGCTTTAGCCCTGTGGAATTCTATTAAAAGACTTGGTCTTAGGTTATGTTGTACGGAGAGAAAATGTTACCTTGACATTCCTCCGAAAACCTTGTTGTGGAGAAAAGTATAAGAAGCGGATGAAGGACGCAAGTTAGAGAGATTTTTTGTAAGATTTGAGACGGCTATTTTTAATTCGAACATCGATCGCACAAATTCTTGCAAAAATAACAACATGCAGATTTCAAAGATATTCACCAGTTTGATGCTCACTAGCCTCAGTCTGGCATTGCCTGCTGGTACGTCGTGTCCTCGGAATCACAACACACGTTGCATGCCTACTAACCTCCTCCTAGATGATATTATAAAACCTAGCTGTATCTCAAAGTGCCCTGATGGATACCCATACAATTCTTGTGTGGTCTACGTAAGGGATCCATGTGCAGACCATCAGTTGCCACCATGCAAAGGTCCAGATGATTTTAGGTGCAAGTGCAAGTGCAAGAACTCGGAGTAAGTCTCTGACTTTAATTTGATACTACGTATGGCTACTAATTTTGAGAATATAGTATAACATTTCTCTGTAACGTTCAATATTTCCGCGATCCTTGTTCTCCGTTGCCAGTTACGAGTATCATCAAATATTGAGGAGGTTGAGATGCAGCTAGTGTGGAGGAATGCTAGATATAAATGCGAATTATCCGTAGTGTCAACGCGTACAAATCTTTTGAACCAAAACTCTGTTCTATTTAGAAGCGTGAATCTGCAAATATCTGTTACCATTACAAATCTCATGTGCTTCGAAGTTCGGAGAAGTCGAAGTGTGTCAGCACAACATGCATCCTTAGAACGGTATTCGACATGCTATCACGCTCATAGAATAGTAGATAAAGCTTTGGTAAATGAGAGAAAACTACTGAGTTTAGAAAGACTAAGTTAGTATGGGAAATGTAGTTCACGCAAAGTTGTTTTACGCGACATAAAAGGTTATTAAGGGCATGTTTCAAGCATCATACAACCACAAACCGCCCAGTTGTGAGCCCCAAGTTGTACCAACACCCCGAATCCCAATAATAGGACCTATTCATTGATTTCTTTTAATATATAGATCTTGGATTGTAGACGTTTGTTATTGTCTTAAATAGACGAATTGTGTTCAGTACGGAGTAGGTCCGGTAGGGCTATTTGTCGAGGCGCAAATACCAAGATTATTTTTGATCGCAAGGGAAAGGTTTTTGCAAATTGTTAGATTGCTGAATTGAATATTTGAGGTTTCTTCTACGGACTGAATTGCGGGACTACCACGATACTCTCTTGAGAGCTGAAGGCAAAAGAGCTCTTATGCGCCTGGCGTGGAGCGATGGGTTCAACTGCTCAAGACGTTTATTTGACCTGGATATTTTTCTTTCTCTTTCGCCGCTAAGCAGCTTAAGAGATTTAAAAGACGTAAAAGATGACTTAATGCGGTCATTGAAACATACTATTCCGTCCAAGAATCTCTAGGAGTTATTCCTCCGTTTTTGGGATCACTTGCTGCTTTGTATTAGGTGGTGGTCTTTAGGGAATAAAGGGTTGGAAGCCAACATCTATAGTTTCAAATATGCATGTACATGAGTGATTTATGTAATAAGAATCCAAAAGACAGGATCGTTCTAAGGCGAGTAGATTGACGCTGATCTCAAGCTAGAGAAAGCCAGTGATTGGTCCTCAAGCTTTCTTACCCGTACAGTAGGAATATCTTACCACGAAATACGGGGATGACTTTGGATTTCTGGGCCTCACAACTAATACTCGTAATGCTAAATCCTATTGGCAACATGGAGGATATTAAACCAACCAGACGCGTTGGTGCGAGGTTGAGCCTCAGCACTCGAGGATTTGCCCAGCCTCGCCCCAGTGCTATACCGGGACTTAAGCTTTCATCCTTCAGGGGCTGTTCTCGCTTACATCTCCAGCCATTGCTTCCTTCGACCTCACTCGAGCCTCACTAGGACGTCATGCCATGACCATATCACGTTTCCCTAGCTAGGATCGACCTTCCGATGCTTGTATATGCGATAGCTATGGAGCAGGTGGTTCGTGCAGTACGCAACAAAACAAGCAAAGTCTTTGATGCATTGCAGCCTCCGCTATTCCTGTCGTGTTGTAAACCCAACCAACCGTTACATTTGCAGCGCCCCTTGGGAATCTTGAATTAATACTTGTGAGAAGGGGCATTCTGTTGGTCTGGCCCGATGAAGTGAAGTTCCTGCCATCTGATTTGTGTAGGATAACATTGACCAACCAACAGATCTACCAGTACTGTAGGGGTCCGGGCACAGCTGCACGCCGATGGCCCTGGTCTCAGCTGCCTACTGCACTGTACGGTTGGGAACCCCAGGCCATATCCCGACTTAGCCAAATCTCGGGGCTTTTATTTGTACTGTAGTATATATATTACACGGCATTCGGTACTTTCGTTTTAGAACAATAATAAGAAACCGACGAAGCAAGCAAACGCGTCTTGTCCAATTCCTCGTGCATAAGAAGGAAAGACTACTACTCCCTGGAACTAGTTCACACTGTTATTATTGTCTCTCGGTTCGGTGTCTTGATAAATGGAGACGATCGGTAGTCTCATATGAGGCTGAGTAGAATCAATAATCAGGTTTCCTAACAGCAGTACTTACAGACCGCTATCGACGCCTAAATTAGTGAGAATCCTCCCGTTTCATTCGCGCTCCCGAATCCTGATGTTGGAGAACGCCATCACCAGGTCTGGGGCATTGCCTCAGACACCAACACCCTATGAATATCGTCCCCTGCATGACTCCTGCAAGGGTGCGTATGGGAAGAGTATATTGCTTCAGCTTCCTCGCAAACCATTTCATTTCTTCATCCACAGACCCAGCGCCCAGTACTTTGTGTTCACCCTGCTTGCCCCTCTATCGAACCGGAAAATATCCACTACATACAAAGACAAGTTTCTTCAAGCTTCAACTAAATCTCAATCATGCACGCAAACTTTCTTAAGTTTGTCTTCCTAGCCATCTGGCTTGCTGGAGCGGGCGTTTTCGCAGACCACTCCAACTCCAATGAAGGTCTCGCTGTCCGCGATGAAGCTGTATATGCAGAGATAGCTGCGAGAGCAACCATCACACCTGTTTGTACCACCAATCACATTCACATGACCATTTACTAATATATCGCAATAGGCACCGACAACCCTCAAGACCTCTGCTGTTGCCATTACAACAAACGCGAGCTCAACTTCCTCAGCAGTCGCGGGAGATGCCGCCAAGTCCACAAGCAGCAAGTCCAAGGCCAAGACAACGAAGAAGGGCAAGAAGAAGAGCAAGAAGCTCAGCCCTGGTGTTTTGGCCGCAATTGTTATCGTCGTTGTCATCGTTATCCTCATCATATTGTTAATTGTCCTTTGGAGAGCGCGACAGGCGAAGAAGAATAAGGCTGCCGCTGCGGACAGTGCTTACGCTCCTCCCGCCCAGTAGAACTCACGATATCGATAGTTGTGAGCATGGGACGCATTCGCATACTATGGCGAATGTATGATGGCAGGACTTCATGAAGTTTTTCTTTAAGGGTTTACGGTTGGGGTGCAAAGCACCGGTTTATTTGAGATTCCCCATTTGCGATGTCAAACAATTTGATATTCGGGCGTTTCGTTTTATTTATAAAAGCAATTTGATATTTGACAAACACTTTGGACTTGTTCTATTCCCTCTATGAAACGTACTGGAAATAAGTAGCCGGCAAACTGAGACGTTGTTCTACAATCACAGGCGGAGAATATAGTTCTCATCTCTGGCTAGTGTGACATATTATTGGATTATTGTTCCGTAACACAAATTGCTGGTTCGGAGAGCTTTATAATGGTTTGGCAATTCATTGCAGATGTGCCAACGCCACTTGTTTCCATTTCTCATGACACAAACGGAACAATAACAGAGGTATCACTACGATGTATCACGAGAAGTCGCTCAGCTCGTGGAAAAAGGTTTTAACGGAGATCATGCGGGCACAATTCTACTTGCCTGCATGCAACTTGTAGTTCTAAATTTGTGGAGATCTTAATGAGAAGCAGATGTCTCTCCTATCTGCGTTCTGTAGTTTATTAAACGTTGGCTTGGTATAATTCTATTATATGAGACTCGCTACGTAGCGGGAATATCCAAAGGAAATGGCCAAACTGGGCAAGTTTTAGGACACAAGTCGAGATAGCATCAGGGTTGAAATATGATATCTAGCTTATGAAATGTGGGCTGAAGGAAGTTAAAGAGCAACCTGTTTGAAGATGAAATACGATACCAAATCAACTTTTCATTCAGTTACCATCAGACCGTCTATACAATGTAAATACATATCAAGACATCGATCTTAAAGCACTTTGAAGAGTTGAATTTATAGCCAATTCAGTAAGTCCGGCAAGGCAAATTCCCCTGCAGGTATTTAAATTATATACAACATCTAAGCATAGTAGTGCTCTTTTGGAGACGGTAGTGATGTGATTTCTAGGTTGCTTGCAGTGACAGTCAAACCAGTATTTAATTCCTGTAACAGCTCGACCTCTGGTGAGTTATTCTATCTTAAGTTATTGCAACTTTACAACCTGCCGCTTCCAAAGATATCACCTACATCGAATCGCGCAGCGACGAAACGTTGCCCAAAAAGGCGAAGCAAACAAGCCAATGACTACAAATCCCCCAGTACCCAGAATCACAACACTAGTATGGCGGAACAATTTGTTGTTGCAACAGGTGCGGCTATTGGAGGAGCTGTAAATGGCTGTAAGTTTACCCTCGCACCATGGTAGGGCTCATCCGTAGTCAAAGTTTGTTACAATACCAACTCCTGGTCGAAATTATATGTCGAGACAGACTCAGAAACAAGCAGATGGGCTATCCAATTTATCACGCGTTTAAAAACAGTACATTTAGTTGCAAATACTAACTAACTTTTTGTAATTTAGTTCGAGAAGTATCTGCCGGGGCAGCGCTGGCAAGCGCAGCATTTACCTGCTTCAAAGTCATAAACGGCATTGTTACCTTTGGCGGTACTACCCATCAAATTGCACACGGGTTGATGCGATTTGTGAGAAAGGTCACTACCAGAAAAGGAAGGACAAAAGAGTACATCTCATTATTGGAAGAAGACTTGCAACGAGCCGGGGATGGTCAGTGGATTTTCGTGGATAAAGTAAAAAGATGGAAGTGGGCGAGCCAGCGCAGAGAGAAGATGTTCTGATTGGTGGTCGAGCTTAATGGATTGAGAAATTTAGCAAAGAGGGACGACCCTTTGTAAGAGGTATTAGTCAGATAGGAAAAGCTCTCTTATTCCAGTGCTCCGATTCCGAAAACCAAAATAGGGGCAACGAAAATATAAATTAAAAATGTACTTTACTGTATCAAGCACTTCACACCTTCAAGACATCAGAGTCCACTGAAACCAGCCGGCATAGCATGCCTGATATCGCAGAGAAACGCGAATATTTAGTAGCATGTTCTTCTGGAGGAGGGGGCTGTTAGAACTTGACGACAACTGCAAAGAGAGCATTTTGTCTACTCAAGGTTTCTGAAAAGCATATATGCTTCTTCCAAACTAAGTTGCATGGTCGTGATAATTCTTTGGATTCAGAAAGCCTGTTATGAGACGATGGATATCAAATTCCAAGCCCCAAACTTCCATCCCAACCATCTAACGCCATATTCTCCATACCCTACGCTCGTTTAGTCATATGAATACGTAATCTATCCCGACGCAGTGGTCTCATTTCTTTCCACTCTTCTTGATGCCTTGAGATCCGGTGTTGAGAGGTCCCTTGCTTCCCTTTGCCTTCGCAGCAAGTTCAGCCTTGGCTTTCGCATCTGTTTGTCGAGTTAAAGATGCACGAAACAGGACAGCAGTGAAACATACCCGCTCTCTGCTTCTCTTTGAATGCAACATCCTCTTCATCCATCTCGGCCTTAGGTGCCTTCTTAGGTGCCTTCAAAGGCTTTGCCTTGCCGCCTAGTGGGGTGTCAATTTTTGACAGGCTGAAAGTAGGGTTTCTTCATACCTGCTCTGTCTGCTCCTCCCATTTTTAATTTTCTAGATTTATTGGGTATTCTTGGTGTGTTTGTGAATTCTAAAAGGCGGAAGTTCTCTTGTAAATGTTCAGAGTTGCTGAAGTATTAAGTTGGTCGTTGGAGGGGTGAGGCTTTCACCTGCATCTGCATCTGCTCACCTTTTCTGCTAAGCCTAAAAAGGTTAGTCCACAAAGCAACCTTCTGATAACGGCAATAACCTCAATCGCGGCTTCACTGTTCAAAAGTACTCAATATTTGCCTACTTTAGGTATTCGCACCACAGTACATCTTGCAACAATTAGACACTCGGTCAACATTTATACAAATTGACACCCGCGAGTTATGCGCTGAGCTACTTGGAGAGAGACGATAGATACCCGGTTGGGCAACCGCTCTTCTCAAATTTGAGACAGTTTCTTCTGAACTTAGCTAACACACATTTTCCACCACAAGGCAGGGTGTCTACGTCTGGACGATATTTTACTGGAATAGAAGATGACCTCCACAGCGAGCTCTGATGAAGGGGAGATTCGAGATGGTGCAGTGAAGGCAACTACGACGCCTCAATTGGATGGCACTCCCGTTGACCGTCAAAACAGAACTCGATCTATTAATTCAGCATCCATGTCTCCCGAACACGCCTATAGATCCAGAGACAATAGATCATCCGAGAGGAGCAGATCCCCATATACAGACCGACAGCCTCGCGGCTACAAACGAAATCGTGACGACGATTACCTAGATCGGTCAAGAGACCCTCGGAGGTTCAGAGTCCATTACGAAGACGATCCCCGTGACCATAGACGCCTGCCTCGTCCAGCGTACGAAGATCTAGATCACCCCTCAGCTACATCCGAGCTTCGATACGATGACCGTGATAGGAATCCACAGAAACGTCATCGGACACGAAGTCGTTCACCATATAGAGCAAATCGTGTTGGTGGGAGAGGTGGGAACCGAAACGGATATAGTGGGCAATCTCGTAGGGATGGAAATCGTTCTAATAGCTACATGGATTCCAATAGGAATGGTACAGGTCGTGAAAGTGGAAGAAATTGGGATATAAATGACCAGTCAGTGAGCAAACGGGGAGGAAGCCCGATGCCAGCTGATAATGCAAGACGAGAGGCTAAATCTATGCAAGGCTTTTCGCAACAGAATAATCGTAAATCTGAGATTGCTTCAGAGGCTAACAAGTAAGTCGATAAAACATTTTCCGGGAAACGATATGCTAACACAGATTCTAGGTCAAATGCGACCGATCCCCATCCTTTTGAAGAACCAGAGCCAGAACCCGTTGATGAAGCAGCACTCATTGAAGAACGACGAAGGCGCCGTGAGGCCATTAAAGCTAAGTACAGAGGCTCTGCTACACCTTTATTGGTACAAGCGCTGCAATTAGGAAATAAACCAGGTCAAACAAACCCCACTCTAGGTCAACAGGGTGATGGTGATTCATCATTAGGTACAATTCCTCGCCGATTTATGAGGACGGGGACTAATTTGTACATAATAGCATCCCCTATTGTTTCCACCCCCGGAACTCCTCAAGATCCCGGGTCACCAGCATTATTGATTACCAACGATCAAGAACTAGCGAACACCAACGGGGAAGGCAACAATACTGAGGAAGATGGACCTTCAGCCGCTGATTATGATCCTACCATGGATATGAAGGAAGATAAGCAACGTGATGATCAGAGGCATGGCGAAGAGGTTTCCTCCGGGGCTTATGATGAGATCAAGCAGAGCATTGAGCAGGATGTACTTATTCCGGCAACACCTGTCCCGACCGATGAGCAGCCGAAAAAACCGAAAGCTGAATTTGACATGTTTGCCGAAGAAGATGAGGATATGTTCGCCGATGACCTAGGGGAAAGTAAGCAAGACAACGAGGCACCTAATGAAGTCGCCAAAGCTGTCCCTATTCCTCAAGCCAAGACACTCGATATTGGGATGCTTGATAATTGGGATGATTCAGAAGGTTACTATAAAATCATTCTAGGAGAACTCCTCAATGGCCGCTACCATGTCCAATCAAACCTTGGGAAAGGCATGTTCTCCGGAGTTGTGCGAGCCGAGGATAAAACGACGAACAAACTTGTCGCCATTAAACTTATTCGTAACAATGAAACTATGTAAGTTGACATCTCTCCCTTAAAAGACATGTTACTCACTATTTGTAGGAGAAAAGCTGGAATGAAGGAGATCGAAATTCTTCTGAAGCTAAATGAAGCCGATCCCGAAGACAAAAAGCACCTCATTCGGCTGGTAAGACATTTTGAACATAAGGCTCACTTATGTATGGTTTTTGAAAACCTCAGCATCAATCTTCGTGAAGTCTTGAAGAAATTCGGACGAGATGTGGGAATTAATCTTAAAGCTGTTCGAGCTTATGCTCAACAAATGTTTCTTGGTTTGAGTTTGATGCGGAAGTGTAATATTCTGCATGCGGACTTAAAGCCGGACAATATTTTGGTAAGCTTCCTCTTCCCATTTACAGATGAACGTGTATCTAACCTTTATTAGGTCAATGAGACGCGGAACATGCTGAAGATATGTGACTTGGGGTCTGCCTCGGACGCATCCGACAATGAAATCACACCTTATCTTGTGAGCAGATTTTATCGTGCACCAGAGATTATCCTTGGAATGCCTTACGATTTCTCCATTGATATTTGGTCAGTAGGGTGCACCCTCTACGAGCTTTATACCGGCAAAATTTTGTTCACTGGTCGAACCAATAACCAAATGCTTCGGTCCATCATGGATTGTAGAGGCAAATTCACCACTAAAATGCTAAAACGTGCCCAATTTGCATATGTACATTTTGACGAAATGGCGAATTTTAGGAGTGTAGAACAGGACAAAATCACCGGAAAGGTATGCTTACTCCCTTTTACTTATTCTCCCCCTCTAATGGGGTCCATATGTCTCCCCATTCACCGGACTCCAACCCTATGAATAAGCATAGGAAAAACTTACATAGATGGGCTACCTGCTAACTTACTATTTCTAGGATACCGTCAAGACTCTGGCATTCAAGCATCCCACACGTGATCTTCGGACGCGCTTATTGTCTGCTAGTAGTGGATTGAATGATGTCGAGACGAAAGAGTTGAATCTCTTCGCAGACTTGCTCGACCGCTGCCTTGCCCTGAACCCCGAGAAGAGGTGCACGCCACAGGAAGCATTGAAACATCCATTTATTTCGAGATTAGCGAGATAGATGTAGTAATTGAGGGACACTAGTACGCAGAAGTCCATTTTACAATATATGTACATACACCATAAGTAAAATGCGATAGCAGACCCAACATAAATAGAATAGCAAACAGAATAAACCATCACTGTACATCAGTATCCTATTTTCTCTTTTGAACCCTTAATATTTCACCTATACGTCTGTGAGGACTCAACGTCCGACGCACCTTCCTTTTAGCAAGTTAGTAGAACTTAGATACAATGCCTTTCAAACCTTGGTAGAAGACTTCAGACACTTTTTACCATAACAGATTCGCAATACGTGAGATCTGATAACGTCGTCCCAATGCCAATTTTGAGATCGTTTGATATGAATGTGAGTTGGATCAAAAAAGGCAATTTTTAATGTTAGGTTCTCAAATCTTGCACTGCTAGTTGCAGCTTTCCCGAGCCTACTAACCGGAAAATTTACTCATGAAATGCACATGGTTGTGCTCTCCACTTGCCCGCTGAGCAAGGAAGGCATGTACACTTTATATTCCTAGATATTCCTAAGGATCCTTCCAATTCCGCCAAACAGTCCTCACAATCCAGGTTTCCACTACATTACCCAATACAGTTATGCAAGAATAGTAATACTACATTGACATAGCAACGCAGTCATCTCCTCGATAAGCGCCGGCTTTATGCCGGTAAGGAATTCAGCGAGTTCTGACATTATCATTATCGGTATTTCAAAACGAGACGACACATATATATGATACATAGTATGGCAATAGCTTGACACTTTGTGCAATGAGTGCTATTTGTTAAGACTACTCCCCAAATATGCTTAAAAGAGTTCAAACTCTGCGGTAAATCCTGCAGAGTTGCGATTTAGTCGTGTAAGTGTTTCAACTATGTTTTTATACAATTAACCTTAATTTGGATCATTGACGCAATTGTAAAGATATCCTCCCACGTTGCAAACAAAGTACATGACCTCGGGGGGCTTGACAAATTTAATATTCAGCAAGATGCCATAGAATTGGATACCTTAGCAGGTAGATTCAAAGGAGGATTTTGTGATCGATATTATGGAATTGTCAAAATTTTATACTTGTATTCTACTAGGCGCTCGGCTATTTTAAGGGGTGAGTTTTTACTCACATACAGCCAACCATAACGAAACATTTTGACCCAACGATTCCATGACATTATTAGGTTTTGCTTCAAAGATTTGGTGGATCCATAAACAGTTTCCAATCACACTGATACCAAGTTTCTTCATATCTTTTACATTTTGAACACTGAAATGCAGCTGATAGGACACAAGCCCTCAGTAGCTCCAACCCAATAAACTCCCAAAACTTAGTACGCCAATGCAAAACAAAACAAGTGCCTGCTCAAAAGATATAATAGCCTGACATTGCCATCGGTCCAAGGATCATCGAACCCGCACCAGTAACTAACCACCATTTTGTACACCAACAACTATTATCATCCTCTTCCCTACTCTCCCTCTTCAGTCTCTCCCATTCCCTCTCTTGCCCTATCTCTCCCACAACTGGAAAAGAAGTATCTCTAGATTTGGATGCCGGACTATGTGAATGCACAGTGGTCTTCGTCTGAATGATTGATTTATATTCCATAACCTCTTTTGTGGATGGAGGAGTAGGTCTAGAATGGAGTGCGGGTGCGGGTGGCAATTCCATACATGGTATTGGAGACTCGGGAGGGGAGTGTGATGGTGGGATAGTGGGTACTGGGAAGGCGATATCACTGGATGAGCTTGTCGTTCTGTAGGAGGAGATAGATTGTGATGTTGAGGCCGCTGAGGTTTTGGAAGCGGCTGATGTTGGAGATGAAGAACTGGCGTCGGCGGTGGAATGATACGATTTCCCCAATGGAAGGGCTGTGTGTATTTTGGGGAGCTCGACCTGATTCTCTTCCATATGTTTTACAGGAGAGAAGGGTTGCTGTTGTAATACAAAGACCGACATCTTGGTCTGGTGTTGGTTGGTAGGGTGTTGTTTATTACTGAAATAAAGACCTACATAGGAGATTTCGTCGATAATCCAACAAGAGCTGCACAGAGAAGAATTGAAATGATTGTTACAAAAAATGTAATTACAATTTGGGAAGAAACAAGATGCTTGCCCTTTATCTAACCCCTTAGAATGTTATAAAATTAGACATTGGTTGATGTTGGTACTATCTCAACCAAGCTAGGGCTGAGCCGCCCCACGTAAGTGAGAAGCAAATAAGAGCACTCAAATCGAGTATGATCTTCGCTAGCTAATTACGAGACTCAAATACACTTGGGAAAATGAGGCACGCTCAAGCTGTAGACTATGAGTTGACCTTAGATGCCATAGGTATCTATGTTGGCACAACTTGGTTGCATGAAATTGTTATAAGAATCTATGAATTGTCCGTAGGATCGACTTCGGTTCAGATTCTATCGCAACGATATTCACTTGTGGAGGCCGAGTCTCCAAAGTGTACGGCGGGGTGCTGATGTGAGATGCTTGCGACTCAGCCGCAAAGCGATATTGATCTGGGATTGAAATATGACTCGTGACGATTTCAAACCAGATGAAAGTCTAGACATTTGCTAGCAACTAGGCGTTTGTTGTGAAATTTTAAGGAGTTTTGTCGCATCAGAAGGTAGCTCAACCTGATTTTCAAAGTAATTCATTCCAAGTCACAAGAGGATGTGCTTTGGAGACAAGACCAGTGCCGTTTTTGTTTGTGATTCTGATGATTTTCTATATGTTGAACTATTTCGGTGCTACTTCTAGCTCTGTAATGGTTCGACTTAGATGTAAATATATGATCTGGGAAAGAAGATAAGGTCGATAATGATAAATGGTGCCAACGTCAAGACTTGCCCTCAAGAAATGATTGGAACTACCCCTGATAGTCAATATCGACAACGAGAAAGCGCTCCAGTTCTCAGAAATAGCATACTGCCTCTATGTAAAACCTTCCATCCTCTCTGAATCCACATAGGTTTTTGAGACATTTATATCGTAAGGCAACGATTTTGTTTTGATGTTATATTTCTCTTTACCACATAATTGGCCGTCACCATTGCATAGGGGATAATAAGAAAAGATAAGTAGTTAGATGCAAACAGACTGACAGTATCTCTTGAACCGAAACAGTAAGATAATGTTGAGTTCTCAAGGATCGTCGATGAAGGGAGTTGACTAGTCTGGTGTATGCGCTTACATATTGACGAGGTTGGTCGTGAAGGTAACTATGAGGCACATGAGTTTCCTTGCAACGCAACATTTCTGCAGCTAGCAGCAAGATTTGAGAATTAAATTAGTAAATGGTTGCAAGCAGATCGATAACTGAAAATATCTCCTCAAAGAGCACCATCCTTGAATATCCCTGGGAGGTCGTTTCCACCCATATATTGGACAAATTGTTGTCTACCAATTGAAGTTGTCTCCTCACCGACTGTCTAGGGATGGAAAATCCTTGAATAGACACCATATGGCACTGCTTCGGAGGGCACAGCAGATAGAAGAAGCGCCTGCGTAATTCTCACCGAGAAGGATTCGATAATCATGAATTGACCAAACTTGACGACGATAAGAGAAAGTAGCAGATTAACAAGCGCCAGCGGCAACAGTCACACTTGATCACCGCATTTGCTATTCTCGTCAGACGGCTATTGTCATATCCGAACCAAATAAAAATGATGCTTATTTCTCATGTAGGATTCTACTACAGTATTACATAACGGAAGGATCGAAAGTGTGGTTGACATTCCTGCGCGGAAAGTTAACCGGTTACCACTAGGTCGGTCATTGATTCGAGAAAGAAAAGTACACGCCTATTCTCGTCATTGACCTCCCAATAGACCTCCCAATAGACCTATGAAAGACCCTAAAATCTCATCGTGGTGTTGCTTATTTCCCTACAAACCCTGTGTGCACAACACCTCAAGAAATCCTAAGCGTGTTTTGCGAAGCGCCAAATACGCAACCATCCAGCCGCCATGTCGATGAAACTGGGGCCACGAGATTTAGATTGTCCTAATTTGACTTACGGAATGTGTGAAGAGATTTAACCGTAGGAATATTGAAATCGAATCCTCCATCATCAATTAGAAAGACTTCCTGTTTTGCTATTTTTGTAATTGCTTACTGTTGGTTGGACATCACCCTCTATGGGCGTTGAAAATAGCTTAAAAATTTCCCATGCAGTATGCACGTGGGTTTCCCACATGTTTCTGGATGAGAGAGCGCGTATTTTCATTGTTACCAAATCACATGAGGTTGAAGACGACGCTCGGAAGTCTCCAGGGAGATGTATTGAGAGCCGGACCGATGAGTAATTTCCTGACGCTTGTTACTCCCGATTCAGCTCCGAGCGGTAAAAAACTGCATGATTTTGTTTGGGGGTACATATTATCTCGGTGGTACAACGTCTACTTGGTAGCAAGGCTACCTTATGTTTTGTCTTTTGCCCCAGTCCCAGTCTACCACCCCAGCCCCGGTGTGTGAGATGTGAGAACTGAGTAGTTCATGTTGTGCTCAATATGGTCCACACCACGATGTACTTAGCCAGCCGTTGCGCAACGCGTGACCGGCGAGTGGCAATCAAGTGGCAATTAGCAAAGGGATGAGTGGGAGTGTCGGCTGCCGAGTGCATCCACCTCTGCATCTTGGTAAATGCGATAGATGCAGCCTGCAAGTATTGAGAGTGTGGAGCGTGGTCCTGATTGGGGGAGAGGAGGATAAACTAGCCTAGATATATGAAGAGTAGCTTTAGCAGCTCTGTCGAAGTTATCTGGGCTTTGCTCTTTCGAGAAAGTGGAGGAATAAGGGACAGGGTGTGCCATTACTGCACTAAGAGATCAGCTCGCCGAGTGTATATCTTCTTTATTACAGCTCTTTTAATATGCAATACTACAAGGTCGCGAAGCAGTACACACAGACGTGATACGTTGTAAGCAACCCCCCGAAATGAAATAAGAAAGGGTTTTCAACGCTTAAATTAGAGAACCAGTATTTACTTTTTTATATTGGAGATCATAAGCATTGGATGGCGGTGAGTTTCAGGGGTTTGACCACGGTAGAGGACAGTATCAGATCAGTGGAAACGGCTGCAAACGTAGCTGCAAGACCTTGAAATAAGCTCTTCTGGATCTTTGTAAGATTTGCTATTGTTGCTATTATTTTTCACGGGAAGAGCGGTAGATGCAAGCATATTTGTGGCGAGATTCGGCCTCGACATGTGCTTATGGGCGGATACACCGTATACAGTAGTGAGTGTATTTTGAGATGTGGAAGCACACGAAGTATCATGTCCTCCGTATATTTGTCCAAGAACTCCCACTATCCTGGAGTACGTACTGCCCAAGGAGTGGCTGGATGGCGACCCATGAGATGGCTGAGGTGTTGAAGGATCACGAAGCCATTCCAACCCGCAAACTTCCAAGTCCAGGCTCGCCCTAGTTGGGCGAATTTATGCACCCGTATGCACACTTATGCACACTTATGCCAGAGGAAGAACTTGCACACGAAATCATCTCGAGGCAGATGCAGCTTGTGCAGCGAGGCTGTGAGAAAGCGCATTGGTAGGTGTAGGTACTGCATGTATGGTTGGTGTCCTGTCCCGGCTCAACCGAGTGAAATACCGGGAAAGTAAGTATACGCAAACCCAGGCTGTGATAGGGCACAGGGAAGGGAAGCGAGGCGGAAAGAGAGGCAGGTTTTAGCTTCTGTTTGCCGTTGAATACAACAGCGCTGCTGACTATTCGGAAGTTGGTGTGGAACTAACTGTACTATCTGTTCCTCTCGTATGGTTGGTATGCACTGATGAATTGACTTGTACCGGTAGTACTGGTAGTACTGTACGTACTGTATGTACAGTGGATGGTCCGAAGTAAGAAGATCTTTCTTACCTCCTGCTTCGAGACCATCCGAGAGGGCTAAGCGAGACAACAAGCGAGGCCAATTCGTACGTCCGTCCTTCCCTCCCGTACTCTGTTGGTAAGCATTCAAACTTCAACGCAGCGCAGCACCACAGACTAGTACATACGGAGAACAGTAGCAGCCATCCTGTGCCAAATCATTGCATCCTGGATCCTCGTCAGTCCTTGGTGTCTTCCGTCTTCTATTTTCCTTCGATAGCCATGTGCACGTACCGTCCTAGCATCAGGGCATCCCTTTTTACGGCGCCTCCATCCATCCATCCATCCCTCACCCAGCGCCGAGACCAATCCTCCCAAGAACCAATGGCACGACAGCCATCCTGCCTCGAAAACAGCCTCACTTTGGCCAGCGTTGCGCTCATTCGTCATCTGCGGGAAATATATGGGGTGATCCAATGGGACGATTTAAGGTGGCTTCGGCTCGACAGGCTTGTTGCATGGCTCGGGCGCAGTCAACACTCTACTTCTAGCACCAAGAAGAATCCGCCTGTAAACCATCCTAATCTTCTCAGCTGATTCGTCAAGCCCTCGGTTTCCGTCGCTGTTACTACAAAAGTCGTCTCGAACAGGAATCGGAGATTGGCTTGAGCGTTGCAGACGGCGATCCTACACTACCAGATGAGACGATGACACATCATCACGGTGCATCTTGCCCAAAACAGCCGCTACCCATACCCAAGCGTTGGGGTAGGAGAGTTACTACCTAGCGGATACTACACACTGTAATTAAAAACAGGATCGACAGAATATCGAAGGGAACCAAGGAACCAAGGAGTCAGTTTATGCCGAAAGCAGCAGACTCTAATGAAAAAGACTGAACATTGACGCGAGTTAAAATAAAACCGAGACCAATCAATGATACGGATAGGAAAAGGACAAACCATCGATCTTTGGGACCACGAGGCAGCTTGTGCGGCAAAGAATCCACACGGGTGGAGGGTGGAAAGACACAACCGTGGTCTCATGGTAGCTTTGAAGTCTCAGATGTCTGACTGCTAATTCATGCAACCTAGTGGTCTCAGACCACAGCCAACCAGCATCACTTTGACAAGTCTTCCTCCCTGTTGATTCGTGTACTGAGCGCCACAGCCCACGTACGAAATACACAACCAAAGCGGCGACCTGCTCTAATTCGATCCACAAGTTACTACAGTAATGTAACGAGTGGCTGACCCATGGGTCATGACATGAATAAACCGGTGCAGGTTTACGTTACGGCAAATGTTTGGCGCTTACCTAACATAAAGGTAACTGGGAAACGCATGGGATTGGGCTATCAAACAAGTGGAAACGCCTGTGCGCCCGCCTCACCCACCAGCAGAGCAGCCTTTACAGATCGAGAGCGAAGGCCGAAGAGGATCCCATGCACCTATTTTTGCAAGAAGTGTGACGCAGAAGACACTAGTAAAAGAGCTCCATGGCCGAATCCACCTATCGTATTCTAGAAAGCTGGATTTACTCCGTATGTGCCGCGAGTATTGACATGGAGCCAATGTTATTACTATGTATTGGCTAGAATCTTGGGTGGTCATGGTGAATGCTGCTG
>Ga0247734_1000955_pt1 | contig 23288 bp, 22 predicted proteins | sample UWRJL103311B2_FD_180933 | JGI IMG/M metagenome (GOLD analysis project Ga0247734, IMG submission 180933) | Plant litter microbial communities from Arlington Agricultural Research Station in Wisconsin, United States - UWRJ-L103-311B-2 | ecosystem: Environmental > Terrestrial > Plant litter >... | reverse complement strand
TCGCGGACTGAAACTGACGTGAACTAAATATTGAGGAGGGGCGGCGTGATGAGATTGAGATTCATGGCAAAGGCAAAAAGATGGATCGAGTGTGGGATCCAGACCCAGCATCCGCATCATGGCGCTTCAGTAGGGCGGGCAACCTTACGGTACCGAGTGGATTACACTGCAAACTAATCCCGAAATAGCGCCAGCGTGGAAGAAGTGTTTATTACAGTATATTACTGTACCGTTAACTAAGTACTTATTATGCGGTTTTCGGCTGTGTCGTACGATCATATCATGATCATCACCCTGATATGTTCTGGGATTGCTTGATTGGAAGCTTGGGCTTGGGTGGACAGGGGGAGAAAGGGAGGAAGCGAAAGATGATAATAATAAGGTGGTAGAGCAGATAGATAGATGGATAGATGGATGGATGGATGGATAGATGGATCCGTTAGCAAAGGCTAATAATTGAGTTTAACCTCTACCGTCCGTAGAGGATTACCGCAGCATAGGACGGAGATCTAGCATCTGCATATCCAAACCTAAAAGAAACCCGAGAGAGAACGGCCGGGCCATGAGTAGTGAGTAGTGTGGAACTGCAACGCCCCAACGGAAGCTAGAAAGCTGGTGGAAGAAAAAGAATCGAATCAGGACGGTGGTAGAGTTAAGACGAGCATATACATACATACATATATATATGTATGTATATATATGTATGTATGTATATATATCACGAATTGGAGAGGGGAGGAGGATAGATAGCACCGCCAGACAAGAGTATCCTTTCGTACCCTTTCGTATTTCTTCGTATTTTCCCGTCCGTTTCCGTATTTGCTACCTATTGCTTACTACTACTGATTACCCAAGCCAAGTAAGAGTAATACATTTGTATCGAGGTATCGTCTCAAATCAACTTGAACGGGTCGTGCGTGGCCCTCGTGGTTGGCCAGGTCGTCCAGGGGCCACAACCTCGGAGAATTAATTCCAAGTATTTGGTGTTTGGTTCTCAGCTCGGCCGGGTTATTTCTTTCATTGATTGATTAATCGATTAGAATACGATCGATGAGAAGAGGAAGAAGAAGAAGAAGGGAGGTGCATCGGATATAAAAGGCCTCTTCTCTTAAGGACCAGGATAATTGACATCTATTTATCTATTTATCTATCTATCTAGTTATCTAGTTATCTAGTTATCTATCTATCTATCTATCTATCTATCTATCTATTTATCGATTTATGTATATAAAGCGAGCATGCCATGTGCGTGTCTCCAACGTGCGTGTCTCGGATGCTTGGATTCTTATTTATAGCTAATCTATCTATGCCACAATCAACAGCCCTTGAGGATGTTCTTATTTTATTGTAGCCCTAATATTAATACTTGCTACCGATATTGATAATGCCTACTTCTAATTGATCGACCGCCTATATATAACTTATTTACTTGTTGATTGACTGCTTGCTTTAACTTCTGGTTTATTTAACTCTTTGCCTATTCAATTCTTTCGAAGTTGATTATCTATATGTTGCTTCTCTGTATGTTGAATTATCTATTTGTTCACCTGTTCATTGATACATTGATATACTAATTTGAGATTTGCTGAATTGCTCTACATATATAGGTTGAGTTGTGAGTACACTTTCAATCTCAAGAATTCATTCATTGTGACCGATCCTTTTTGCCATTGGAGCGTACTGTGCTGTAACTGTCCTGTAGCTACAGTACTGTGTGTAGCCGAGGCTCGTTTTACCCCACAACCATCCCTCATGTCAACAACTCCACGTCGGAATTACATCAACTCTACCAACTCCAAGTCCAACTCTCGTCTTTCTGTCCCGCACAAGAATACTAGAATATACACATAGTATAATAATACACCTTAAACTTCTTCATAGGCCGAACATTATAATATTTCATCAAATCTAAATCCAAATCCAAATACCCAGCAGCTGTAATGCTTACCTCCCTTCAGTCCCATCGACCGCAGGTCTCACGTCCCATCCGATCACAGGTAACTGACCCCGAGCCAGATCTCTGGACCTCAAGTCATTCTGCATGTACATGCAAAGTGCCGTATGCAACTTCAGCTGACACCTACTAGCAGCTGCCTCTAAACCAACAGCCCTACCGCTCCTCTACTCACCCCCCTCGATCCCAAATTGAAGCCATGCCCCCAAATACCACACCAGAAGACACCAGAAAAGAACCGCAGCGATGTGCGCAGGAAGATCAGATGGTGCTTGATGCTGCGGTCCGACACCCGGTGTTCTTCACGGACAGATTAAAGAAGGCTCCAGAAGGGGTGAGGACTGGGAATATGCGGTGGGCGAGTCCGGTTGCGATAGGATATGTGTTAAATGATGGAGAGAGAAGGGACGCACCGGCGAGGTTGTGAAGGGTACAATGGACTGGGCTTGTATAAACGGAGCCTGGCAATCGATGTCTAATGAAGTGAGCAAGAATTGTATGATATGTTGCTGCCAAAAGCTATACCCACGAATTGAAAATAATGCGAAGAAACATATGGACAAACAGAGACGTGCAATGATTTGTACGAGAGAACATCCCGGCACACAGCCACAGAGCTCTTTAAAATGCGACTGCTTCTCCGTCCTCTGTAGCAAATCCAATTATAGTATCATCTACAGCCCAAACCTTCTTGTTGTCGGCGTCCAGTCTAGTTCCAACATCAGCTCATTTTGATTAAGAGTTGAAGCTAGTCTATCAATCGCAAACTGCATTAACAGGAACAGGCGATCAAAGTATCTTCACCGCGAGCCTTAGAATTATCGTTAGCCAACCTTATCCAAGCCTCATCCAGTCCTCATTTGTTCTCATCGGCGATGGACCCAGATTATGGGGACGTCGGTGGCCCGACGCCGCCTGCTAACCGTAGCGACGTAAAGTAGCGAAGTAAGTCACTTGGAATCAAAAACCAGTAGGGAACAGAGTGCGTAGCCACTAGTCAACAGAAGAGATCCAGCGAAAGCAGCGTTCATTACTACGAGCGGAGGGCTTACATGTTATTGTGACCCTTTGTTTTGTTCTCTTAGTGCAAGACATTTTTATACGGAGAGAGGATAGAGAAACTCGTAATCATAAGGGTTGTCTGTTGGTGAAAAGGTGAATAGTCATAATTTGGAGCGCACTGGTTGAGCTGTTAAGGCATAATAAGCGGCAGAACTTATGTCTATGAGACTCTACAACAAGGGACACTGTATAAAGATCACAAGCCAGGTCTCAATTCATTCTTCAACCCAGATACCTGACGCCACGCTATGCATAAAAACCCCTCCACCCATCCCAGATCAAAATCCTTTCTTCTCCAAGTCAAGTCATTCAATAGGCTGCTGCTTAAATAAACTCTTCCCCATCAACCATTTCTTATAAGCTTTATACCTCTTTTTAGGTAGATCCTCCTCAAACACAGTCAGCGGATTTTCCGCAACCGTCAAAAAACTTTCCAACTCCTCATCCCCGCTCTCTCCCCCAAGTCCCACCCCGTCGCCCCATGCCCCATTCACGTAATCCAAATAATCAGCATCGATATCCGCGGCATATAACTCGTTGGAAACGACGAGCGGCAAAGTTTGGGGATGTGAGATATACCTTGCATAATCCTCACTTTCTTCCTCCGTGACGGAAGGGTTGAGAGATTCATGAACAACTTGTGTGAAAGTCCACAACGCAGTCTTTGTCTTATCTAGTTTCTTCGTTGCTTTTTCCTCCATCTCACCTTGCGTGGATTTTAAAATGCCGTGCGCAGCACCATTGACTTGTGGTTCATGAATCGGCTGCAGCCATCTCTGTATACTGATCCTTTTTGTCGGTATTGTTGCGACAGATCGCACACTCGCAGTGTCATCGAAGTCTTCTTCCGTCGGCTCGAGGATAGTAACTCTACTAGGTTGTGTACGTTTGCGTTCCGGTACTTCTTGGTCGATGTCGGTGCGAATTTTGAATGGTGAGAGGTCGTAGCGTCCTCCTTGGGTGGAATTTACAGGAATATAACGAAGCGTGGAATTCATTTTACCCATATATGAGAAAACCTTTAATAGGGAAGACACAGCGAGGGGTTTATAATATTCGAGCCAGTAGTCATCGAAGAATCCAAGAGGCTTCTGGAGGGTTTGGTTTGAAGGATCGGTGTAGGGTGGCAGTGTCCTAGGAATGAGGAATTCCGGGGTAAACCACTTAATATATGACCTACGATTTTCGGATGACCATGAGCGTGGATCGGCGTGGTGAAGATAATAGTCCGTGGCTAAATCCCAAAGCATGGGTCCGCCCTGTGTCCAGATATAGTTGCCCAGGAACAGATTATACGCCTCTTGACGTTGTCCATCCATAAATGAATTGTTGTAGTACCGTTTGAATGATTCTACCATATCGCGGGGTTGCGATGTCCATTGGTTGATCTTTCGGTACGTCTCCATTGTGTTTACTAGTTGAGATCCACCATATTGAATAGCTATCGTATCGCCATGGTCATGAAACATGTGCGTAAACAGATTGACCGCATCGGTATCATACGAAATTGTGGTATCAGGGAGTATTCCTAATGCATGAAGTTGATGTCCAAGAGCCCGCTTTCCGATTACAAACTGAGCTGCATTCGTCCGATCAAGACAATCTATACAGTTTGTCCTTGCGACACCATTCTGAACCATGGGCATGGTGGTATGGCCATCACCGTTATGGAAGAAGCCAGTAGTAATCACCACCTCCTCAGCTATGGCTTCCAAAGTACCAATGACATCTTGATCTGGAGTTTTGGATGCTCGTGACATGTCCCAAGCTTTATGTATAATCTTCTTTCCCTGAGGCAAAAACTGGTTGAGATAATCTATCGCTTTGGTATATTCAAGTAGAAGCTTTGATTCTCGCGGTGTACGCTCCTTTGCCTTGACTAAGTTCAGCACATATACCGGCGCTCCATACCGTTCGAAAAGATTATCAAAGTGTAAAGCTGCTGCACTATAGAAAGGATCTACAAGGTTGAGCTCAATGGGTGGCTTTGGCGTTACTCCTGTATTATCTTGTGTCCAGTAAAGTGGGATACTTCCGCGATGCTGAACATAAGATGTGAAATTAGGATTAGTAAACAGTTTTGGCCCCGGTGTATGGAATGAAGTAGTCTGAACTTCGGATACTATCTGTTCGGTTTCAACATCATTGGCAACATATCCCAGATCATTAGCACCACGCTTCAGAAATCGAGCCCCTGCAAAATACCGAGAGCGTCGTGCAATAACAGTGATATACACAGTGCGGCCGTATATCGATAGAGCTATGTCAGGTCAGAAATATTCTTCACGGGAGCTTGAAACGAACCAGCTTGATCAATATACCCATGTATCACAGGCAAACACCAGTCATATGTGTTCTTTAATACTACTGTTGCAGGCTCCAGAAGGTAACTGTTCCATACAAACATCGAGTTGTAGTCTGGTTGGTGGGGATATGACACGCCTTTAGCTATGCATTCCCGTTCTACACATATGTTATGCTGTAAGGTTCGAGTGATGTCGTAAGAATAGCTAAAGTAAAAGGACCTGGTCAAGTCTAAGTTGTGCAGGATATTTAGGAACCGGGCCTCCTCTGGGCTTTTGGTATCAGATTTGAACCTCGAGCCTGAACCAGTTCTCAAAGGTATCAACTCTGTCCCATCCGCTTGGTACACGAAGTGGCCGCCAATCATGGCTACCTGGCTCCGCTTCGTAATCAATAGCATATAATATGCTCCAGTAAAACGTATGAAGCCCAACAATCCCCAGGTACTACACTTTAGCTTCATCCCTCCAGTACTCTTGTTCCCGTCATCTATTGCATTTAGCAACTGGCTCATTTCCTTCTTCGTATATACAATTTCATCTTCCGCAATGCTCAAGTTCCCAGGCTCAGCCATGCGATCAATCTTCAGTATCCGAAATCGCCTATCCATTACATCTGCACCAACTAGGTAATACCTCATCGCTGTTTCGTATAGCGAAAACTTGTGCATCTTACACACACCTTGATCTCCAACCTTGCCATATTCCGCCACTTTGCTCCTCTTGTAGTCCGTTGTTGGGCTAATATTCCGCTGGAACGGCTGTGCAATCGGACCTTCCTCATCTTCTCCTTCTCTGGCCTGTGTTTTGGATTCCGTGCTGGAGAAGGTGTCGCGGCTGAGGCTGGGGAATTTTGGAGGTTCTGGATAGTCCGATTCTAGCCTAAAGTCTGCACTCAGAGGTGAGGTCGCAGCAGATGTTGTGCGAGAGGCATCGTCGATGGAGGTGCTTGCTCTTGATCCAGCGACGCTTGCGCTCAATTCCAGACGAGGACGGTCGCTGGGCACTGGAGAACGCCCTCTCGGGCCATCTGGATCGCCCATGTCGGCGCAAGTGAGATGTTCTATGACTGTATCATGTCGCAAAGAGGTGGTCTATTCGCATACCACGGGGGTGGTTCGTGGCTCAGATGTTTAGCTATCAACAAAACAAGCATCAACGGGCTTCAGTGAGGTAAAGTTGACTTAACCCATGACGGACTAGCGTGTGGAGAAGATCTATCCTTGACGCTAAGTGGATCATCTTCACGTGTCTTGCATGTGAAGCGCAAAGGTACAAACACCGGGATGTTCAGGATCCGCCACCCCAAAACATCCTTCATCTTCCCCAGTTCTTGATTACTTCCTTACAAGGCCAAAAGTATATCCTCGAAAATGCTTCATTGGTCTTTCTGATGCTCTGCCGCCATGTCTGATGCTGACCATCAGACATATAGCCTTGAATTCTTGCAGTACAAGGACCAAACCATCAAGGGTGAGTGCTGCCCCCGCCCCTGACATGTGATTCTTGATTACTCGCCCACAATACTGACTGGCTTTCTCACAGATGTTCTATTAGAAGAAGATGTCTGCCTCTCCATGACTCCCGCTGTTCGTCGCCGGCTAATTTGAATAGCTCTACAAGATAATTGGTGCCCCGCGAACTGCCACAGCCTCAGAATTACGAAGATATTACCTCGAACGATCCCAGATTGTCCACCCAGATAAGCTTCCCTTCCACCCCGACTCAACAAGGTACGCTCAATCAGACTCTCCTCGTACTCACGGCTTCTAACTCAGAATAGCGCATTCCAGCGTCTCGGGTTCGCTTTCGATATCCTGAAAACACCTTCCTCGCGCCGCACCTATGACCGAGCCAGTAAACCCAAATCCTCCCACCTGCCCGACAAAACAACCTTTCTCGGCGGCGAACACACCTTCCGCAGTGCTGTCGCTGCTGTGTTACACGAATTCATGACTGGTGACTTCCTCATTGTGCGCGAATGGTTCCAGACGCTACGTTCACAATATCCACATCTTGTGACCGAGGAATTAGGCATCACCTTGGAGCGGAGTTTTATTACCATTAGGGAGTTGGTTTTGACAACGAGGACATATGCGCTCCTTATATATGTGGAGTTGGGCCGGATAAACAGGGTACAGAAACAGCTGATGGCATTAGGCTATCTCGACGTGTTGGGGAGGACGAGGTTGACGATTCATTTGGTACGGGTTACGCTCGCCGTACCGATGAGGGTTGATCGTGCTCTTAAACAGAGAGAAGAAAAAGCATGGAGGGCGAAGTGCGCGGGATTACAGGCGAGAGGCATCACACCAGTGGAACAGATGAGAAGTGCGGGGATATTGAACGATAGAGTTAGCAAAGTTTTGGAATTTATCGTTGGTGCGGCTGGCAAGGATGAAAGCGCTGATGAATTTTGGAGTACACAGATGGATGGGAAGCGCTCATGAGAGGTGCAACGAGCCTGGATAGTGACTTAGCGGCATGGAATGGCGTTTGGAGTGCAGAATTTGGTGATCCTGCTAATGATTTGAAATAAAATCCGCAGTGATAAATGGTAAAAGCTTGGGCAGTTTTTAAGATAGGTTTGTCTAAGCCTCAAGGTTAATGGATATATATCGAGCTACAATTTAGATTTCAAATATTGCTTAACGTTCATTTGATTGAAGTCGTTCATTATATCTGCAAGTGAGACAATGAGATTCTCCAGTTTGTTCCCAGCAGCTGCTTTTAGAGGAGCAGCAAATTCTATAAGAACTAGATAACTTGGAGATATTGGAGGCAGCTTACTGATATAATTGATGCTCGCGTTGCAGGCGAAGTTATCTATGTATGTCTAGACTACACATATGCAAACTTAAACCTTTCTTCAGACCCAACGACTCAAAAATAAGTCAGCATCCAATATCGGTACTGACGACATCTACAAATATAAAGAGAGTGAATGGTTTGAGTACAACGAAAGTGAGGTTTTAGCTGATAGGTTGTTCAGGCTTTTAGGAATATAATTGGGCGAATCTTCAGCGATTACACCGTGCAGTTTGAGCTTCATAGTTGTCCGGATTGCTCTAATTAAGGGGCCGCACTGATCCTCCATCTGTGTGTCAAAATACTTGACCGTTGCAGTTCTGTATACATAAAGTGGAAAGGTTTGGTATCGCCTTCCACATATGTTCCCTGTTTAGACTGCGGCATTCGTCACATTGGTCATGCATTCCCTTTTAGCAATAATTGGATTCAGATGACTGTGTTTCCTTATCCACTTCCGTCAAGGCCAATAAAGTTCCGGGGTGTTGAGGTGATTTTCCACGGCAGGAGGATTTCCACAGCTTGCAAAAACGATTCCTCACAGAAGCAGTCTTTTGACAGGAAACCAAATGAACGTGAAGAGAAGACACAAGGCTCTGAGCAACAACATTCTTTTTGAAGGAGCACACCCGTTCTAAGCATGAAGGGCGTGAATCCTTTCCTCCGCGTGTACGTTATACTGAACAAGAGCCTTTACAATTAGCATCCCTCCTCTATTGAATATACGAAGGAAGGAAAGAATGCTGAGAATATACATTGTCTTAGCACACAAAACCACAACGGCGACTAAGGTGGGGCGAAGGGGCGATACTTTTGGTTCATTATCAAAGCGCTAGAGCGCTTATGTTCACCAGATTCCGGGGCCTACCGATCATTACCTATTAAGTGAATCCCATTGATATGTGTGAACTGAAATCTTATTATTGCAAGACACGTTCCTAATCAGTTTTCCCCATACTCTAGTGCATGATGAAAAAAATCCGACAACGAGAGAAATGGAATATATTTCCCTATCGTTTTTGCTGTATCTTGATGGAATCGCACAAGGCTCACTGCCTTCAAGAAAAGAGCAATCCTCCATAATGCAAGACTTGTTATAAGTTTATTTTGACTACCCTCTGTTTTAGCTTAGGATTATTATGTTGAGTCAACGTCGCGCGAGTTTTTCTATTTCTACATTCTCAAGTCTAGTAGATAAAGCAATTGGTATTTGTTAATAGAGTAATAAGTTTAAACTATAACAATATATAGTCTAGCTTTAGTGTTATTCTATATATATCTAAAAGAATTCAGTTTACACCCGATGTTGCTATAATGTTGTAGCCTGTTTCCAGCTAAATAATCAAAACTCAAACCCAGCGTTGTAGAATATATATCGCATATCACAGTATACACTGAGTATGGCTGCAGCATAAGTATTTTCCCGAAAGCATTTGATGTTCTACTAATTGAATTGTGGAAAGACTGCAACAGAAACCGGCATATCTCAGACATAGGTGTAAGGTAAAGCAGTTCAGCACCTGGAAATATTGTAATGAGTGTGGGTTCTGACGTACAGAAATGGGGGCATTGCGTTATTATCTCAATTTTATTATCTAGGTTCATTTTAAAATAATAGAGTTGTTTTCATTTCATGGTTTTCTAGCGTACTCGTAGAAAGAGTTCTAGATTATTCTTATTCACACAACATATAACAGCCGCCCTTCCGGAAATATCTAGAAGGAGGCATTACTAGCTAGTATTCAAACAGAAATCATTTTAAATAGCCTGTACGTCTGGTTAAACAAAGCTAAATATCAGATCTGTAAGCAGGACGTTTGCAGACTTTCGAACAAATAAAATTTGAGAGCCCCCGTACAAGTCTATCCTAGGTCAGTAATTGTTCCCTTAATTCCATTCTGTTCTTTAGTAGAAAGAACTATCCCAAAATGATCCTTTAATAACTCCACCCTCTCTGTTTCATTTGCACATTTAAGAATAACTTCTGAAATTCCATGAACACGCTTTTTAAGTGTGCCATCTGATAGTATCAACATCCCAATAATATCAGTTGAGCCCTCATGAAAGAGAATCTTCGTACAGATGACTTTAAAGGAAAGTCAGATGGTACAATCTGTAATACGGTGGAGGGTTGTTTACCTGACTTTGTGAACAAGCTGGTTCTTTGAGTGGAGACTGCCAAGTTCATAATATTAAAATCCTTTTCTGTGAATCGAGTCAAGCCAAAGTGATAAACAGGCGTCCAATTAGTTGACTTAGAGACTCTGTGCTCATAACTCCATACCCCCTGCACAAAGGAGTTCTCACTTATGTGATAGGTCAGACGCATTTCAGCAGCTGTTGCGCCCCATGGAGAAATGGTGTTTTCAATTAGAGGCAACGGCTTCGTGGGGCCAAGACCTCCAAATCCAACATCAACTGAATATAGCGTATCCTTGATACGAACAAGGTTAACTTGGTGATTCCTAGGCCAAAAATCAATTATTGGTTGCCAGGAGATGGAAAGACAATGTTTACCAACCGAGACCCTCATCCGATCGTGGATCCTCTGTCCCGTCCATGCCAGGTGGAGCGACTCTTGCACCAGTTGAAACTACTTCATATCCCACTGTAAAGTATCTAGTTACCAGCTAACTCAAAATTCACGTCGTAAATTTAGTGTAAAGCAAGGGGAAGATTAGCAGTGCCTAGCAAATTTGTGTTTGGTGCCATCACTGCCTTGCTGGCATTTTTAAACTTACTGCACTTCAAGATTTTGCCAAATAGCAAATTTAATTCCATGCAATATCCACCTCTGTGGTTCTTGACAATCTTGTTGAAAATGACATTCGGGTCAAGGGAAACATTAGGACGCGGTGAATAGTGCAATGACAGATTTTCGAAGGGGACAGATGAAAGCTGATATTTCATTAGAATCTCCAGGAAAGAAAGCCCGCCATCATTCTGAGCCGACAGGGGCTCAATTCTTGGATGCTTGTTGATCGGAAAGTCAATTCGGTCAAGGTACTGATTCAGCTGGCTCATACTGTAGAGTGATTGTTCTGGCATTTCCAAGGCCATGATGGATGATGATACTATCTTCAACCCCCCTTTTTTAGTGCTTAAAAATGAAACTCAATGTGGTGACACCGTTGTATTTGCTTGCTTTATAGTCATTAGGTTCGTTAATTAGACACAACATATATTTTATCGCCCCGCGCCACAATCCTAGGTGGGTGGGTGGTGGCTAATCAATGCCCGATTACTGCTGTATAAACTCCGGTTGCGCAATTCACAATACATACGACCATAGACTGAGGAAAACTGGGCATCCCGTCCGCTCTGCCATACATAAGCCTCAGATCGGTAGACTAGTAGTTGGGTGGGTGACCACCAGCGAATCCCTACTGTTGTATGTGGTTTTTTTTTAATCTTTTTTGTTAGCTTCCTATAATTAAATACCTTTAATTCTCGCTAGTTCTTCACAAGATTGGGATTTGAGTGCGCTGTAAAGTTCCTCTCTGTTTCCTCCTATGCTATAAGGAAATTAATTGCTCCGATCCAAGTTGATACACGTAACGTTTTCCATGAGCTAGAACAAACAGTCCTCCAGGATCAGTGTCAATTAAGCACCTCTACTCACACGCAAACTATGAATGGTGCGTTAATTTTTGAATCAGCATGTGGTATTTGGCGTTTTACAGTAGTTTAAAGAAGAAAGGCCAAAAAGGGTTCGCCTGTTATGAATGTCACACATACAGTGTGTATTGATGGCTCAAAGGTATTTATTTATGTACAACATCATATCTTTAAAATTAGAACCAAGGTTGTGATCATTAATTCTTTTCTGGACCCATACGTCCAAGTTAGGTAGAATCCGGGTCTTCACAGCCACCGAAACACTTCAAAGAGCTGCAAACATTAACTCGTACCCAAATCCAAGCGTCATCTTAGCATGTTGAATAACATGGTCAAAGTTAATCTTTTCAATAGTATCTTGGACGGTATGTATAAGCTTTTGGCTATTCTCAAACGTAGATTCAATAACAAACGAGCTGGGATAGCCAGCTTTGGACGCCGAAGCGTGGTCTGAGCATGCATAGCCACATTTTGTCTCAACGTATGGAATGTCGCAATACTGTTTTCATTTATTAGTTTTATTATTTTGGTTTTTTTTCATAACGCAAGGCAGAGAACAAGTTGAAATGCACTTACTGCTGTAATTACTTTCTTGATGAATGTTGTCAAGCTGACATCAACAAAATCGGTGATAACACCGACGGCTTCGGTAGTTCCTGGCTTGACATATCCGGTCATGTCCTGCTGCAACATCGCCTTCACGTCGACCCCTCTGTTTTTGTAATCCGTGAAAATTGCTTGACTCCCCAACAAACCACCCTCCTCAGCTGAATACCAATGAAACTCCAGCGTATTCGGTGCCTCACCAGCAGCTACCTTTGCATCGGATAGAATAATGCGGAGAGCTTCCAGGATGGTCATGCTACCTGACCCGTCATCATCTGCTCCAGGTGCTTGACCGCTCGATGGGCTCGCCAGGTTAACAGAGTCCTGGTGTGCGCCAATAACAATTGTTTTAGCACTCTTTCCGGGAATTGTAGCGATGACACTACTCTGGGTCCATGTATGAGCGAAAGCCCTTGCTGAAGCACCTTTGGCGCCACTTGCGCTAATAACGCTTTTGACTTCTTGCAATAGCCACTCGCTGGATTGTTTGCCATAGGTAGACTTGTAGTAACGATTATGAAAGCCGGAGAAGGTAGTCAGTCTGGACTTTATTTTGCTCTTGTCAAGCTTAGGCAGCAAAACTTTGATAGCCGCTGCTTGTCCCACTGCTGTTGGATATGTGACGGCCAACAGCTCAGAGGTTGTAAGAAGAGCAGGCTCTTGCAGCTCAGGGTAGGATGTAACGTCGAAGAATCGAATTCCTTGCTGCCAGTGATGTCAGTTTTGTTTAGATGATCAAAATATGCCACTTACAGCTTTGAGCTGCCATTTCTCAGCCTCGGTTACTACTCTGGTCACTCCTGGCGCTGTTTCGATAGTGTAAAGATCTCGAGTCTCTGCACGGCCAACTGAAAGTCCCTGGGCCGATACGGCCAAGGCCGCTACAATTAAAGCTCTGATCATAATGGTGTATAATTAGAAGGAAGCCCACGCTATGTAAGAGAAATGCCTAGCACTATCAGAAGAGCAAGTAGAAACAAGAGCTTAAAGCGGTGTTGGAAGCTTCCTATATACTTATACTATAATCATCAGGGTGTGGGGACAAGAGCCAAGCAAACAATGTTTGATAGTATAAACGAGCTTCCTCCCAGTTCCTAAAAGGCAGTTGCTTGCTGTTGAAATGCGATAGTGGGGGCTAGGAACAGTTCTCACATTCTGTAATGGGTAACACGAAGGAGGGATAATTACAAGCATACCTTCGCCAAGTACTCTTGGTCCGATCGTTGGTAGCCAAGGCCTGAATGGAGCAAGTCCGTTATGCACGACATGGTAATCCCCCACAAGCATAGTGAAGTGCCGAATAGAAATATATCCTCTTTAGAGGGAATTAAGTAGCTCATATTACAACCGCAATACTTGACTTTCCCCAGGATTGAAAATCGTGAATTAATATTTTGTTATAAGAGTTATATAAAAAGGAAAAGGTGGACTAGATATATAGAAAGTGAGTTGAATATTTGACTATTAATATTAATATTAGAAAGCGATAAAGATGGAAGTGAATATTTGCCATTTATTTGCCCTAAGATAATATAACATATTACTAAGAAATTGGCAGAGAGATCTTAGCTTGAAATATGCCGAATGCAATAGTATGAGATGATGCACCTTTGCGGGGACTTTGTTTCAGCTTCCGAAAGCGAGCCCACGATCCGATATCTAGACACCACTTAATGCTTATTGGGTGAACGCCGATAGGAAAGCTTTCCCAGGCTCCTTCCTATATTGGTACTAGGTAGACTACCAAGCGGTGTAGTGCAGTGCACTAGCATTGTTATCTCGACAGTATATCGTATCCTATTCATGTTCAAAAGACAGCTTCTGTGTTATTCGAAATGTACAAACTGGTAGTATGTGCGTTTGTAATAACTAATGTTACTTTCATCGAGGGGAGGATCGTAGGCATATTTCGATCTCAGTTAATACTAGAAATCTGGAGATAGAAATTAGCTTTAATATTAATAGTTCGAACTGTATAAAATGCAAATGGTAATGGTTTAATTTTATCTATGTGTTCTCTACGGCAAAACATAATTATCAGATTTAAAGGTGACTCTTGGCTCTAAATAACGCAGGTAAGGCATTGCCCTGTAATAATAGGGGATTTACTATCACTTAAAATGCAAGTGTATAAAGCACCACTCAGCGTTCTTTGAACTAGAAAATCATTAGGGGAAATCTCTATCGCGCTGATTATAAGGAGTTTTAAATTATAAGCAGTAAAATCTATATTAAAAAAGTATAATATTCTTAATGCTTGGCCTATTTAATAAAGAGATCTTGTTACTAGAAAAATATTGTCAAATAATCTGAGACTTTACTCGGATTTCCTTTTGCTTTTTGTAATCCTGATTTTGACATATCAAAGATTACTTGAGTATTTAATTAACAATTTTTTTATTTGCGATATAAGTAGTTATATAATTAAAACATCTTCTTAGCAGTTGATTCTACTTATATTATTAGGAGTTTTCCCAACCTTATATGGATCACAAGTTTAATAAACTTGAATTATAAACTTTTATTACGATTAGGTCTAGAATACACAGAATTGAATTTTTAGTTATATAAATACAGACTAGCAGCAAGATATACATCTTTGAACTGCTAAACAGAGTAGGAACTCTATAAGTAACATGAAAAAACATGAAACCCCCCTATATATACCGGAATTTATAGATTATCGGAAGCTTTTAGGAAATATGCCAAAGATAAGCACTAGCGCATCCACTTTAGTAAAGCATTTACGTTGGTGTATCTAAGCAGAAGGGATTGATTCCCGGTCACAGTTTGGGCATTTATTTATTGAACACATTGTAGAATTTATCATAGAATATCTTATATGTCTTTCCATCAAGGTAAAGTCCTAGATTCAGTGGTTAGATATGATCGTAATAAATGGATACGCTTATCAGCTAAACGTTATCTACTATTACATATTAGCTCAGCGAGCACCTTGTTTCTTTCTTTATCCTTACTTACACGTATAATTCCACCCGCCTTCCAGTCCGCCTCCTTTATCGACCGTTCCCAAAGGTTAACCTAGCGTATACTGAGAATATGGAAAGTCCCTTAGCAGCTTCCGCGTATGCTGCTATAGTTTCAGTGTTGTGGATTGGCATGAACCTCTTAGCGATATCAAGGGATGTACGCGCATGTCCATACAGTGAAAGAGGGGTGACGAGTATATTCAAGTTTGTGGGCTTGCAAGTCCGGAAAAGAGTATATCGAGCGCAGATTGGAGAAGTCTTATCGTACTAAAAGAAGAGCGCCAGGAGAGTGATTCTTTTGTTTTCTAGGGACTGGAAGTGCAGAAATCATTTTCATGGCATGGGCTGTAGTATACCCACTAGAATTCACATTGATTAGACTGATACTTTATGGTAAGAATATATAATAAACAAATACTTGTACCTGCAGCCACGATTAGAAACTGCTAGCCGTCTTATATATGCTTTGTTCCATGGGGTCAAGGGAAGTTATCACCTGCCTTCGCTAAAGAGACAACATTTCCATTTTGAAGACCTACATGGCTTGAGGAGCCATGCTTTGGTTGATAGAGAGCTCTGTGATAGAAATACTACATTCATAGAATCGAATGTTCTTAGAAATGTAACTTTTGCAGCTCTAACGGAGATGCGATATTGGCAATACCAACAAGTTTGTTACTAGAGTTCCTAGGCAGCTCATAACAGGTTTAGGGTTCTTAAGCTCGGATGTATGAAAGCGGGATTCTTGTACTTAAATCTGTCGATGTTTAACATTCGTGTCTAGTTACTAAAGCCCCACCGAGGTCATCTAGTGCATTAGCAAGAAAATCGCCTAATACATTTCAACCATTCCTCAAACAATTTTAACCTCCTCTACATTACCTACCACACGGTCTTCCTTCTCATTGTGGTGAACTTTGACATCTTTGACCTCAGCGTTTGTGATCTCTGCAATGTCCACCGCATCTTCTCCATCAAAGAACTTCGCAATTTCTTCCAGTGGAGTATATCTTGTTTCCACAATAAAGAAATAAATGATAATGACTTCAAATGCGATAAAAACGCAGTAGAAAAGGTAATATTTCCAAGCGAGTGCTTCAAGTGCGATCGCATTCACATACTGGTTAAAAAACAGAGCAGCAGTGACACAGAAATTAAGCCAGGTGAAACCTTTAGCGCGGATTCCATATGGTAGGATTTCGGTGGTGTAAGAGGCAAGGATACCTGACCTAGAAAATTGTCAACTTTGATCTCGATGGTACAAACTCTTCTGCATAAGCAAACCTCCGAGGTATGGCTTACTTGAAGTCATAAAACGTTCCATAGACAAAAATCAGAAACACAAAAGCTCCACCAAGTCCATCCTTCGGTGCAATCGCGTATCGTGCCGCGATTATTGTCCAAACGGTGAATGCAACGAGTGTACCAATGGTAGATATGAGATATATAGGCCGTCTACCAACCCGGTCAACAAAGAATGACATGAAAATGTTAACGAATAAACCCCAAGTTTTCAGTCCACCATTTATGCCAAGCTGAGTTCCAGAATCGGTGATGCCCATGTCATTCATCACCTGGTGTAAGTAGTATGAGATAAGCCCATTACCAGACCACTGAGAGAAGAAACCAATGGCAGTGATAATTCCTATTCGCTTTCGGTTGCCTCTGGTGCGCACTAAATCCACCCATGAATTTTTGTCAGCTTGTTTGTCTAAAGAAATTGCGGTGCAGATCTCTGTGTATTCAAGTTGAACTAGTTCATCCTGATCATTATCATTTGCATGATAATGTGCTATATTTTTGAGAGCTTCTTCGGGGCGGTCTTTATTAATCAACCATCTAGGACTCTCAGGAATCCACCACATCATAACCAGAATAATAGCGGAGCAGATTGACTGTAGAAGACTTGGTAATCGCCATGACCAGTCGCTCTAAAACCCATATTAGCCTGTGCGTTCTTTGTTATCTTGTTGTATAAGTTGGTCACCTGGATTTGCAAAGTCCCATAGGTAGTCCAACTTGCAATAAATGCCCCAGAGTGATAACTTGCGCCACTTAACGTTACCAAGATTGCTCGGTCTTGAGGATGCGCAATTTCTGCAATGAGGAGAGGCGCAGCTCCCAATACAATGCAATCTCCAAGCCCCAACAACAACCTTGCCGCTACAAACATTCCAAAGTTTTGTGCGCCTGTCTGAAGACCTACGGCCAACAACATAACAAGGCACCCAACCACAACTCCGATTTTCCGTCCCCATCGGTCTACTGTATATGGAACGAAAAAGAGACCAATCAAGGAGCCGAGACTCATAGAGGCATTGAACAGTCCAAGGATGGAACCCTTAGGATTATCAAAGTACTCTCTCCAGTAACTGAGGGTTTGAAGACCATTCATCATCGAGCCATCGAAACCGTTTGCTGTATTCGTGAGAATCAGAACAACTATATAAATATATAATCGTCGTAGTTTTGGGTCCGACCAGATAGGAACTCGGGAAAAACTCCGGCCGGCGAAAAAGAAATGACCCTTGGGAGGACGCACTGGCTTCAATGCTGCGTTCTGATGAACCCTAGGAAGCTTTGGGAGGAAACCCATTTTCTTGTAGGATTGAATTTAAAGATGAATGATTTTGAATCGAGTGATTACAGGCTTTTCTTATTTAATACCAGCGAGCCAGCTGTAGATTTGGAGTCCAGACACCTGAGCTGCCAAGTTCCAAAAAGTGCGGGGACTGTATTCAGGCTAAGATATAACATCGATCCAAGATCTTGGGTTCTCTACTAGTGGCTAACCTAAGATCTTGGACTTCCCGCTAGAGGAGTTCCCGAGGGGTGAAATTCGTAAACTGACGCAGCCTGCCAAATAATTTGTTTTTAGTTGGATTTAAAGGAAGCAGTAATCTCCTTCAGTCTGTTGATATGTTAATTAGAGTTTAATACAGAACACTATCGGCTAAGAGATGTTAAAAATACTATACTTAGTAGCAGTATTCTATGGTCTGATCCAAGAAGTCTTTCAATCCAGCCATAACTCCACCTTGTTAGAACTAAAGCTTAGTTGTTGCCCACACTGTGGTCTGTTGGATAACCTTAAGAACGAACCATAGCTATAATACACTAAACCGGTTAAATCTGTATTAAGGCTAAATTTAAAGCCAACCACGACTATCAATTACTTTGTCTATCGGTGGATACATGAAACATAAAATTATGCGGTCCTATTAGATGGTATCTTTAGCAGAATATATTACAACTTTCAGAAAAAGGGTTATCTTTAAATTAAAAAGATTAACAATTGGCCATTTTCCGTCGTTTAGGACTTTAAACGAAAGGGCTTTGAATAAATTGCATGACTGTTAAAGGAGCGGTCTTATGGTAAAGGGTGTCCAGAATGATCTTACTACGCTATTTCCAAGTCATTACAAACAACCTTTGAATTATCTTCGTCTCCAATAGCAAAAGCTCCAATCACTGGACCAACAAAGTCAAGTCCAGACAGATCTAAAGTGTCAAAAGGTTCAAAAGATATCCAGTCATTTCCCTCCTTGTAAGCCAATGAGTAGGAACGTGGCGTATACTGAATACGCAAATATGCAACCTCTCTTTGTTCCAACTTATGTTTGTCTGACTTCCAAATTTCCTTAGCCTGGTTTTTAACCTCAAGAATCATTTCGGATGTCTTAAAGTCGTAGAATAGTTTGATATAGCGATGCTCATCTTTGTAGTAAGCCAAACCGGCCTGTAACCTGCTATTGTTATCTCTGAGAAGACATCTGACAGACACTGTTGCTTCTCCTCTTAATTTCCGTTGTCGCTTTCCGACAAATGTAATTGGTTCCTCGTATTGACTGAAGTCACCTTTGGCCGCTGTGAGAGTGATGTGCTTTCTGTCAGTCGAAAAGACGAAATTTGACAAGATAGAATCGCGGATATATAGGTAATCGACCCCAGGGACTGAAGTGAAAAGGAGGGCGTTGTCGCCATTAAAAACACCTCTCTCCACAGCCTTTATAGTCACCTGATCAATCCTAGGCCATCCGCTCTCAGACCAACTCGCAGACGTCAAAAATGTTTCCCTTCCCATGACAATCCGTCCTTTGTCCAACCTTACTCCAAGACAAACTACCCACCACTTCCCATCTTTCCCTTCAAAGAGGTCCGCATGACCTGTAAATTGAATTTCTTCATTCGTTTTACAGGCTGCCAATATGGGGTTACCGGCAAATCCCTCATAAGGCCCCCAAATATCTTTGGATCGGGCACATGTAATCATATGCCCTCCGTGTGTGCCACCCTCCGAGATTATCAAATGATAAAAATCATCTTTCTTATACAGATGTGGGCCTTCAGGATAGATCCCTCCAGTACCACCCCATATTTTCCTTTGTCTTGACAACTTTTCGCCCGTGTTAAGATCAACTTGGAAAAGATGTATCTCCGTTTTTGGACCTGGGGACCGTGAACCTTGTATGTATACTTTTCCATCAGTGTCAACGAAAATGCTTGGGTCAATACCGTCGAATTCAAAATAGATAGGATTGCTCCATTCATTCGACCAAATATTTTTTGTAGATATAATAAAGTTATCCGTTTTGTCGTTTATGTGATCCCCGGAAACAACATTGGCGTGGATTACGTTTGTGCAGACGATATAGAAGACTCCATTATGGTGACGAATGGTGGGGGCGTAAAGCCCACCAGTGGAGAACATTCTCTCCCCAGTATCCGATGGTGGCCAGATTTGGGTTTTGGATTCTCTGAGACTAAGTTGACTTCGTCTATGGATTGCATTTCCTTTTATCAATCTAAGTAAGTAGCTGGCAATTTGTACTTGGTAGGGAATAGTACTTAGTAGGGAATAGGCAGCTCACCAATGTGTTTCCAGGAGAGTAAGTCCTTTGATGTATAGATTGGCAAGCCAGGGAAGAGGTGGAAACTGGATGTAACGAGGAAGTAGGTGTCGTCAATAAGAACAATTGATGGGTCGGGAGCGAACCCAGGAATAATAGGGTTTCCAAGGCTGAACGACATTCCTTATTAATATTAAATAAAAATGTCGATTTTGTGTTCTGATAACAATCGCCAAGATGAAATTTCATAGAACAAGTTAACCTTCCCTTGAAATGTCGCTGACTGTTTAAAGAACGGGTGGAAATGTGTGTTTCCTGGCTGGGAATGGTTAAAGGTGATCGTAGCCAAGCGTTATTAAATTGGTGGCTGCCGGTTAAAGTCCAGTTCGGCGGAGACTGTGGCAGCCCCTCTTCCGTGGAACCTGGTCTATTGCACATTTTGCTCAAATCAGGGATTAAGAAACAGGACAAGAAATATCTCGAAAATAGACTCCATCACAAGCGCCAGAGACCCAGAACCGGTAAAATAGAGTAATGCAGGTCGTGTGCGAAGATCTGAGTTTGATGAAGTGGAGAAATAGCTTGGTAAAATATAAAGAGAAAATGGACGTAGGATATAGGTTATCCAAGAGATTCTCGAAGAAATGATACCTCGATGCAGCATGGTCTACTGAACTTTTGAACTTTAATTCCTGCTCCCTGTCAGGGTTAGTAGAAAGCTTGATAAATGTATATACCCAATGCTTAATTGCTTGACAAAGGAAAAGCTAACTGACACTAATAGCATTCGTTTCTTACCCAAGTAATACATACGGCGAGATTGATTCCTAGGTTGGTATTTGCTATAGAAGTAACAAGAGGAAGAGCCACAGATATTAATAAGACTTGAGAATGGCAAGAATTTACTAAATATATCCCATGGTATATTCTATTATATATTCTATTATATATATCCTATTACATTCTATATTACATCCTATGTTATATTCTATTATATATCCCATGAACAATTTTGTATTTGCTTTGCTCATCTAAGTTCTAGATCAGTAAGGTATCTCTGTTCAGTGTGGGAAATACTAGCAAGTTTGATAACGAATATTATATATATATTAGCAATCTCTCACATTATCTACTGGGAAACCAATTTCTGAGAGATTCGGGCGTCTAACGAGAAGAGCATAAATAGCACGCTATAAGATGGCATATCTATCCTAAAGTAACTAATAATATTAGGTAGAAAGAAGTAATAGCTTAGGCGTTTGTGCAAAATGTGTCGGGAATGGTGGCCAGACCTGCGAAGTAACGTGCCGCCGTATCCACTATCCACTCTTGCTGCATGTGAATTCCCCTTCCGTATTCACTTTTTCCATCATAACGACCAGCAATGCGCGTTTTGGTGTTCGGAGTAAGACTCCCCATCTCAATATTATGTGTTTCCGCAAAGCCTGTAGGTCTGTGCAAATTCTCACCTGATTCACAAGTATTAACTCGGTAGGACCCTTTCCCTATAAACCCTTCGCCACCACCAGAAAATGCACTGTCGTTTGTGTCAGAGCGAGTCGTGAAGAAAGAAACAACTTTGAGGGAGATGAATGAGTCTACGATACTGAAGCCTGGAAATCGATGCCCGACAAAGTTTGCTAGGGAGGGCATACATGCACACATGACTCTAACTGACATTTCTACCAGACTGAACAGATGCCAAATTAGTTTCATGCTATACAGATAATACTCAATAATACTAACAGTGTAATAGAAACTGGAATTGCGGCCCAGGTAGAGTTATTTGTGTGTTTGTTCAACTGGATTTTGTAATATAGACCCAGGAAAGATGCAACGACAGCCCTATATATACGTCAGTGAATCTGTACATACCACAAGCCATGAACTATCATCTCAAGTAAAGGCTGTGATGAAGACCAAGAGCACACCAACTTTTCGGCGGAACGACAACTGCAATCTTGAGATACAAGCAATAGGGACTAAGAAGGTGAAGATGTCGATCAAGAAACTTCCCGCGGTGATTGGAATCGAAAGATTGTTTGAGGGAATAGGTCTCGCGTGGATCCAAGTTCATCTCTAGCCATGATTCTCCGGGGTGGGGTGTTTGTAAAGCCATTTGTGCAATCCAAAAACCTGTGAAGACTAATGTCGTGACGACGATGGCAACATAACATGAGATGAGCAGCCATTTGATTGGCCGGAATATATGGATGTAGAAAATGAAGAATGTAAGTTTCGTAAACGGTAGAATAATTGTACCCCACCAATTTATCATGTATCCGGGCTGTAGCAAGTAACTTGGTTAGACGACGCTTCATAGTTTGACAACAGCGCGTGGGGGAGGGGGTAACGTACTACCGCGAACCAAGGGTTTTAGACTGGAGCAAAGAAATATCCCATTGATGTCTTCCGTTGCAACCCTTCAGAATAACCAATTGTGGTGTTAGCTCTTGTTTTTCTCCTCGGTGCAACTTGCTCCACGTACAAACCAGCATTATTGCGTAGTATACTAGTGTACCGACCTGCCAGATAATTGCGTCAATCAATGTTCGCTTCTTTTAACAAAGAAATTTATCCTACTCCTGCTATCAGACAAGTTACTATAAGCCGTTAGCTTACGCGCATGGAGATAGACGTTAGATTGCCTACAGTCATCCCAGGTAGTCTTTCGAATTATTCGAAGTTTTGAATCCGCTCTAATTGCCATAAAAATTCCCATGATCGGGAGTAACACAGCTCCTACGATGATAAAGCCCCACCCCGAGTTTGGCGGATCAACAAAGTTTGATATTGTTCCTGGCGGAGGAACTCCAATGGCAATTGTCGACAGAACAGAGTCGGGCAGCTTCCTTAAAAACTCGGCCATGGTCAAATGAAAAAAGTGTTCGAGTACGCCTGTAACAATGAGCTGTTCATACGTTTGCAGTTTATGACGGTGCTCAGTTTCTCAAGCACAAACTTTCTGAAATTGGATGTTGAATTCACCCCCAAGTAATTCTGGAGCGCACCCCTCGTCGGCTTTACTTACAGAACGAAATCCAATAGTACACTGCTTCACGGGACAATTGCCCCAGTGACTGCCAGCCTAAATTTG
>Ga0247734_1000954_pt1 | contig 23293 bp, 16 predicted proteins | sample UWRJL103311B2_FD_180933 | JGI IMG/M metagenome (GOLD analysis project Ga0247734, IMG submission 180933) | Plant litter microbial communities from Arlington Agricultural Research Station in Wisconsin, United States - UWRJ-L103-311B-2 | ecosystem: Environmental > Terrestrial > Plant litter >... | reverse complement strand
CGATTCATACCCATAACTTACCCCAGGCCGCACCTACACAACCTTCGCTCCCGTCACACACGTCAATGGCATCGTCCAATCCTGCAGACATGGCATCTCCTCTCTCGCCCAATTCAAGCTTTCGCCCTAGCAAGTACGAATGGGAGGCGATTGCCGATTGGCAAGAAGGGCCTGTCACTTTTCAGACTAGCACCTTCAAAAATAGCCACTATAATACCGCCCACTATAACAATCCCAATTTTCAGCCCGAAGAGTGGAGTCCAGATTACGAGGAAGCAATCGGGGGTGGGCGAAAGAGAAGTGCCTAATATATGATACACGAAACTTTGTTTTACGCTGCGGTAGCAAGATTGCATTTTCAAGCATTGGGAGGCATGGTTGAAAAGTCGAACATACCCTGATCAACGAGAACCAAGACAGAAACGATATAATTCCTACGAAACGTATGAGAAAACGATGACGAAAATATGGGACTGGCGTTGATAACTTCTCTATTTACTGCATTTGTTGCACGAATTCTTCAGCTTATGTTGAATTGTGCGTAACGTCTTTTATTTAACTGTGCTCTATTGGGATGCATTATATTGCTGGGTCCAAAACTGTAGGGTTGCTTTGTTTGGTGCTGAGGCCTTTTGAAGGTGTGGCAAACTTATCCAATTGTTGATGTAATACGCATGCTAGTAGCAAATATCCGATGCTTCCAACATGCATTTGAATTTGAATGCATACCAATAACTTCCAATTCTATCTATTTATTCGTATTGTCTATTGGTTCCCTACGCTACTCATAGCCATCAGTGTAGGGGCTCAAAGTCTCAGATTTAGGTCGATGGCAATCTCCACCCTTAACTGAGTCAGATATTAAACTTCAACAGATGTGATCTTTTAATGCTTGTAGTTAGTTTACTACCTTATCCCGTATGTTTTTTCCAACAAACAATTACTACCAACAGCTCCCAGCGTGATTCGTTGTCAGATACGCCATAAAAATCAAAGCTGTCACTGGTCCAAATAATATGTTTTTAAGCACAATACCACCTAGTGGTTGTATCTCAATGTTCCTAAATTAATCAAAGTCAGAGAACAAAACATAACTATAGGACTTCATAGAGTGATAAAGATAATTACAAAACGAAGAGCTTGAATTAGATTATTTCCTTAGTAGCGAACTTATCCCAGAAGCAAGATGAAACGGAGTCGGTAGGAAGCCACTATATATTCATGTGTCATTTTCGAATTTGTCAAGTTGCACCGAATTCTATATCTAGCGATCGAAATCTACATACTGTGCCTCAGAGTAACCTGCAACCCAAGTTTATGATAAACAATGAGGAGCATATTCGTCATCCCATCTTCACAGACCTCCAAGGAGACGGGAACCACATTTATAAACCTACATAGCGGACAAGAAAATTATGCTTAAATTCCAGATCCAGCATTATCAATCTTAAAACTGTAATTTGATTGAAATTAAGTCTATTGGAAGTTTGATGGGGAATTTCCAGGCTATGAGACGCCGGAAGAAAGGGATTTGATGAGAAGAGCTAGGGAGGATGAGTTTGCATGTAACCTTACCATAAAAGCCGGGCTAGGATGCTCACAACATTGTCGAGATGGGCTCATGTTTGGGCAGACTATTTTCATATTTCCAACATTGTGCTCGCATCATAATGGTCAACTTCAACTTCAGTCCTCAGTCCTTCCTAAGCCATGCGGCCATCTGTCGTCACTCCTCGCTTAAGCCCCTATCTCAGGCGGGCCAATGCTTCTTCTGCCCGCTCTCCCATGGGAAGGACTTTTTCAAATGATTACAAAGCCTGTAGCTATCTAGATAACTGGTTGATATAAGACTGGAACTGAATTTAGTGGTCTTTACGCTGACAATTGTTTGTAAGTAGTTTAGCTTTTGTCTATAAATTTTATAATAATTCGAGTGATTCAACTGGATGCAGCAAATTCCCAAAGAAGTGTTAGCGCGGCCGGGTGCCAGGCTAGGCGCTATTCGGCTTAGACCTCCCGCTTTTAGAGGCTTACTCAGGCTTGAAAATGCAATGACAAAGCATGGTCATCGATCCAGAATAATGGGAATCCAAGTCAAAAACGTCAAAAGTCTTCCAAGCTGAGAGAATTTCCTTTCCAAGCATTAAGTAATTAATTAGTCTTGATTTCCTATCTTCTCCAATCCTCTACAATCTTCCAGTTAGCTGTCAAAAGTCTATATATGAAGCTGTTTCTGCTTCTTACTACGATTTCAATTGCTTCAATTTCAGTATTCTTCTCTACCCCACTACAACACTACTTCCAGATTCTGGCAGACTACTACTTACCTAAAACAACACCAATTACCACTACAGATCAAGCACTTGAGACGTCTACACCATCAAACCCCATGAGCACTATATCCGCAATCAAAAACACCATGTCCAAAGCCCTCTCTCACGCCAAAATCGTGCCCCGCCGCTCCAACGAGCGCGGACACGCAGACCATGGATGGCTCAACAGCTACCATACCTTCAGTTTCGCTAATTACTACGATCCTCGCTTCCAGAACTTTGGAAGTCTGCGGGTTTTGAACGAAGATCGAGTAGATGCTGGCCAAGGCTTCCCAACCCATCCTCATAGAGATGCCGAAATCTTCAGCTATATCCTCAGCGGCGAATTGACACATCGGGATAGCATGATCCAAAAGGGAAAGGAGGGCACTGAAGGCGATGACTTTTTTCGCATGAAGAGAGGTGATGTGCAGTTCACAACTGGCGGAACAGGTATGTTTAAATCCCACATGTTCACATTTGACTTCATAATACTAACATATGACAGGAATCGCGCACTCCGAACAAAACGAATCCAAAAAGGAAGTTCACTTTCTACAGATCTGGGCACTTCCATGGGCAAAACGTCTCACACCTCGCTATCACACAAAAACATTTTCTGAAGAGGCCAAGCGTTCTGCGTTCCTGCCCATCCTTTCACCTCTCAAGGCAGGACCTGGTGCCTCAGCAGAAGCCGAAAAGCTAGCCGAGCCTACATTGCCAGAGACGATACCCATCCATGCTGACCTCGTCATGGCAGCTGGTATAATTCCAGTCGACAAACGATTTAAGTGGACTGTTGGAGCAAATGCTGTTACAAAGACAACAGGAAGAAATGTATACATACACTTGCCAATGTGCAAGAATGGAGCGGCGAAAATTAGATTAGATGGCAGAGAAGATGCGGTCCTAGGAGAAGGAGATGGAGCTTTTGTTAGCAATGTCAATGCAGGAGATGTCTTGAGCTTCGAGAGCATCGGAGAAGGCGAAGCGGAGGTCATTGTGTTGGACAGTGATTAGATTGTATAGGTTTCTTGTAGAATCAAAATTACGAAAGCATTATAACTCCCAATAATTTATGTCCCTTTTATTAAACTACGGGTTTTGGCGCCCCCAGCTTTAAGCAGGTATTTGCATGGTTTTTGTAAACCTGCCAACTACGCTCTGATTTGACATATAATTCTACTAACGTGACATTAAGTATACCTTGTTCTAATCAGCTTATGCGGCAAAGATAAATATTTGCTCAAAGAAGATGTGACAACACATTCTAAGCTTTGTTCAGAGATGACAAGCATAACTCAATTTCACAACTACGTCTCTCTTTATTCACGTAGTGCCTATTGAAAAAGAACTTTGCCATTACGCAAGATACGATTATTCAAACTTTTAACATTCGTTAATAATGATAACCAAACCCCAGCATATCAAACAATAAAATCATTGCGCGTCCCATGGACGAAGTGATCGCACACGTTATGTGAATCATATTTCTTTGATGCTGCGTCAATAAATGAACACCATTCACATTACCTGTGTTCCCCTTAGTTTATAAACCCCAATTCCTTCCTCTCGCCAGCTTTATGTGACTTCCAACATTTTATCACACAATGAAAACTTTCAGACTTGCATTTCTTCTTTACGTTGCTTTATTAGCTACCGCTCTAGGTAACACAGAGCTCTCTCACAACCCTACTGTCGACAATAACATCACTGTTATTGCCCACAAAGGAGGCGGAGGCGGAGGCGGAGGCGGAGGAGGTGGTGGGCATGGAAATGGTGGACACGGAAGTAGTGGGCATGGGAATGGAGGAGCTGTGGTAGCTGGTGGAGGTGTTGCTGGTGGAGCAGGAGCTGGAGGAAAGAAGAGTGATGCAGGCTCTTCTTCGGAAAAAATTTCGGCATGGTTTGTAGTAATGGTGATTGCTATGACGGTGTTTGTAGTGTAGGTGTTGGGCTGCGGCTTCAATCTGAAAAGCGTGGCTACCATTACCCTGAGAGCTTACCTAAAATAAATAACTTTCTGGAATCATTTCCCCCGACTTTCTTAGGATTCTCGACCACGGTCTTTGGGGAAAAGCAATTATGGTGTTCTGATGTGGAGGGAGAAGTAGGGTTTCCTGTTTTTGGAGAGGTTTTGAGAGTTTTGGGAGGATGAAATTCATACTTTTTATTCTAGGTATCTCATGAAAATTGAACCATAGGTTTTATATAAATCCGAGTTCATTTCCCTACAGGATCAGGTAGGAGAAAGAACATGAACGCTAGTATAGAAGAAGATATGGGCTCCATGCGATTCCCTAACCCTGTAGCCACACCAGTATATCAAGAGAAGATACAGTGCATAACACATCGTCAGTAAACACAGTAGTCAATAATATTGGACCATAAAACTTTTGAATTCATTCTTTGAAATAAAAATAAAAACACCTAAGATGTGGGTATATTAGGTAGAAGTTCTCCTAGAATACCTTTGTTCTAGTTGATAATTTGTGTGCTCCTCAATTCAAGTGTCCACAATAGATTGAGAGTCACAATTGAAATGTTGCCCTCAAAGATCCATTTATCACACAAACTCTTTTTGTTGGAGAGTAAATGTCTAAAGTTCAAGAAGAATGCCGGATTTCGTTTTCACAGGATCCTATTCTGATGAGGTGCTAGCATTGAACGCTCTTATGTAAATCAGAATCTCGTTCTTATTTAGGTGATACACTTATGCTTAGATTATTTCATTGACTAGGAAAGAAGTGCGTCAAGCCTAAACACTCGAAGAGTGACGGAGAGGTTACAGTCAACCTCATCGATATATTTGTGGTGCTCTTGATCATGGTATGCGCCTCTACTTTGATTAGTCTCTAATAAAATATAATCTTTGCTCAGTTCATGGATCATGCTCGACGGCATTCCTCATGGAATTCCAGAATCGTTCCATATTTAGGAGCTCATACTAGAAAAATATATATGGAGGCTTGGTCTTCATTTTAGTTTTAGCTATCAAATTGAAAATGTTCTACATGATTGACAATAGATATGGGTACGTGGTTTTCTGGAAATCCTAGTATGTAAATAAAGAGTATTTCTTGATCTAGGTTTGTGGAGGTACTGGTAATAATATCGAAAACCTAAAAGTGCTTTTTTAATCTAATTATGCTATCCATCGGTCGCAAAATTGAAAATGAAAGATTCAGCGAGCGTGGGTGAAAGTTATCGTAATAAAATACTTAAGCACAAATCGAGAGGGACCTGATGTTATCTAATTGGTGGATGAGCATTGATAAGTCTTCATTATCAGACATCGCAAATCGCCTTCTACGTGTGAGTCTTCCTAGTAACTGAACGGGTTGACCCGGAACAGGATTGCTCTGACGTTCAAAGCCGCTAGCCTTGCTTCCTTCTTTCGACACTGTAAGATGTCCAAAGACTTAGGAATTTATGTTTATGAAGAGTATATTCATCACGTCTGTCTACAAAAAAACTCCTGTAGCTTTTACTCCGTACATTTGGACAGCAACTACCTCCGAGTCCTCCTAGTTGGATTACCCCTGAAATAGGGGTTATTAAGCGAAATTATTTCCCCAGTCTCTCGTTACGGAGTAGTCTCGGTAGTCACCCCTCTCGGTAGCTTACTGCTTGGCAGATCGAGCTATCTTAGCGCCAAAGCTCCGATAACGACAAAGCATCATACAGTAATCAGTAACTTCATACTGAGTAATATATACTTCATCACCAATGTCTACAGATCCTCAATACACAGTCTTTATACGGCTTCCATTTCCCCGAGGTGACTTTGTTGATCCCCCATCGGTAAGCTAACCTCTCATCGGGTAAACATCTGCTAACTTGAAAGATTGAATGGGATGCCTCCAAGGATAAGGCTCTATGGAAGATCCTCTCGAAAGCTTCGAAGAATAGTGATATAGATTGTAAGTACTTCCTTATTCATTGATGAATAACCTTTCTAACCATATCTTAAGGGGATGAATTGTCAGTATGCTCATAAGTTTCCAATTACATCTCCTAATTATAATAGAGCAACCAAATTCGAAGTAACGTTAGCCTTTCTCCTCCAACAAGCAGCTTGGCTTTACGAACGCCAACTTTCTCAAGTCCGCGCCCAAATGCGCAAAGTAGGCGCGGCCAAATCTGCCGCCCAATCTCCAGTCCCTGGCAGCGTATCCGAAACTGGCGGAGAATCAATGAGGAGAACGGGTTCAGGTGGAGGGCGTGTACCATCAGCCCTCTCTACACGCAGAGACTCTCCTATACCCAAAGCCGAGCCAAGCACATCTACCAGTAGAGTAGCTCCCCCGGTATCACGAAATATCTCCGGAAACATAACAACGAACGCAAGAGCATTAAATCAGACATCGCCACGTCCCGTAAACGCCCACCTCCATAAAACCACCACCACAACAATATCTCCCCAACGCTCCCCACAGCCCGATCCTCTCTCATCTCCATCTTCTAGTGCATCCTCATCCTCAAGCAGTTCCCATGTGCAATCTCGATTCATCCGTCGTCCCAAATTCGCCCCTGCAGCCCAAAAGCTCGGTCTCAGTTCCTCCGGCGCCTCTGACGGCGAAGACGAGCCCGCTTTCCTCCCATTTACATCAACGTCTACTCATGATCCTTCAGCTACCCTTCGCGGCGATCCACATAATATATCTACGAGAAGGACAGCGGTGCATAAGAAGGCAGATGTTACACAGGTATCGCAAACATCGGATTCAAGCGCGAGTTCCGCAACGCCGGGTCGAAGGATCGATTTTGCAAGTGGAAATGGGAAGAGGCCAGGACCGTTAAGCCCGAGACGCACAGCGGAGTTGGCGGGACGGAGTCAGGGAAAGGGTAGGGAGGGGAGCGAGGGGAGTCCGAGCATGGGAAGCAGTTTTAGTGATTTGGATGGTGAGTATCACTTTGCATTTCTTCTCTGTCTATCCTTCGCATTGTTGCAATAGGAGACAAGCTAATGATGTCAGATGCATCAGTAACACAAAGTGCATTGGAAGAGGCGCTGGCGAGCAACATGCAAGCAGGAGGTGGTATGGCAAGTAGGATGACTTCGACAATTAGTCAGGCTTTGCGAAGTAAATATCTATAAGACGCTTGGTAGGCTGTGAAATATGAAAATGAGGAGTTGGAAATGGAATTAGACTTTGGTGTATCATGGTTTAGCGGTTGTACATTAACCCCAGGATAGGTAGGGTATGGAGTACCTCAATTAAAATGAAATTCACTCAGCTCTCGCCCGTGCCATACCAAAGAGGAACGGCCAACTCTATTAGAACAGATTACTAGTAACAAGTGTGATCAAACATGTACATTTTAATATTTGGCAAAATGGTATATAGCTCGCTATCAACAAAACCAAACCATTGCCCAGTAGCCAAAAAGGCAAATTCAATAGCCTGTCACTCAACGCCCCATTTCCCAAAACTTTTCCGTTTTACCAGCCAACTTCTTCCTGTTCCAATCGAGTCTGTAAGTCCTGCACGTGAGCCGGTTGCTCGGCACCCCAATTATCTCCAGAATCCGCCGCCTGTTCTTTCTCATCACCCCAAGCACCATTCCCATTCTCTGCACCCGCCTCAGACGAACCCGCCCGCCATGAACTCTCTCCAATTTTCCGCCAAGGCTCCCTCACCGGCTGTTTCCATCCCCTCGGCCTTGCAATGCCACCTGGCGTCTGCTCATGAGCGAATTTGCACTCCTCATCAGAATGCATACACTTTCCCTTCTGCGCCCAAAACCAGCACGTGAACGTCTTGGGTTCTCCTTCATACGAACCGTCAGCTATGGAGGGAGCAGTACGAGAATAGTCGGCTGCGGCACCCCAGGTGGGTTTGCCGTTGTGGAAGTTCGTAGGTTCGCCAAGAGCGTTGGTGTGGCTATGGAGGTCGCGGCATTCTTCGTCGGTGAAACGACAGCCTTTATTGGTTGCCCAGAACCAGCATGTATTGGTTTTGGGGATGAGTTGTGATTCTGAGTCTTTGCGATATTTACTGGATCTAGATGTAGAGGGAGTGAATGGTTTGATGGCGGGGGAGAAAGTTTGGCGAATGTTGTCCATCTGTACATCAGGTTAGTCGAGATATTTTGGGAAGGGGAGGGGGTGGGGAAGAGAGAAGTAACGGACTTGATCACCAAGGGCTTCACGCACGCCTCTATTGATAGCGGCTTGCATGGCTGGAGTCACAGTGGTAGTGCTGCTCTCTTCAGCTAAAACAGAGAAGCGGGAGGGTGAAGTAAGCAGAGTGGCGGGAGGAGCAAGTGGACGAGCACCAGAAGGTTGGGTGGGAGAAAGTGGCATAGCTCGTTTTGCACGGCGGGCAGATACCGATTCCCATGCTTGGTCCTGCTCAGGCTCATGCCTCCGCTGTTCTGAAGCTTTCCACACTGGTACAGGTGTGGAGCGTGGAGCAGGTTCATCATTCCATTCAGCAGCGTTCAAGGTTTCAATCATGTCAATGGATGGCGCAATACCCCAACTGCTCGCGTTGTTTTTTCCCACGAGTCCCGGTGCTTGTGAGGAACTTGCGACTTCTCTGAGGTTTTCGGAACTCTCGTCAGCAAGAGAACGCTCTAGCTCTGTCATTTGTTTCGAAACAGTAGCAGGCACATGTTCATTTGAAAATGCTCTAGTGAAATTCTCATTCTGAGCAATTGAGTTGCTTCGAGTTGGCATCGCTGAATTCGTCCAGGGTTTAAGCATTGATCCTTTGAATTGACCGCGAAGGCCTGTTTCCAAGTTTTGGCACATATAAGTCATACCAGAAACTAGATTGAGAATTTTTAACTGATCCCCTGCACTAACTTCTAACACGACCTTGGAAGTTTTCATCTGAGCATGTGTTGCGATATACATCGCGCCAATAACAATATCTTCGCTCCTAAATCCAATTGGGAATATTGAGTAAGACGGGGCGGTACCACTGGCTGTTGTGGACCTTTTTCGTTGACTGGAAGCAGTGGATGCAACAGATCGCGCATATTTAGGAAGTGGGGATGGGTTTGGTCCTCTGTACTCAGGATTGTTGGGTTGCCAATAGTCGCCCAAGCTTGTGGGAGCACGGCCATACTTCTTCACGAATTCATTGTAGTAGTATTCCTTGGTTGGCTTTGGACTAGAATGTACGACGGAGTGAGGACGGGTTCTAGGAGTTTCATCATGGAGGGCCAGTGTCGAAATCGATTGTTGCAGTGAGGTGGTGTCATCTGGTTCACCAATTTGAGATGCCCACGAGGAAACAAGTGTTTCCGTGGGTAGAGGGAACTCCGAATCAGCTTGATCAATCGGGTGTGTACCCCATGATGACTTTTGGGGCTCCGAATAATGATGTGCTTTGACCTTGACTTGCGAACGGAACGCCTTGCTCTCTTCCAACTGCGCTTGTGTATACCCAGTTGGCAGCAGCGGGACTTTCGGAGGTTCGGAGAGAGCTGGTGTCGTAATCCGGGAAGGGGCTGGCATGGCTTCTTCATCTGCAGATAACTCTGTAGATGAAAAGGTGGGAGGGCCAGATTCGGAGTTTGAAGAATCGTTGATATCTGAACTCGTTGGCTCTGTCTGTTCCACCACCAATGTATTGACCTTTTCTTTCCTTTCGCAGGCCTCAATTGGCATCGAGACTTCCTGTGTGGTCTCTGCGAAATCCATCAATGGCTCGTCGAGCATATGGGATGCAGGTCCGTGGGTGAAGACGTATCTTCCCTTGTGAATGAGCTGGTCAACTCTGAACCATTCTGCATCGCTGAAATAATCTGCTCCGTAGAGCACGAGGAGGCCCTATAGTAATCAGTCACAATTGGCCTGAAAAACAAACATGACGCATGCCTACATTCTTAACCTGTTCCAATGCTTTCTGCGCGTTATTGGAGAGAATTGCCATTTTTTGGGCTGATATTGCACACCTCGGGATGAATAATAATGCGAGAACGGAAGGAATACCAAGGCGGTCCTGGTATGATTCTTGCCCTTTTCTTTTAAACCGCGGAAATATTGCTTCTCTGGATAGAGGAGGGTGCTATCCAGAAGATCCTTTGGCACTGTACATGTGCTGCTAAAGCTGGTTGATAGGAGGAATGCGGTAAAGTATGTAATGCTTTTTGTTTTTAATTTGGCACAGCGTCAGACTTTAATAATATGCTGCTGAAGCAGAACCGTACTGGTAGCAAAAGTGGAAAAGAGTTTTATTCAATTTCTCTGATTTAAATTGACTGGTCGAAAAGAATTCATTGGTGTGGTCGCCCAATGTGACAGGGGAGAGCGAAAACCACCAGCCCAGGGTCCTCTTTTCTTCTTAGGTGGAGCTCTGCATTTTGGAGCCCTGAAATGCGTGCGTCGCTCTATCGAATGGAGTTGCAAGCTAACTTTTTCTACTAGAACTAGGTTGGATCGTGGCCGACGCCAAATGCACATCAAAATGCATCAAATGTCGGTGTATTCAGCAAAATGCCGAAGGATTTGGTTTTAACCGGTGCGCGCCAATGCAAGAGACATGTCTGATTCCCATCAGATATCGTCAAAGAGGAGTTTGCAACTTACACAGCTTCAAAGCGCAAGATGTCGGTTTCATTTCATCTCAACTCTCCTCACATCCCGCCCTACCGCTTGCACCCCTTGTCGCTGTCCTTCCCACCGGCGCCCATTTGGCATACCGTTGACCCCGCAACGCGTGAGAAGGTTCGCGTAAAGTGTTTTGGGGACGGTGGATATGGGGCGGGTTGTCCATGATGGATGGTGATGGTGTTGATGGGGATTGGGATGCAAGCCGATGGAGCGCGGTTGGGATTGACTATTCTGGGGTGTAAAGGAGGCGAGCGCAGGAAAGCCACTCGATGGGTTTCTAACAAATCAAGTTCGAGAGGGATATTAAGTGGACAAACCCATGGCGAAAGGTTAATTAAAGGCTGGCCGCCGCGTGCATACGGCGCACTCAATATCCCAACCACGCATATCTAAAACATCAAAGTGTTGTGGTGTGGTGGTGCAAGTACCGAACTTAAGCATACAGCGAGAAGAACTGCTCCCTTTCCGATAATGTCCGATAGGACGGACAAGCAACAACGAGGAGGAGGAGGAGGAGGAGGACATTGCCGTCGTTGCCGAGTGCGCAATCAATGTGACTATAAACCATAAGTCAGTGTTTTTCGGATTCGGTCATCTCTGAGCACTCTGTTGTATACTCAACTCTTGCACACCAACTGGGCGCTATGTGTTAGGTGACGAGTATGTTATGGTGTTATGGAAGACAATAACACATCGAGTGATACCATAGCCGAAACTCAGCTGTGGTCAAGGTCGTAGCAGCGCCGAAGCAGTCTCATTTTTCAGTCTGGCTGTTTTCTAGACCTCTTCTCACCACACCAGGCGAGCTTTTCGAATGCAGTATCCTGTCTACGTTGCCACAGCCCATGCATCCAGAAGGTGGCCAGTATTCCCATAGAAAAAGCCGAGACGCTTCCTGCGATTACGATATCTCGGTGCGGTGGTGGGTAATAGTGCAGTCGTTCTTTTAAAGAAGGAAAGAGGAAGATGCAGCCGTCGTATTGCTTATGGGAGTCCATTTGCGAACGATGAGTCAGGTATAGGGGTAGGTTTATTTAGTGGAGCGAGGTTGATGCTGTCTTTGATCATTTGAGACTTACCGAATAATGGACTTTCTCGATGTAAAGAGGAGATATACTAATATACGATAGGATAATGAGTAACGCATCACTTGACGTGAATCCATCCCGCGTGTTGATTGAACCGAGTATTTTTGATCCTGGCACGCTGACAAAAGCCAGTGGAAAATTCCAGATTGATGCAGTAATACAAGTTCTGGACTCCCTAAATTTGATTGGGAGAATCATGAATGGAAGATCAAATTATCTTGAAGAGACACAATCCCGGATACTTGCACATTCAATTCAGCCGTTGGCTGCTCACGTCTGCACAACATCACGGCTCTGTTATATTTAAAATTATACTCAGCATTCGTACTTGTGTCATGGTCGTGCGCTTGTTAGAAGAAGAGAAGATGCTTTTATCATCTACAGATAGAAAATATCGCTTGGCTATACAAGTGTGCAAATGGAAAGCTCATTTGGACATCAGCACACAACACTATCTCCTATCCTTATGCACTAGGAGGCAGAACTCTCGTTCCTATAAGAGGTGAATTAATGTCAGCATTCTTCCAATTGTGACCATCCAGCATCGCCTGTTAAGTTTTCAAAACGGCCGCATGCGTTCTCTGCAGCATCTTCTCCTCGTATAACCTGATCTCCTCCTTTTGCCATACTTTCCTAGCATCGATTCTTTAAATCTGATCCATCAAAGCCCTAACCTGCAAAATTCCATGATTAGCACTTTCCCCGCGATTTCATGGTCATCATATGTGCAGCATCACCTACCAGTATCACAATTCCATTTCGGTTGTCCCACGGTACAAGTGGGAAGTCGGCAATTCGTGGCCCGATTGCTGTTGTGCTATCGTCCGGTACGTTTATTGATCATGGCAAACATGGGCTCCACGAAGCCGGAAACATGTGGGTCATTGCGGCGAGGAGTTCCAAGATGCACCAAACTGTTTCTTCATATGATATCTTCCCTAGGTATATGTGTGTATTTCCTGGGGTCTATTCAGAGAACGGATTCTAGAACTGTGATCTTTAGACTCACCTGCATTGAGTAAAATCAAAAATATATTGGTAATGGGACATACCGCAAAACTATTGAGGAGGGTGCAAGCCCGAAAAGGTGCAGCTTCTTCAGTAGTTAAAGTGTCTAGTTGCTCCAACCATACAATATTGATCGGCAAACGTGTGAGGGAAACATTCTCTAGCGAACCTTTTCCAGCTGGGCTGTTTTTTTCTCACCAGCTCTTACTAAAAACTGGCCTCTATTAGATGTGCCCATCTCTAAATTTCACAATGACTCGTCCATCCCCAGTCATTTTTAAAGATTCAAACTTCTTTCCGTGGTGTATCGGTAGACTTACGGTTGTTAATATTGACACGGTCCAGATAAAGAGATTCCATGCCAACAACTGTTTACCTCAGCAAACACACAGAGAATATTGTCGTTTGAATATAGTGTTTCCTTTATAACTCGGCCCTTCTCTTTGCTTCCAATTGTGTCTCAATTATCTCACAGGCAGGGATAACTCCAGAATGTAAAAAAGGGGGCTAAAATCAGCAATGACCTACACCTCCGATGCTTTCAATTCAAGAAGTGTTCCTTGCTCTTCTTTGCTGATTGAGTCAACCTAGTCTCTGAGTAGGAGTTCGTGGCTAGTGTCAACCGAAGAATGTCAGGAAAGCAGCAGCTAGTACTTTTGCAAAACCAGAAATGAATGAATGTAGTGATAAGCTTAGGATCACTGTTGCAGTTCACAGCTGGTGGCTAGTCTCGGTTATTCATCGCCCTTGGCACCTATATCAGAAGACCTTTTATGTTATATACCGTAGGTATAACATATATGCATCTACTCGTTCTACTGTATGTACCATTAGTCAAGCTAGTCTTTTCGCTACACCACTAGCCTGGTTCGCGGCCTGGGCCACTCCCATCACCCCCACTTTGTTCCACCCCCTACTGTAGTAACGCCCCACCTTCCATATTTTGAAAGGGAAGACCGCTAAATATGCTAAACCCCACTAGTGATATTATTATATTTTTTATATAAGCAGTTTCCAGGATTGGTAGTAATTGCAAACTGTCAATGCAATGAGCAGGTGGGCCTTCTTGGTTCGGGTATGGGCAACCAAACTACACTTCCTTGCATTCACGGCCATAAGCAGTATATAAGGTATGTAAGTAAGCCCCATAAACCCTTTATCACTAGCACTCCCATCGCTTGCTTGATCTCATTGTCTTAAATTATTCCATTGAATAGATACTTTAGCATCGAATAGAAAAGTAGCTTTTTTCATAATTTCGAACATGGAGCTTCAAACAAGAACTCTGTATGACAAAATATTTGATTCTCACATCGTTTCAACGAAAGAGAACGAAGCCGTCCTGCTTTATATTGGTACGCACAAATAGACATCTTGCCAGAAAAGCCTTTGTATTAAACTGGTTATCTAGATCGGCATCTAGTGCATGAAGTGACATCCCCAGTAAGAAGAAAGATTTGGTTGATCAGAGCTGATAAGTTAACATGCTACAGCAAGCATTCGAAGGACTGCGCTTAAATCATCGCATTGTTCGCCGGCCTGACCTAACACTTGCCACCTCAGACCACAACGTCCCCACAACATCGAGGAAGGAATTAGATGAAGAAACGTATATTCGAGATGCTGAGTCCCGCCTGCAATGCCGTACCCTTGACCACAATTCCAAAGAACATGGCATTCGATATTTCGGATGTAAGTTGAGTTCCTTATGAAAATTGATTAATTAACAGAAATGGGCTCGAGAAAAACATGTGTGGGTTGAATAGCGAATTTGTCTCCCTGTTATAATGCAAAGGAAACTTAAAAAGAGCAATGCTAATTTTACATTGCAACACGCAGTGAAGAGCACCAACCAAGGAATCGTGCACGTCATTGGGCCTGAACTCGGATTTTCATTACCAGGCTTAACTATTGTGTGTGGAGACAGTCATACGAGCACACACGGAGCTTTTGGTGCTCTAGCATTCGGTATTGGCACAACAGAGGTTGAGCATGTGCTAGCCACACAAACACTGGTTGCTACTCGACTGAAGAACATGAAAGTCCAAGTGGATGGAGACTTGGGATCTTGCGTTACTTCGAAGGACATTATTTTATACATAATCGAGACGATTAGTACTGCCGGGGGTACGGGCATGGTTATAGAATTCGCTGGTAGTACGATCAGCGGCCTCAGTATGGAGAGCCGTATGAGTTTGTGCAATATGAGCGTGGAAGCTGGAGCTAAAGCTGGTCTTATTGCACCGGATCAAACAACATTGGCCTACTTGAAAGGAAGGCCCATGGTCTGTCTGGACCCTGAGGAGTGGAACAAAGCCACAGCATATTGGCTGGCACTTAGATCTGACCAAGAAGCAAATTTCGATCGGACTGTCAAAATCAACGCCGCAGAGATTACCCCACATGTCACCTGGGGTACTTCTCCTGAGCAAGTCGTTTGTATTACGGGTGAAATACCTGATACAGCACAAATTTGCGACAAAAAGAAGCGTGAAGCTCATATTGCCGCATTAGAGTATATGGATCTCCAACCAGGTACTCCAATTCAAAGCATCAAAATTGATAAAGTCTTTATTGGCTCATGTACAAATGGGCGACTAGAGGATCTTCGCGCTGCCGCTCGAATCCTCCAGGGCTCTAAAGTTTCACCAAATGTAAAGTTGGCACTAGCAGTGCCTGGATCTGGACTAGTAAAGCAAGCTGCGGAACGGGAGGGCCTCGATGTTATTTTCAAGAAAGCTGGCTTCGAGTGGCGCGAAGCAGGTTGCAGCCTGTGCGTAGGATTGAACGAAGATATGCTCCTCCCGACGGAGCGCTGCGCTAGTACTAGCAACAGAAACTTTGAGGATAGGCAAGGTGCTGGCGGTAGGACCCATTTGATGTCACCGGTTATGGCAGCTGCTGCAGCAATAAATGGTCGGCTATCAGATGCGCGTATGTTCACCCAGTCGTTGTCTAGACCACAAATCCCTACCATGATTCATACTGCAGAGATTCTATCCCAGGAGAGCATACATACACCCACCAGTGATGATGCCAAAACCAATGAATATGAGGTTTCAAGGTCGGAGGCTTCTGATTTGTTTAGCTCATCCATCGAGCAGACCGAAAAGAGTCAGGAAACCATCTCCCCTACCTCAAGCAGAGAGTTTAAGACTTGGACAGGACGTATGGTTCCTCTCGAACGATCCAATGTAGACACAGACTGCATCATTCCCAAGCAATTTCTGAAAGCCATTGGTCGTGATGGCTTCAGCAAAGGGCTTTTTTACTATCTCCGGCACACCAGTCGTAGTGCCGATGCTAAGATTGATGAAAACTTCACTTTGAACCAACCCCGATACCGTGGCACAAGCATTCTTCTCGTCACTGGCGAAAATTTCGGATGCGGAAGCTCTCGTGAACATGCGGTTTGGGCTCTCCAGGGTTGGGGTTTTCGCTGCGTTCTGGCTCCCAGCTTCGGAGACATATTTTACAACAATGCATTTCAATGCGGCCTACTAGCCGTCCGAATCAAGTCGCCTGATCTGTTACACGAGTTGACTGTGGAAGCGCAGGCACACCGAGAAGTAACGGTAGACCTGCTTACGCAGAAAATTTATCGCGCGGGGGATGGGAGCACGATAGGAGCTTTCAGGGTAGAGGAAAACCATCGCCGAGCCTTGATATCAGGGTTGGACGATATAGCGAGCACTTTACTATCTCGGGAAGACATTACGCGTTACGAAGGACGTACTAAGATGGAAAGTCCATGGAGTCAATCACTGCCACTCATTAAAAATGGTTTGCTCAAAAGAGTTGTGACTGAAAAAGAGACACGGAAACAATCATCACTTGAATGGTAAAGTAAAGAGTGTGGTTCTATATTTTTGTTGCTATTAGATATCTAGATCATTTATCAATCGATTCAGTCTCTTCCATGTTTAGAAACCCAGTACTAGCTAGGTACTCGACACTCTTTGTAATTGCCGCGATAATTCCGCCTTTCGGTATTTGTCGCTGGGTTGGTTGAGCACTGGGGAGGATCTTGCCAATCTTTCCGTCTGCTTTCTCTAGCAAATGCATTACTGGAAACGTAGGATGAGCGTCACCCTCCTTTTCAATTTTCGCACCTAGAGCATTGATCCACTCAAACAGACCCATCCCCTTCAAAGGAGTTCCTAATACCTTTTCGATAGTCCCCCAAAACTCTTTAATAGTGATGCCATCTACCAACTTAAATATAAGTCTGCCGCTCGTCTGTGTCTGTGGTGGGAAAATACTACCCACTACCAACCTAGCAACTTCATCCGCACCACAAATTGAAAGCCAAGCCTCCTGTTCGGTTCTATTGTACCCACCAGACTTGACAGCGCCGGCGACCACCCTCCAGATAAAATCATCGGTTTTTGACACGCCTTCACTAGCGGTGCCAATGATGATTCCAGGTTTGACTATGGCGATTTGGAGATGATTGCTCACAGCAAATTTCTTTGCAAAGCTCTTAACCAGCAATTCCGAGACGAATTTTCCTTGCGAATATCCATCTACATAATTAAGTTCTGCAGGTTCCTCCAAGGCCAACGAATCCTCTGAAGCGATATCGCCTCCAGACACGTATGTAAAGCTATGCAAGGATGAAGAGGAACGTAAGACTGAGAGCAAGCGGGAGGTACTCAACACATTTACGTTGCGAAGCTCTCTATACCCGCTACTCCGATCTACATTAGCACCAATGTGAACGATGGCGTCAATATTTTGATCTCTTGGTTTGGAAAGGCCTTGCAGTCGCTCCCACTGCTCAGGCTGTAGACCAAACTTCTGCTTCTCAAGGTCTCCCGTCCAGACTTCTGTCCGTTTCAAAAGGCCGGATGCCCACCAGCGAGCCACACGAGCTGACGAAAGAATTCTTTGACGTGCATGCTTTGCATCTGTTGCACGAACTAGCGTAATGACCTTCTTGACTTGAGGTTGCGCGAGCAATTGCCTGAGAACCTGTATTCCAAGAAAACCAGTAGCCCCAGAAAGGAAAACTATTCCTGTGGCTTGTCTACTTTGAGGATCTATTGCAGAAGGTAGAATACCTCCTGAGAGCTCTTGGTCTAGTTTTTGGAAATCCGACCATGGCTGAATATTTGAGTTGACGTCCGTCTCCTGTTCAGCCATGGTTTCCATGACGATTTGCGCAATATCCCGGACCCGAGTACCGCTTCTTAAATAATTTCTGAGTGGAATACGAACTTTGTAGGACTTTTGAACAAACATAGCAAGAGATGTTATTTGCATAGAATCGATTCCCGAATCTGAAAGCTCGGTGTTTTCACTTCGTAAGGTTTCTGCCTGTGATTCATCAACCTCCGATACCAACTTCACCAGTTCCTCATTTATCTGCATTGCCACCTCCTCATCTGACTTTAGATTTGCTGTGAAAGCTAGTTCAGAGTTGTCAGAGTTAAACTTCGTCAACTCTGCCGCAGAAATACTGGTTCCAAGTGATCTGAGAGCCGCTCGATCCAATTTCCCATTGGAGTCAATCGGGAGAGGTCCAAGAGGAACGAAAATATGGGGAATCATGAACTCAGGATATTTTCGGAGATGGGATTTCAGTTTGCTCACAATCTCTCTGAATTCATCCCAGCGGCTTTCCCATTTTGCGCCATTGAGGTCTTGACTGATGAATGCAGTCAAGGTTTGGGTTTCTTCTCCCGTTTGGCGAGTCACAACATCGACTGCAACATCAACAGATTTTGGTAACACGCTTCTGATGCTGCTTTCGATCTCCCAAAGATTTATAGTTTGCCGACCTATCATGGTTTGAGTATCAATCCGTCCAAGGATCGAGAGACTCCCATTAGAGTTAATTCTACCGATATTTCCAGTCTTGTAGATCTTAGTTTCACCCTCTGGGCCCAGGAGTATCACGGGAGTATTTCCCGAGAATTCTTTCCCTAGAGTTGGCCCTGAAAAGGCTATTTCCCCAAGAGCACCAATAGGAAGCAACTTGTTAGTGTTAGAGTCAACGACCCATGGCGAAACACCAATTCCGTAACCGGCCTCTCCACGTAGTCGACTACTGTCGTTCAAGTCGCCAATGACCAAGCCTGTGCTTTCACCGGAGCCATAGCAACGAATGACATGCAGCTTATTTGACCAGTATTCTTCATCGTCGAGATCCAATTGTTCCCCATAAAGAATCAACGTTTTCAAGGATGGAAGCTCCTCGTGACGAAGTGAACGGGCTGCTTGCGTCGTCAAAATGCACCAGTCAATCTTGTGACTATATATAAAATTAGCGAGGTTATCCGCCTTCTCTTCATCTTTCTGAAGATGAATACAGCCGCCTTTCATAAGAAGCAAGAAAGTCTCATGTATCATGAGATCAGACGTATAATCAGATAACTGTAGTGCGTAAGTGTTTGATGTGACTCCAAGAACGCGGCCATGGGAGGAGATGGCGGAAGATAGTGACATATGACTGTGGACGATGAGTTTAGAAGTGCCACTGGTCGCAAAATTCGAAGAAATGTATGCTGCATTACTGGGCTGAATATCAATTTCTTCTTTCCAGCTTTTCTCGAGCTCTCCTTCAATTTTCAAAATTGCCATCATCTCCTGGTCTATAGAAAGTACCTCTAAAGATTTAAGAAGAATTGAATGAGCGTGCAAATTCTTGGAAGTCAACACAATATGGGCTTTGACTTTTTCAATCAATTCTTGGTGTCTTGAGATAGAATGCTGGGGATCAAGGAACATGAAAGCGCCCCCTGCTTTGAGAACAGCTAAAATAGAAACGATCGCCCAAATTGACTTTTCGAAGAGTAGAGGGATGACGGATTCTGATTTTATGCCTCTACTTCTAAGGTGTGCCGCGAGTCTTGTTGACAATTCATCCAGTTCAGAGTACGAAAGCTGGCCATCGTGGGAATGAATCGCAACTTTCCCAGCGTCCACAAGAAAGCCTGGAGCAATAAGGTCCTGTAAGAGAACATCTCTTGACTCAGGTCCGTTCTTATTCCATGATGCGAGGTCGGCTAAATCATCTGGATTGATCTTAGAAATATCAGAAATTCTCAAGCCCTCCAACTCGTGCACCGGTGAGCGAAGTACTTTCATGAGATAGTCAAAATGTCTGACACATCTTTGCATCTGATCAGCATCGATCGTCTTCGAGTCATAGCTAACAGAAATCTCCGCTCCAGATGTGGTCAAGGTGCAAAAGAACAGTATCCCATACACGTTGAAGTACTTGAAGTTCGTGAGAAGATCAATCACCTCAAGTTTGTCGCTTGAATCTGAAATTGGTTCGTCATCTAGTGTATTTATGTTTTCTGAAACTTTCTCTAAGCCAGCGAATTGGATAACAAGAAGGTTTTGGAAAGCACAAGCGTCACGACAGGCCTGGTTGTACCGCTTGATTTCCTTCAACCCTGTATGCTCAAGTGGTATCAGCTTCGCAGCATTATCTCTTATTTCTTTAAGCCATGACATGATGTTCTTTTCTGGATCAACATTGGTTCGAACGGGGACGAGGTTAAGCATAGGCCCGATAATGTCTCCCACTGATTTCACAGGAGCACTCCGTCCAGATAGAGCCTGATGATTGACAATATCAATAAACCCAGTGAGTTGTGAGATCATTAGTGTCCAAGCCGCACGAACAATAGTAGGAGTTGTAAAATCGGAGTTGCCTCTGTTGGGAAAGGTAATACTCTTTGTAAAATAGGCGTCTGCGTCCGCCGTATATGAGGAGCTAGGAAGAGGTGGGAAATTGTGCGGTGCCCAATTGTCCAACTCCTTTGTCCAGAAACTTCTCTTTGCCTCCTTGTCGAAAGATGTCATGTATCTGATGAAATTATCATAGGGGACTATAGGTGGGAGCGGAATTCCTTTGAGTAGGGCAATTGCATTTGCCAAAAGCTTTTGTAAGATGAAATAATCATATAAGGCATGATGAATAGTCCATACCAGCGTTGAACTTTGATTGGTACCGGTGTTGTCGAGAATCGCAAATCGAACGAGTGGATCTCCAAATTCCATAGTGTTGATCCTGTCTTGCTCAAGGTATTGTTGTAAGTCGGAGATGCTATCCCAGGTGATCTTTTGTTTGGTCACAACTTGAAAAGCTCCATGCCTATTTGTAAAAACAACTCTTGTTCGTAGAATACTGTAGTGTTCAACGAGCATGTCCCATGCTCGTTTAAAAGTATCGATAGAATACTCTTTTGGAATGGCAACGATGTATTGAGCCATCATTGCTCCAGTCCAGCCTTGTGATAGAGACATGATTGAGTCCTGCCATGGATTGGCCGGCATAATGTTTTCGATGTCATTTAAATCCATGCCAGCTTGCAAAAAGGCCGCCTTTTGGACCTCCTTAAGTTGATCATCTGTGGTAATTGGTGCCAGAGTCATTCCAATTCTATTTTGTTTTGCAGTAGAGTCACTTGCTAATGCTATGAGATCAGAGATGATCGGATTCTGAACAACTTGAGCAACCGTAATTGATACTCCAACAGCACGTGCGTCTGCTACAAATGCCATCGCTGAAAGTGAATCTCCTCCACGTGCAAAGAAATTATCATTCGGTGCAACTGACTCTGGATTAAGCTGCAAGATATCGCACCACACTTGATGTAACTTTGTAGATACACTGTCATTGTCCGCTTCAAGTAAAAATGTATCTTTTGAAGAATCTAACGACTTTTGCTTAAGACACTGGGGTTCTACTTGAGGAACCACAGCATCTCTCAACGAGCCTAAGGTATGAGACTCTTCTGGCTCAGACAGCACACTCAGACATCTCTCAAAAATGTTACTCATACGCTCAACTTGACGCTCGTCGATGACATCACCGTCAAAAATCGCACGAAGTTCTACTGTGGTTGATAGTGGGTAGCATTTCCAAATGAGAGAATGGCTTTCAAACTTTTGCGTTCCGCCGGTGTAGATACTGTTCTCGTCGAATACGAACAAGTCTTCGTATCCGGTATCATCAGGCGTTTCTATCAGAAGCAGGGTTTGGAATTGACAAGCTTTCGCACATTGGGTGCTCATTTTACGGATCCCTTGCACACCAACATGCTGGAAAGGTATTAAATCGATAGTGGAATCTTGTATTTGCCTCAGATATTCTGATATAGTAGTATTCGGGTCAACCGCTACAAGTCTCGGCAGTGTGACAAATGTAGGGCCTGTGAACTTCTCAATATATGGGATCTGAGAATTGCGGCCAGAAGTGGTTTCACCAATAACCACGCTGTTGATTCCAGCAGAAAAAGCAATTGTAAGTGCTAATGCTGCTCGTATAACGGTTGCAGGAACGATGTGGGATCTTTGTCGCTGCTTTATGGGAATGATTCGTGAATACAGTGACGTGGCTTTTGGTTTGTAGGTGGTGGTAGGAAGCACTGGAAAAGAGATTGGATCGATCTCTTCAAATTGTGCACGCCAATAGTTTTCAGAGGCATTTGTGTCGATATTCCGGATTGATTGTACAAATAAGCCAAATGGTATAGTAGTTATCAGGTCAGAACTGCCATTGGTGTAAAGCTGTGTAACGGCATTAAGAATCATGGGTACAGTTTGCCCGTCATAAAGGGCATGATGTGAGGTCCAGACCAAGGTGTTCTTTAGTTCGGATTTTGAAATCCCTGCTGTGTTGGTCTCCTCACTGATAAGTGCAAATCGTGACAATTGCTTCCCAAAGTCAACTAGGTTTTGATTATCTTCCTGGAGATAGTCTTGCAGCGATGATCGTCTGATCCATTTTACAGGCTCTCGTACAACCACTTGAAACGATCGTCGACCAGACTGGATGAAACGTGTTCTCAGAGTCGGTACATTTTGCACAACGCTTTCCCATGCTTCGCAGAGTCTGTCAACGTCCACCTCAGGCTTCAAATTTAGGAGAAATTGGCAAACGTAGTCACCCTGCTGAACGAGCGAGCTTGCCCATAAGCCTTCTTGCTGGGGCGTTGGAGGAAGTATGTCTTCAATTTTCTCCTCGAGAACCTGACATTGATTCATGGCATCTCTTATTATAGTTTCGTTTTGCGTAACATCAAGTAACGAAAACGGCAAGTACGAGACAGTAACTTCAGCTGAAGAAATTGATGCCGCACTTGCAAGATCTCTCAGCGAGGATGCCTTTAAGACATCAATAAGCTTTAATTGCAACCCACGCTCCCTTGCTGATGCTACTAGCTGGATTGCCGTGATTGACGAACCACCAAGAGAGAAAAAGTTGTCATTATGCCGAATAGATTCTACATCAATATTGAGACCACGACTCCAGAGATCTCGTAGAATCTTTTCCTTGGCTGTGGAACCTTCCTCAG
>Ga0247734_1000953_pt1 | contig 23295 bp, 28 predicted proteins | sample UWRJL103311B2_FD_180933 | JGI IMG/M metagenome (GOLD analysis project Ga0247734, IMG submission 180933) | Plant litter microbial communities from Arlington Agricultural Research Station in Wisconsin, United States - UWRJ-L103-311B-2 | ecosystem: Environmental > Terrestrial > Plant litter >... | reverse complement strand
TGTCCATTCCATTATTTCCCGCACGGTACCGGCGGTTGACTCCTGTCGAGATCTCCCCACACTTGAAAAGGTCTCCAGATTAATACTACAGAACAGCAGTATTGAGATGTGGCCAGCCACGCCACTCGTGTCTCCCCATCTGCGATCATCTCTGGTTGGCAGAACGTCCACACACACGCACAAACCTTGATGCCGACACACCAAACCCTAAAAGCAAGCCAAAGCAAGCCAAAAAGCAAGCCAAGGGTATGCTCTCATCTCATAGGACGGAGGCATCGGACTGCACCGTCACTGGTATTGTTCCTGTATGTACTGTACTGTACTGTACCTAATCAGTACAGCACCAGTACCGAGCGGATTTGTGAATATCTGTAGTCTGTAGTATGTAGGGGAATATGATAATGATCGATAGAGCGATTGTTGCTTTACGGAAAGTTTCGTGCTGAGGAGCGCGGAGGGTCTTCTACCATCGTCGGGCAAGCGTAATGTACAGTACCGCGCGGAGGCATCCTGAAGGCATTCCAACATATTCCATTTCAACACTTATCCAGCTCTGGTGGCTGCTGGTGCTGCCTGCCCTCTTCCATCATCTCTTCTTCTGCTTCTTCTTGCTGCTCCGAGTCCTCCTCGCTCCTCCGCTCCTCAGGTCCGGGTACCTGGACATTGCAGTACAGCGCAGTATGGTTGATACAGTACAGTACCGTACAGTACAGTACAAAGGGAAGGAATTGAAGTCATCGAGAATCCTTTTGTTTTTGTTGATCCTGCGGCCGCTGTTCGCTGTTCCTGGCGACCGTGGTGTGATGAATTTGCTGGCCAATCAAGCGAGCCCCGTAGTTACTGCAGTGGCAAAAGGCCAAACGGGCGACCGTACCTAGTGCAGCTCCAGCCGCCCCTACCCCCCTCCCCTTCTTCCAAGTCCCCAACCACACACCTCTTCTCCCATAATCCCTTCCCATCAGCACTACCTCCTCCCAAAACCTTCAATACTTCTATCCCATCCCACTATCATCATTCATCCATCCATCCCTCATCCTTCAACCAACACACCAGCTTTTGAGTAATCACCAACCATCATCACAGCTTTAATCCTCTCGAGCCATTCAACAACTCCGCCATACTTTAATCACCATTGCCGTTGATCGTCTTTTGTTGTTTACTCGTACACCAACTCCGCTGCCTCACCGCATCAACAACCACACCTTTCAAACCAACCTTTGTCAAATGAGCCGATAATGTCTTCATACTACCACTATAATGCTCATGCGCACTCTACTACCTCCGCCCCTTCGATCGCTTCACACCACAGCGGTCGTGGTCGTCGGGCACCCCGTTTGTCGCAGAACTCGCACAACAAACAACAGTTCCGCACTGCAAGAAAGGAGGAAGAGGCTGCGGCAATCAACAACTTCCGCCAACGCTTCGAGCTAGGTCGATCATTCGACATGGACGATGACTTGGAATTCTGTCCCAACCTCATCGATGATGCGGATCGGGATATGTATTCCATCAACTCTTCTGGGTCCGATCGCTCCTCGCTCGCAAGCCAAAGTCCCGAACATTCACCACAGTCGCACCAAGTGACCCCCGACACATTTTCTCTCAACTCCAACTCTGCCCCATACGTTCCATCATACCAAAGTCAGCAAGCTACGCTGAAGCTACACCAGCCAGCGGCCACCCGAATTCGGAATGCCATCCCTATCGTCAACCCCAGCACAGGCATAAGAATGTCCAGTCCACCCACTTCGATGTCGCCCGCTAGAATGCATCAACAATCTCTTGGTCGACGATGGTAGGCGGTCCCTGCTTCTGTTTACACCGCTGCAGTGCTTGCCTTTCCATCTCGCATTAATTGTTCTTTGCATTCTCAACTATTCCATCCTTGGCGGGCACCCCCACTTCGGCATCGATAATTCTTCTCACATACCAACAACCCTCAACGAATCCTTTGTATATTTCCGACACACCCTTCACCTATTCTTTGAGACAGTACGGCGCGACTTGAATTGGATCTATCGATACCACTTGTTCAATTAGGAGAGGTGTTCCCCATTGTATGGGATGATTTTGAGCGCGCATTGCATTTTTGCGACGGTGTTTAGGCTGCATTTCCGGTGAAACATGAAGCGGCGACTTCACGAGGTCTACGAGGAAAAAAAAGATATCAAGATACATAGAACAAATTTCTTCCCTCTTTGGAGAGCGGAATCCGGGGTGTTTCAGGATGGGCAAGATTTCTCTCAATCTACTTTTATTATGTACTGGGCTGGCGATGGTATATTGGCAGCGCTGCTTTGTATGATGCGCGCTTATGGTGTTGTTGATGGTATTATTTGCTTATCGGAGCGGGTGTATTTGCGGTGGCATCTCGACTGATGTCGTTATTTAAAGATGAAATGATGGCATTGTCTACGGGGCGGTAAATGGGCTTTGTCGTTTGGGATGGGGTCATATTTGGATCTTGCGTCTTTTATATACCTATGTTTTCCTTGCATGGTTCGGGGAGGCATATATATCGGGACGACTAAGGACTTGATGGGAACTCTTCTTGTTTATTATCGATTTAAACCCACGGATGGGATTGGCTATCAATTGGATTTGCATATAGGTCACACAATTACTCTCAATTGTAAAACATTCTAAAATACTGCTACTTTCCTCAAGTAATCTGCGTGAGACCTTTGCTAGTATAACTCCGCTTTCATGTTTGGCACTAGGCTGGAAATCACAGCAGCTGGTTGGAACGTAGTAGCTCTAGGTTGAACTAAGCAACATGTCGGTTCACTACAACATGATAGATATATCATGGCTTTACCGAAATGATATCTTGTCTCCCGCGCTACAATACAGTACTCAATTAATACTTTACTTGAGACTCCTTTTCTTCTTTTGAATGAGCGCTCTTGTAGGGATCATAGCTCTCGCAACTTTTAAACAGCAGTGTAAGGTTGGACAATTCTTATTTCCTTTGGTAGCACGAATATAAGTTTGAGAAACGTGGGGCAAATAATGGACCGAGCTCTGTTTGTGTAACAAAACTCAACATAATAAAAGCTTTGAAGATGGCTAGAAAGTTGAGACATTATCATCTCCCATCAAAACTTGCGGCTGATAACTGAATACTCAATCCCGAGTAATTCAATAGTTTTCACTTTATATTTAGCTAACAGAATGAATGTTATACCGTTTGTAAATACCGAAGCAAATGAACACATCGTTTCACCGGGGCGAAGAAAACCAGGGAGGAGCGATGACGTCGTTGGTTTCGCTGACAACCGAGGGAAGCTGCATGTCAACCACTCATTCATACCTTATTACCCTCTCAATACTAAGACACTAGGGGAAAAACTCTAAAACAATAAGCTAGAGCTGCCTATACGTGTGTACTTGCTCATCATCTACTTCCAACTTTCTCTCTTCAGCTCCCAATTCACACAATTACATCCAGCAAACCTCCCGAAAACCATCCAACTCAATTACCAATCGAGTCATCAAGTGAGTTCGAAGAAGCCAATTGGGCTGGTAATCGAGGGATTGGAGCTGATATATGTACATACAGAAGAACAAAAACAAGCACAAGAAATATAAAGATGTCTTTCATGATGAGAACCTCGCGAATGGCCGTCCCACGCTCTGCAGTAGCGTTCCAGTCGAGGGCATTTGGAGCAAGCGCTATTAGATCATTGAAGGAGAGTGATCGTCGTACGTCCTCCATTTGTCCCATCCCAATTCCACTTCCTCTCCGTCCCCCCAAAGAGTCAAATTGGAAGCCTAAAGCAAAGAAGCTCAAGAACAAGAAGAAAGAGGGCTAATACATCCTCGGATGCTTTCAGACGATCCTGAGCAAGCTGCCAACAATGAGAAGCATAAGCAAGACAGCATTGCCAAATCAAAGGAGGGAAAGGGCCACTGGAAGCCTGAGCTAGCCAGCGATAGCGAGGAGGCTATTTCTGCGGACCGCAATGCGCATAATGACCATTCGGAGCAGGGCATAAAGGAATTGCAGAAGAAGACTGCGGAGCATGCTGAGAAGAAGCACAAGTAAGTAGTTACTTGACCTTTTCTTTTCTTTTCTCTCTTTCGGTGGAATGATGTGCTAATCTTTCCTTCCAGGGCGGGCACCAGTCAAGACCCATTACTATAGGCTTATCATGGAAGATAATAGAGAAGAAGGGAAAGTTTGTGTATGGAAAAAAGTTGAAATCGGGATGTATAGCATGAGCTTTGGTGTATAGTGTAACTTTGTTAAGTTTGTGAAATATATAGAATCTCAAGCCTATTTGCAATCCTCGTGGCTAGACTCCGTAACTCCAGGCGAAATGCAAAACAGGATGCAAGAGCGTTATCCCACATGCCACAGCTTTCCGATGTATCTACTCCATGCTCCTCATCTTTAAATCTAGATTGTTTCCGTGTAAAGATCAATGCTGCCACCCCTATTTCAAGATGATAATAAGCAACACCAACACAATAATAAGGATCAAAATAACGGTCATCTGCATATTATCCTTCGCCTTCCTCGCCACCGTCCCCAGATTCTTCCTCGCCTTGTCCAGTCTCGACTGATGTCTATCCACTTGCCGGTCTACATCATCTAGCATCTGTACATGTTCGTCCAGCTCGTCCCCAATCTGAATACTCAGCTCCCGTTGCCTACTAATCGATTGCCCCAGTCTATCCAACGCCTCATCCTGGTCGGCCAGAACTTGGGAATGGTAAGCATGAATCTGCTGGTTATCGAGATGTGATTGATCGGGTGGCCCGGAGGTGGGATCGTCACGATAGGGGAATAGAGCGTTGCGATTCTCGTCTTCGGTTTGGATTTGGGGGGAATCGGAGAAACGGACGGACTTCGAGCCCGAGCCCAGGCTTCCGGAGTTGGAGCGCAGGGCTTTCTTGATGGAGGAAGAGGCTAGATTTGGTGCGTGGGAAGCCCGCTCAAAGTCATCTTTCAGAGAGGGGTCGTTGGGATGTGTGATAGTAGAGGTAGCAGTGCTGGTTGGGTTTCCAACAAATTGTGCTGCTAGATCATTGTATTGAGCCTGTAGACTATGCTCGGTTTCTGAGAGGGTGAGGGATGCTCTAGCTTTTGAGTTAGTACGGCAATTCTCTGTGACATGGAAAGAGCTAGCTTACGAAGTCTCGCCAGCCTCTTGTAATCGTATACGTTCCTGAGTAATGCCCTCCACACCTTCCCGCAACGATTCTAGAGACCGAGATATGTGCCCATCTTGCGAACTAGACTCGAGGTTTAGAGACAGTGCCCGCTGCCGCTCTAGTAGTGATAACTTAATGTGATCGGCCAGCAAGTAATATTGGTTTGGATTAGACATTGTTGCCTTCTGTACAGCTGGAGGAGCTGTCCCGCTCCGGAGTTCCTATGGATCGTGAAAGTATGGGTGTAGATTGTAGTGTTTTTCATGAAAATATTCCTCTTTGGGCTGCAGAACAGTTACGTATGCACAGGTCTAGGCACTGACTTTCAATCTGATTGCCTGCTTGGTGATGATGCTGAACTTCGTGGTCCCGGATGTCAGGGTGCCATTAGATAAATATGAGTGGCAATAGAGCTCTCTACACTCCGGACTTGGTATCCCAAAGACCTTGAGCGCATGTGAATAACAATGCACTTCAAAGACATTCGGGGAAACTGAATTTCCTTCTCAGCTCTGTGAGTTCTATGAGACTGATAGCTTGGACTTTTCCATTCAAAAAGGTACAGCAGTCAGTAGCTTTCCCTTTGTCAACACTCGGCTCCCGACGCTCTTACCGAGACTCACGTGGGAAAGTTAGAACAAAACATCACTTCATCACTCTCCATTTCTCAGGGCAGATTTTCCTATTGTCCAAGAGTGCATGATGCCTCCCCCTCCAAACACACCTATGGCACATACACCGAGGAGTCTCAGCACGGATCTAACTGACGCCTTACCCTTTCATATCCTCACCGCACCTCCTCCCAACACCCCTTCCTCGGCACTCGATTCTCAGCCTGGACACAATAGACAATATACGCCTACCAATTATCAAATAGCTGAAGAATCCCCTGGAACGCTCACATCTGATACAGAACCGAGTCAATCTATTGACTATAGAGGACTTACTTATGTGGAAACTGTCAATGAGAATCTCATCTGCCCGATATGTCGCGTAGCTCTGGTTGACCCGGTTGACACGGAGTGTGAGCACACTTTTTGCAAAGAATGTATCTCTCAAGCGCTAGAGCACAAAGATGTCTGTCCGATCGATCGAAGTCCTTTTCCACAGCCCTCCACCATAACCAGATCACATAAGATCGTTCTTAACCAACTTGACTCTCTCCTGGTGGAATGTATGTGCTGTGAAGCCCATATTCCTAGGAGTATGCTCAGACACCACCTTGATCGATATTGCAAAGAAACCTTAGTAAAATGTCCAGATAAAGGATGTCTTCAGCAAGTCAAGAGGAAGTTTTCAGAGCAGGGATGTCTACATAACGATATCGCCTGTCCTGACTGTGGTGAAATTCATCAGGAGGTTGTCATGAGCAAGCATCGAGAAACTTATTGCAAGGAACGTCAAAAGCAATGCCAGCATTGCGGAGCTGATATCCTACGGTGTAAACAGTCACAGCATGAAGAAGAATGCTTGGATTTAATAATTCCATGTATGTGGTCTGAATATGGCTGTGACTATGAGTGCAAGAGGGGTGACTTGCAATTCCATAGAAGTGATTGCAATTTCAGATTAATTGGGCCAATGGCGGATACTTTGCGAAAAGAGATTCAGACACTACGCTCTGATGTTCGGTATTTGACCGACAAAGAACAACTCCAAGAGCGCCGGATAAAGTTCTTGGAGGGTGGACAGAGAAGCTCATATCGTCAAATGGACTATTCGGAAATAGCCAGCCAAGCTCTTACAAGCCTCCCAGACCCAACCCAAACAGAACCTGCGTCCGAGTCAACTAATGAGTATTTGCTCAATCTACTTGGAGATCAGGAAAGAAGGATCAGCCAGCTTTCTTCGGCGTTGACGGAGCTTGAAGGCAAGCAAACTATGATGTTGTTTAACGAAACTGTGCCTATCAAGAATCAGATTGCCGAGCTGCAAAGCAACCAACAGATGACGAGTATGCATATTCGATGGTTTATGAATTGGAGAAAGGAAGATCAGCTACGGTTGCAGCAACAGCAACGTCGGTTTGGAGGTGGGGGTGGAGGAGCAGGGGATAGTGAGGGTGATGGAGGAGGCTCTAGCAGTGATTTCAGCAGTGCACCACGGAGATCTTCCGACTCAGTAACACGAGGTCTTATTACCAAGCTTTAAAAGGAAACTGTAGAACTCTACAGCTGAAACCGCACCGGATTTTCAGCATGTGTATATGTATTTAAGGAGGATTCCAACCTGAGGAATCAGGTAATGGCGTATGAAGGTGAATGGAGTTTTGGCAGTGGCATGGCACGGATGGATATAGGAGAGGAGTAATTGAAGTCTTAACTTAGTCATAGCTTGCGAAATTAAGCCAGCTCTCTTTTGAACTTTCATTCAGTTGGAATGACAACGTGGATTTCCAAGTAACTTCAAGACTACAACCAAGTCAGTGTTCTCGCCAAATACTTTTAAAGGATTCTTGGGTACTTCCACTTTTAAGTCGAGTGCATGATATGTGAATTACAAGGCACATATCCTGTTTGCAATCCTTTCAAGAGTTCTCTTCTCGTTATCTCTCCTTATAGTACATCATCATATAATATTTTGTTTGCCTTTTGAGGACAGTAGTATAAAACAGGTTCGATTACCCTATCCATCAGCGGGTGATCGCACAACGCTTTCCAATGCTTGCCCTTAGAGAAGGAACAACTCCTGATGCTACTTATAAATTGCCTAAAAACAGAGAAGAATTTTCAGAAACTAGGTTAGATCAGTCAGATAATAAATCTTTGCTTACCAGTAATATCGTCCCCCATGCTGTAATCCGACTGCGTTTACACGTTGCTTCAATATCTCTCAGTTTAGACATGAGAACTTTAGAAATCTCACTGAAAGCTCATAAGTCACACCATCTCATTTTGGCATCAGAATTTCTATATAGTCTCTACAGTATCGTCTGGATATATTTGAGCAAATTGGTTGAGGTTTTGCAATATATCAGCATTCCAGATCTAGTTCGAACTACAGTAACTACTGTGAAAATACAGCGGATTCTTTTGTAACAATAATCAAATTTGTATGGACTGAATTTAAGTAAGGGAGTGGCTGCCACATCCCAATTGGCCCTTAAATGCAGAAGGTCACTTGCCAATTTCAAAAAGCTCGGTTGAGCTTCTGAAATAGGCAATGCCCGAAGACGTGGATTGAAGGTAAATGGGTAGACAGCATCAGCTAGTATACAGCGTTCTTCATAACGACAATTGTATATGCAGGAGTTGTTTTTACCGTATGTCGCATCTGCCGGGGATGTTAATCACTCAAATGATCTTTTGGTCGTATTGGGAACCTGCTATCGAAAATTGGTAGACTGACTTCTCTTTTGGGTTCACGGGAAAACTTGATACCATTGGAATTATAAAAGACTCTTTCTTAGCTTTTGATGGTTTGGGGCGGTGTCACTAAGATATTGTCACTGCTTCACCTTGTGTTTGTATTTCTACCATCAAGCAAACAGAGAAGAACTGCTATGCTTATTCATTCATACACGTCTAGCCATACTCAGACAAAAACCACTCATGTTTCTTGATACAGTAGAGAAATGATATTATACCTCTATCTAGTTGTACTCGACACCCACATGGTCTCACAACATCGACACAATTAAATACTCGGGTTAGAAATTCTTTGGGATAGTCAAAGGTTTTCCAGATGGTTTGATCGGCACTGGATATTGAATAACAATTAATTATCGAGAAGAACGTTTCTCAGTTGAACTTGGGTTATTATCAGTAAATGTTCTTGATATTGTACAAGGCAAGGTATTCTAAGTCGAGCCCGTCAGAGAAGCCCCTGAATTAGCCGAGACAGCTTATGAAGGGAATTCGAACTTTGGTCTTGAAATAGCAAAGCTGTGTTTACTTAGAACAGTTTAGTTGATTAGTCAATCTGAACATGTCATTATGAAAGCGACAAAAACAAGCCCATTGAAGATCACAAGGTGAAAATAAGGGGGTATATTTCGTCTGAACTAGCTGCAACGCAAATGAACACTGTCCAAAGACAAGTTCCTAAAGATTGCCTTCTACTTGTTGTCCTTATTAAAAGTATGGAACAAAGTATGTGCAAGAAGTATAGATTTCCATGAAGCCATTATCCATTATCAGTTCAACACAAACCAGCCAACAGCTGCCATAGAAGCAAAAGCTAAGCCAACCCAATTTCCACGGACGCTTGCAGCCCCAGACTTCTTGGTAGTAGTTGCAGCTGGTGCACTGCTCGTAGTCGGGGATGGGGTTGCGCTTGGCTGAGTTTGGCCGCTTGGAATATTGCTTTCGTCATCTGCGAGAGGCTTGATTGCTAGATCCGTGAGAACAGTACCGCTACTAGACTTGACAACCTGGGAGACCTTTAAGGTAGTGACAGGGATCAATTTGCCATTATTTGGCTTTGCAATACCGTTGTCGATCATATCTTGCACTCCTGGTGGGACAGCTGGGATGGTAAAGTTTCTGCTTATGCCAGATTTGGTGCTGATGAGTGAAGATGTACATTTGGGTGGAACAACCGTTGTGTTCTGAGCAGCAAGTCCCTGGATCAAAGTGACATTGAGAGAGTTGAATTGGGCCTGGAGAGAGTCGTAATCCGAGAGTAAAGCAGCAGACCCATCTGCATTGAGAGTAACAAGCCCGTAGTTGGATGGTTCTTGCGAATACTCGTAAACAACACCTCCAGAGAGTACGGGCGTGACTAAAGGTCCATAAAGTGATGGCACTTCGGTGAAGATTCTAGGATAAGGCTCGTTGCAACCGTACTCGCTGAAGAAGACAGGGGCGCTCGTATTCTTGAAGTCAGAGACCAATATGTCATAACCAGACGTTTGGAATGTGGAATCACCACACCAGGAGTAAGAATTCAAGGCGAAGAAATCCACACGACTCGGATCATTTGAATCACCGGTTTCAGTGCACTGAAGGTAGTTCCATGTATCTACGAGTAAAGGTCGAACATCTGCAGCGCTGTAACCGACAGGAATACGACGGGCTACGTTTTTTGCAATGTAGTTCTTGAGATCTCGTGTAACAGCTCGCATATAGGAAGGGACGAATTCGTTGCTATCTTCATTGATGACCTCGTTTCCAGAGAAGAACAGAAGAGTGTTTGGGTAGTTTTTGAAAGCTTCCACCACGCTGAATATACGGTTGAGATAGCCGTCATAGTATGATTCCCATGGCGCACCTCTGTTGATGCTCTCTCCTGAGAAGGGAGAATTAACATCGAGAAGTAGATAAATACCCACGGCATTAAAGATGCTTGCGCACAGGTCGTGGTTTATAGTAGGATCTAGATTGTAAACACGAATCGCATTCACGCCTATCATCGTTAGCAATTGGCGCATCCCTCAAAAAGTCTCTACGAACCCAGTCGCTGCATCAATGCCGCATCCCTCAAACAAGCAGTCCCATCACTCAATGGATCACTTCCAGGGTTGTAACCGCTACTTCCTGCGGGTTGATATGCAACTCCTACAATCTGAAAACGCTTTCCAGTTTTCGCATTAACAAAGTCGCTTCCTTGGATTTCCAACGAAGGAGCAGCAAATGTGAGGCTGGCGCAAAGCGCGAGAACGAGAGTAATCTAAAGAATGCACTTGTTAGTCAACTGTATTTTTCGTTTTCATGAATGTCTCTTGTCGCTAGATCAGAGGATCCGGGGACACGAATTGTAGGGATCGAGGCAGACCATACCGCGTTTGTCAACATGTTGACCAATAGCTTCGTATCCTTGAGATTCAGCGATCTAGGGCTCGGAAGGGTCGCAGTTGCTGAAGAGAACAATTAAAAGAATGTGAAAAAAAACAAGTTGGATAGAGACAGTTGAGCGCAATCGACACCGACGAGAGAGGAGGCCAAGCAGTGACGGGTAGAAATACGAGTTTCTCCCACGAGTAGAGAGGGGTGGGTGAGGTGTGGGTGAGGTAGATTATGGGATGGTGTTCCTAATCACCTAATCAAGCGGGTACATCGTATTCCAAGCCCGCATCGAGCTACTACTGTATCTTAAACAATGGTACCTTGTTAACCTATGGTTTTCTGCTGCGCCAAGAGACGATATCAAATTTCGGGACCAAATTTACGGAGGATTAATATTAATCACATCCGACGTTCTGTTGCCGTGTTAAAAGATCTTCATAGCGTTGACACTACGTAAGGTTTCACGGCAGGTTAATTGATAGGTTGTAACAGGCTATACCTTCTTGTTCTTACGAGTATCAAGCATTCTGTCAGAAACAAAACATTTACAAGATGTTTTCGTTCCTTATTTTAATTTGATGCTGCCAAGCGCGTTTGTTTCTTGGCATTGAAGAGGCACGAGCGCACGTGATGAAATATCAGGCCAGGTACCACATGTTTATTCGAACAGGAAACGCCTCTTAAATTATCGCAACCATTCAAAACCTCCAAATATTAAGTTGCCCAGTGCCAAGCTTCAATATCCTTCCAAATCGCAAATTTCTGGAATAAGAGGCTAAAGACCGTGGCAGAGAGCATGCTGTCAGTTAGAGAAGAAACATAACTGATATTTTAGTCTTCACTGAATAGCCAGTTTTGTTGCATCCACATTGCATCTACATTGTATCCACGTCGAATAACCGTGGTTCAGTTTCAAATTAGCTATTCTCTTAAAACTGGTGATGGTATAAATGAGTTCAGGCACACAACATTTGGTCTTCACTTTCAAATCCGTGCTCGCCAGCTAAGCTATATCCCAACCTCGATGATCTAGCCCTACTTTCGCAATGTCGTCCATAGCTGAGCAAGAACCTGTAGCGATAATTCGCGTTCCTGTCACTCACATTGCGCAGAGCACCGCATATTCAATTCCTCTACAAAATTCAATGACTTTTTATGGGAAAGCACAAATTACAGACATGGGCAGGTGGTTCGCTTCTATCACCAACAACAAATATATCCTAAGACTTGTAGCCGTAGGCGCCAAATATTCAGCACCCGATCTATCATCTGCCAAACCTGCGTTACTATTTCTATTCATAATACCGTTGAAGAGTACTTCTTTCCCCACAGAACCGCCAAATTTTTATGTTTATTTGCGATCATATTTAGTGCTCTGAGGTGCTGAGTATAGAGTCCAAGGTGGCTAGATAATAACGAATATGCATGCAAAGTAGTGATTTCATCCTACTCTTGCTCGCAAAACACGAAAGTCAGAACAGGCGGGAATTCCACTTTGCTAGCGGCACATAACCAAGAAGCACATCATTTGGGAACTGAGAATCACATCTTCACTGAACGAATAGTAAGATGAAAATCTGCTGTGCGAGTGCAGGAATGAAGATTATGAGTGTCTATTGTAAAGCCCAGGAGCACTGTATTTGTACGCCAGAATCAAGTCATCAACCCCAAAATGCCCAATTCTCACACGTTGGAGAATGATATCAGCTCATTAAATCTTACATCTTACATCTAACCTCTGAATTCCTCTACCTTGCTCTGTGCCATGCGACCTGGAATAAGAGCCAAAGGAACAATACCACTGACGTGCATCTCTGGACCGTATACGTGCATATCCAGCTTTAATTCTTGACCAACCGACTTGATGTTCTTCAAGCCCTCTTGGTAATTGGGACCAGCTCTTCGGACCCAGATCTGGACCTTGTGCTCAATCAATTGACTGCTGAACTCGCGGATAGCACGAATGACACCCTTGAAAGTTGATGCGACGTTGGTGAAGTTAGCAATACCACCACCGATGAACAGGACCTTGCCTTCTGGGGTGATAGGAGCACGAAGCATGAGGTCGAGAACAGTCCGAGCATAGTGGAAAGTCTGAGTTTCTGTGGGTGCTCCAGAATATTCTCCATAGTTGGCCAGCTCGTCAGAGAAACCAGCGCTAGCAATGGCATCAGCATAGACGACAGAAGCACCACCACCAGCAACCAAGGTCCAGACTCGTCCGGTAGGATTAAGAATGGTAAGTTTGAGCGATGCACCGGTCTTGGCGTCAAGTTCAGCGATGTAGGCCTCCTCCTTGCTCAACTCGCGGCCGAATGGGGCAGGGAATTCCATTGGTGGTCCGGCATCGATGTTAACTTTTCCATCAGTAGCCTTAACAGCGGTCATACCAAGAGCGGCTGGTGAGCGTGCAACAGCCCATTTAACACCACACTCAAACTCTGCAGTTTGATCGATCTTAGCAGCCAAATCCAAGAAGTGGACCTCAGCAGAAGTTTTAGTGGCATTTGGAATAACAACGAGGGGGTTAATCTCGAGGTATGTAAATTGGCAATCAACATAGACAGCGTATAGTCTCGTAATGAAGTCGATCAAGACATTGTGCACTCCTGTAGGAACCTTCTTCAGCAAAGTTGTAGCGAGTTCTTCGTTGGATGGGTATTCGGAAAGATCAACAGGAATCAGAATCTTCTCAGCTTTGGCATCAACGTCGCCAACATCAACTCCTCCCTCGTGTGTAAATAAAATCCAGTCACCCTGATGGAAATTTTGTCAGTATATGTGATAATGAGTAATAGCATATGAATGGTGGGAACGAAAACAACATGGCTTTAAGTCAAAGCTCATGACAGGGCTGAGAAGTATGGTAGTATCGTGTTACGGATATGCAGGTACTAGATTGGAATTTGGTTCCATGGAAAAAGATGGGGGAGGACTCGAGATGGCCTCGGCTTCCGCTCGTCCGGTGGCAGGTGCGTCCCGATCCGAAACTGCGACCGACAAACTGGCCCAAACCTCGATAAATTTGGTCCATAATCAAAATGCCAGAAATTGAATCTATGTCGAAGTTCCATAACTTTATGAATTTTGGCCACCTCCCACCAATTCGAGCCACAGCCATGGGACAGTAATCGCTTCTTTCCGCCTCTGGCCCGATTTTGAACATTCACCGCCCAAGGATAATATGCCACGATGCTAGGGGGGGGAAAAGTTGAAATAAACATACCTCTCTTTGGGAGTTGATATTGATATAGTATTCGGTTCCATCTGGATGTGGTACGAATGGCTCAACCAAGAATTGTCTTAGGGTACCAACGACTGTCTCAACCTTTTGCTCCTTGCCTGCACGCGCAGCAATCCACGCCTTTGCTTCTGGCCATGTCTTGTTTAGCGCTAGAAGACCGCTCTTGCCTCGTCGCTTGATCAGCTGATCGGGCTTTGCTACGAACTTGGAGCCGGGGACGAGGAGCCACGGGTATGAGGTTTCCGCCTGGTCGAGAATGGAATCGACTGAGGCATCTGCGGGAAAGTATAGAGAAGCGAGCTTTGGAGGAGCGTTGTGTGTTCCGGATTTTGGGAGAGGAGAAGGTTTAATGACGGGGGCTCTTGTGAGGTGATAGTTGATGATTGCTTTGCCATCGGCCTCGGAAATGGATTTGGCAGCCATTGTGTGAAGTTTTAAAGGTAGATTACTGCTCAAAACCCAGTCAGTAAATGCTCTCGACCAAATAGTTCTTGTGCTAACAAAGATATTTCAGACTCGGGGTTCTTTCTGGTGTTGCGGATTTTGTTGTTCGGAGCAAGCTTCAGTTGACGGACGGCTCGCCAGAAAGACAACTCAACACAACAAGCGAACAAAGAACGGGGGATTTGCAGAGACTTGGGCAATTGACCGGTGTGCATGCAAGAGCAAAGAAATAGGGACCGAGGAGTCGGTGAGAAAAGAGGAATTTGGCAATGAGCTGAGGGGTGTGGTAAGATCGGAGTCAACTTCTTATGCGAGTAAGTTCCGTACGTACCGAAGGGGTTTTTGATCAGGGCAGGCTCCTCTTGACACAACAGGAGATGGAGAATTGGGGAGGAGTAGTGGTGGTAGTGGTGATGGTGATGGAGGGCAGTATAGTATGGCGAACAGAGAGAAAGCGAGGTAGAAGGAGGAAAAGATTGAAATGGGAGGATGTGGTTTACGGACGCCGACAATAATTTCGTGGGGGATGTGTTCCGGGTGAGGATATTGCTCTGCGCTGTTGATGCGGTCAAGCCATTGCTCTCCCTTTCCCCCCTCGTCTTTTTTCGCATCGGTTGATTCTAGTGGCCCAACAAGGCTGCCAAAGGCTCCGCTTACGCAGGGCCGCAGGTGGCAGGGGTCTCTCAACCATCCGCATCCCCTTGCAAAAGGAAAACTAACGGGTCAACAATCCAATCTGCCCATCCACCACCTCTTCTCTACCACTAAGCAGCACCACCAGCACCGTTTCCAATTCTCACCACCACTGGACGGAGTCCGACACACCCTGATTCAGCATAAGCCGACCTCCCCTCCGAGAACAACATCTATCCATCTTCCTCTTCTCTCTACTACTCATCTAAAGCTCCCCTTCGCCAGTCGGCTCAATTCGGACTTTTTTTCAGCCCTTGCTCCCCAAGCTGCAATTCTCGCTGCCCATAGATTTCTGTCAATTTGAGTCCAAAGCAGAGAGCATTGCATTGTCTTTTGCACATTAATTGATTGTAAGTTTGCCCTTGGATCCGGCACTCTAGTACTGCCCTTGTTCAGAAAGAAAAGCCCCCCCTCTTAAAGATAAAACCTCCCTCGGCCATTACTGATTTGGTCTCGCTCAGAACTTCACAATGCCAGCTGCTACTACAAATGGGCCTGCCAAAGCCCCCGCGGCCGGCCTCTCTGCCAATCCAAACGACAACATCCGCCGGTTCACAGCTCCCAGCCGGTCCTTGAGCCCACACGCCGAACACCTCCTTTTCCACGACAAGACAAGATGCTTCGTTTATGGTCTGCAGCCACGAGCTGTGCAGGGAATGTTGGATTTCGACTTCATCTGCAAGCGTAAAACTCCCTCCGTAGCCGGTATCATTTACACTTTTGGCGGACAATTCGTCAGCAAGATGTACTGGGGAACCAGCGAGACTTTGTTACCTGTCTACCAAGACGTGGAAAAGGCAATCTCTAAGCACAGCGATGTTGATACCGTTGTCAACTTTGCCTCATCCCGCAGTGTTTACAGCTCTACTATGGAGTTGATGGAATATCCACAAATTAAGTGCATTGCCATTATTGCTGAAGGTGTGCCTGAACGAGTAAGTACAGTGATTGTTCCTCTGGTAGGATCAAAACTAACAGCACACCCAGCGTGCCCGTGAGATTCTCCATGTGGCCGAGAAGAAAGGTATCACTATTATCGGCCCTGCAACTGTCGGTGGTATCAAGCCTGGATCCTTCAAAATCGGCAACACTGGTGGAATGATGGACAACATTGTTGCTTCCAAGCTCTACCGCAAGGGATCTGTCGGATATGTTTCCAAGTCCGGTGGTATGTCCAATGAGCTTAACAACATCATTGCAAACAACACAGATGGTGTATACGAGGGAGTAGCTATTGGTGGTGATAGATATCCCAGCACAACCTTCATTGACCACTTACTGCGATACCAAGCCGACCCAGAGTGTAAGATATTGTTGCTTTTGGGAGAAGTTGGTGGTGTAGAAGAATACAGAGTAATTGAAGCTGTCAAAAGTGGCAAGATCACCAAGCCGATTGTTGCTTGGGCCATTGGAACTTGCGCAAGTATGTTCAAGACTGAGGTCCAATTTGGACATGCTGGTTCATTTGCCAACTCCCAACTCGAGACTGCCAACACCAAGAACAAGTCTATGAAAGATGCCGGCTTCTTTGTCCCAGATACTTTCGAGGATATGCCAGCCCTCCTCGCATCAGTCTACCAAAAACTCGTAAAGGATGGAACCATTGTGCCACAACCCGAGCCAATCGTTCCAAAGATTCCTCTTGATTACTCCTGGGCCCAAGAACTTGGACTCATCCGAAAACCTGCTGCATTCATCTCCACAATTTCTGATGATCGTGGGCAAGAGCTTCTCTACGCTGGTATGCCCATCTCAGATGTTTTCAAAGAGGATATCGGTATTGGAGGTGTTATGTCCCTGCTCTGGTTCCGTCGTCGTCTTCCAGATTACGCTAGCAAATTCCTCGAAATGGTTCTCATGTTAACCGCCGATCACGGTCCCGCTGTTTCAGGTGCTATGAACACCATCATCACAACCAGAGCTGGAAAGGATCTCATCAGTGCGCTTGTTAGCGGTCTTTTGACGATTGGATCGAGATTTGGTGGTGCTCTTGATGGCGCTGCCGAGGAGTTCACCAAAGCTTTCGACAAGGGACTTAGTCCACGTGACTTCGTTGACAGCATGCGAAAGCAGAACAAGCTTATTCCTGGTATTGGCCACAGAGTTAAGTCTCGCAACAACCCCGATCTCCGTGTCGAGTTGGTTAAAGAATTCGTCAAGAAGCGCTTCCCCAGCTGCAAGATGCTTGATTATGCTCTTGCTGTTGAAAGCGTCACAACTTCTAAGAAGGATAACCTAATTCTCAATGTTGATGGTGCGGTTGCTGTCTGCTTTGTGGACCTCATGCGTAACTGCGGAGCATTCAGTGCGGAGGAGGCTGAGGATTACCTTCAGATGGGTGTCTTGAACGGTCTCTTCGTGCTCGGCCGATCCATTGGTTTAATTGCCCATTACCTTGATCAGAAGAGACTCCGAACTGGTCTCTACAGACATCCTTGGGATGATATTACCTATTTACTCCCAAGCTTATCAACTGGCGCACCAGGTAACGAGGGACGTGTTGAGGTTCAGATGTAGACTGTATTTGTGTATTGGCTCCCGGAGTTACATCTTTTTTACACCGGGTGGTACCTGGTAGAGAAATACTTGCTGTAGCACAACCTTTAATGAACTTAACCTAGATATTGCCTAGATACAAATATGGCTTTAAATTTCCAGTGCAGTGAGACTTGATTTAAATTCTGCTAGGAAGCTGCCTTTCCTTTAAAACAATTAGCCTTTTTAACTCAACCATGCGTCACATTGTCACTGAATGGCTTGACTGCAGTAATTGACGGTTCCAAGTTGTATCCCATTTACTCCTTTTCAAGAAAGCCACATTGCCAAAGCCCTACCTGTAAAAACAGTCCCAACGCCTCCGGATCTTCTGATCATGTATATGCCCGGCGACTCCTAGTACGGAAAGGAATCTCTTCCACCCTACGCATCCCCAACAACAAACTTCGAACTCATCAACTCGTCTACATGGGCCCGCTCAATCCCCGTGTTGCCCTTTTTCTCTTCTTTCAACAACACCGCTAATACCACAATCGGTGGTTCTAATCCTAGCTTATTGGCTCGAACCCAGCGTTTCATGCGCGCGATTCCTATAGCAGGCTATTGCCTGTGTCAGCACCGTATCTTAAATCTATGATGATAACCCAGCTACAGCACCTCAATGGGGACCTACACCAAACTGTGAACTCATATCAAATAATCTCAAAATCTTCTCCTCAACTGAAAGACCCTCTTGATGAACCCTAGGCGCGCGTCTCTCTGCTTCCCTTTCCTTCCAATACTTCTTGATTTGCGCATCTGTGACCTTTTCTGCCTTCAACTCCTCCACTGTTCTCTCGACTTCAGGCTTTTCAAGCTCAGCTTTGGCTTGTTCTTCGACAGCGGGGCCGGAGGTGACGTGACCAAGATCTAAGGCTTTTACTGCTGATTTCGAGAGGGGTGATTCTTTGGCATCTTTAGCTGAGGTGGGCTTGTGGACTTTGGAGTTGCTGAAGGAGAGTTTGCTCTGGGCACCCTTTTCAGCAGGACCGAGAGAGCTGCGGGAACGTCTTGTTGGTGGCATCTTTGAATATGTGCGATTAATAGGTGTGATAGGATTGTGATATAGGAGGTTATGTTTGGTAATTCTGTCTAGAGCTCAAAGTCGTCGGCGTAGGAGTTGACGATTTGACGATGACGAGGGCGATCTAGGCTGGCGGGACAACCAGGGGTAATGTGTACTTTATATTTGGCGAGCTGAAAGGGGGATCAAGTGAAGATGTAAAGGTTACAAGTATATTCTATTCCATGCATACATAATGAGGTTATTCTAGATTAAAAGAAGGCTCATACTCAAATCGTTATCAAATGGTGTTTATTCTTCACAACGATCCATCGATTAAGATGGCTTTCTTGTCCAACCTTACTTCTAAGTATGGAAGCTACGACGCCAGCGTCAACATCAACATCCACTCAAGTCAAGAGTCAACATAATAAGTTATGTGCATATTATATTGATTATCCAGACAACTGAGGGCGTTTATATATCAAGATGTCTGCTCAAATGCTCAATTATCCACTTGTAGTCATAGGGAGGATGAGTAATCATAGGGCATATTTCCAATTACCAACCCGGCGATTTCGTCATTCCACCAAAGCACCGAAACCCGATAGATGGATTATTCATTATCAATCAATGTATTCTTATATATCAACAATTCCTACCCCCCTTTTCCTTCCTGAATAATCTGCATGTCCAAATTGATAAACCGTCTTTCAATTGTCCAAAATCACCTGAAATCCAGCAACATGGCAGCAGCAAACAACTTCTTTAGCATTGTAGCAGGTGTAGGTGCTGGAACTGGTAATTTATCTCGGTCTATCCCTCCAATTAAACCATTTCTGATATTTCCTAGGACGTTCCGTAGCCTTGAAATTCGCCAAAACATACCCAGTAGTCCTCCTAGCCCGCAAACCAGAGAATTATGAGTCCATCGTGAAAGAAATCAACTCCTCTGGCGGCCATGCTATTGGTATCTCTACTGATGTCTCTTCTCCACCTTCGGTGAAGAATGCTTTTGAGCAGATCAAGAAAGATTTCAAAGGGAAGCAGTTGAGCGCTGCAGTATTTAATGTTGGTGGTTCATTTGTAAAGAAGCCGTTTTTGGAGATGAGCTTGGAGGAGTATGAGGGAGGTTATGCTGCAAATGGGTATGTGATATTGTTATTTTTGAGTATCGTTACTAATGTGTCTGTAGAAAAGGTTTCTTTCTCTTCGCCCAAGCGACTCTCCCGCTTCTTTTAGAGGCTGTCCCAGCTTCTCCACACCCACCGACGCTCTTGATTACAGGAGCAACCGCTTCTCTCCGAGGTAGTGCCCAAATGTCCTCTTTTGCTAGCGGCAAGTTTGCTTTGAGAGCTACAGGACAGAGCTTAGCGAGAGAGTTTGGACCTCAAGGAATTCATGTTGCGCATATTATAATTGATGGTGTTATTGATATCCCACGAACTCATGGGTGGCCTGTGAATGGAGGAATTGAGGATGGGAAGATCAACAGTGATGCTGTAAGTTTGCTCTAGTTTTTTCTTTTGGCAAGAAATTTGGTAGCTCCCTATAGTCATATATGCTAACCATGCAATTCTTAGATCGCTGACACGTACTGGCACTTACATACCCAGCCACGTTCACATTTTACACAGGAGCTAGATGTTCGGCCTTATGTTGAGAAATTTTAATGCGATGTTCTTATATAGTTTGTTTTAAAATCTAGCACCAGTCTTAATATCATTTATCAATACTAAAATATGAGTCTTTCCAAGTGGCTCCAAGAGCTAGGACTAGCTCTACTCTCTCAAAACTAGCAGATGAATTTCAACCTCCAGCGTATCCACCACCACTAATATCCTTTGAACTTTCAATTAGAAAAACCTTGATACACGTCAAAGCTTTGGCTGCTCTTATATTCTTGTTTTGATAAATTTACGGTACCACAGTGAGACCCACAGCTGTCAATACTTATGGGTTGTAGTTGGTGAATATAGCCTTTGTGATTATGACTATTGCGGGCGATTATGCGTTAATCAAGTTTACTCAACATGCCTTTCGTATTCTTGGTTAGAATGAAAAAGTAAGTTAGCAGGAAAAAAGTGACCGAGATATTTTATAGTCGAGGCATGGCGTTTTCCAGCATAAGCACCACTCGTAAGTGTGTAGTTACGAATGACAAGCAGCAACAGTAACAAACTCCCAAGTATAGTCTGAGTGATTGATATTGAGAAATCGATCCAGCTTCTGGAATCATACCGTATATTTTCGCATAGTTGATCTTGCTTAGCATCTCTTAGATTCCTTTGATATTTTTACCATCCTCCCCACGCTTCTTCCATCTCTGTTCATAAGTCATCTACAACCCATTGAACAGCCTTTACTACTCATACGTCCTTTCCCTCTAACCCCTCAAGCCCTTTCAGAATCGCCCGGTTGCTCCCAATGATCCCCCCCTTGAGAAGCTCATGATATCTCTTCTAGACAAGAGCTCACTAAAAATTGCGGTAGCTCGAATAACTATTTTGTAGTTCATGATTCTGCTTGAAGTGCCAGATTTTGAAATCCATTCGTATTTGTTGTTCGAGAAAGTATGTGGCGGCATCTTCAATTTTTCTTTCAGTAACTATCATCCGGTAGGTCTCGCAAAACGTGAATTCTGCTGATGGAGGTGGAGGGAATGAATAAATATGTGTTCTCCATGGCTTCATGGGGTTTTAAAATAGATAAGCGGACTTGATGTATGATTTGATCCCAGAACCCCCGTATAAAATGACTTGAAGTAACAAAACCCAACAGATGCTTTGTGTTGTTGGTTCTTCAAGATGTCTTGGATGCTTAGGAGACGACGGCAAAGAGGTCAAAGACGTTCTCCCCAACCAGGCACATCTCAAATCATCACATTTGTATGGCTGAGTACGCGGCTCACAAGTTAATCATGCATTTATTCTGGATGTGTATGAAGTGGACTCAATTTGTTATTATATGTGTGCCGTAGCAAGACAAAGTCAGTCTATGTACAGTACTCGCAAACAAAGCAGACTCAAACAAAGCTCAAGCTTCAAAAGTCTACTTGAAACAAGGGTTACCAGCCCAGGAGATTTGCAAATAAAACAAATAATTTAAGAAATTTCTAGAGATGTATCTCACCATCAAACTCTCTTCGTCAGCGATCGAGATCTAGAGGACAGTCTGCAGGCGAGGGATCAACCTCCGAAGAAGTTGACCTCAGGTCTTTATAGGCCTCTGTTTTAACTCGATTATCCATTTATCCAGTAAAGGAGAATAGCGGGCTGATAAAGAGGCCAAGTTCACATGTCACCGAATTATTATTGATGGATTGGTCCGAGCAGTCCGTCTGAGAACCTCCCAATTAAAGGCAATCATATGAAAATGGTCTGTCCTGCTCGAGTAAACGTTAGTAGAGGGCAGCCCTCCCAAAGCAGTGTATAGCAAATACGAAACGGCATCTTGAGTAGACACCTTGCTTCGGGAGAACTCCCATGGAATCATTTCACACAAGTGCAAGCACGAAAGATGTGAAATGGCCATAAATTTTTGTTGTTCATTAACCACTAGCTCAATCAAACGCCTTGCTAGCGTCAATGCTAATCATGCCCAAACCAGTCCATTTATTTATGCCTTGCTCAACTTGGCCTTGATCTCACGGCCGACCTTGATGCGCTCCAATATGCTCTCACGATCCTTGTCCAACTTCAACTTTGTGATGACAACGTTCGATGGGTGGACGCCGAGTGGGACGGATTGACCAGATGACTTCTCCTTGACGAGACGCTCGATGTGAATGACATACTTGAGGCGGTAGACGGAGGTGACCTTTCCCTCACGAGCCTTGCTGGATCCGCGGACAACGAGAACCTCATCATCCTTTCGGATTGGGATAGAGCGGACCTGGTCATATTGTTAGACTTTGCTAGAGCTATGCTAGCAGATATACATACACCGTATTTCTCGCGGAGTTCCTTGCTGAGAGGAGCGCTCATGATGGTACGTCTGACGCTGGATGGCGCATCGAAGTGCGACTTACGGGACTTTCTCCTCGAGGAGTGGGTGGCTATTTGGGATGTTAGTGGGGAAGCTCTGATGAAAGCGTTATGCCATTGAGAATAGTAGGCTCCATGAATATGGATAGTCCATGAGTATAAAGATAGCACACATACCGGAGTTGATTTTGGTCATCTTGGCGGTTGGGTGAGATGAACGTTGGGCGGTTGTCGATGTCGTTGAAGTCTTGAAAACGAAAAGTGAAATTCTGTGTGCGAGTCGATCTGTGGGTCTTGGCAAATGGGTCTTATGGGCGGTCAGAGTGATTGGCTCGCTTAACCACTTCACCCCTTTCGCTAGGGAAATGGGAACGGCAACATCGTCTGAGCACTTGCAGCTTCTCGAAGTCCATTCATTTACATAGAGTTTGTGGATTGACGTTAGCTTGATTTGAAAGCATACAACCACCAAAGGGGAGAGGAGGGGGGGGGGGGTTAAAAAGA